>ERZ773272.648-NODE-648-length-13517-cov-4.131927_pt1 | contig 13517 bp, 10 predicted proteins | sample MGYA00511891_ERZ773272 | MGnify/ENA primary metagenome ERZ773272 (study PRJEB29015, sample SAMEA2738150) | human oral metagenome | biome: human oral; feature: human-associated habitat; material: saliva | place: China | collected 2198 ...
AAGGGATGGTATTACATGCCGATAGAAACAAGCGGATTAAACTTCCTTGGAACCTTCAATGATTATGATAGTAGGTTTATACCATTCGTGAATTATAAAGATGGTGGAAGTGGGAATAGACCAGAACGCTACCGTGATATGTCTTATTACACCAATATCATTCATCTTCCATAAGCAAAGCAAATAGAAGATATTTGAGAAATAGAGCATAAATGACATCTAGCTTAGCATTAATTATATAAGTTCGATAGGAGTATTATTCAATGACAAAAGGCATTAACATGAGCTCTTTTGTCATTGAATAATGGTTTTCCACATACTTCTTATTGTTAATAATAACAAAAAGAGAAACCCATTACTTGCTTCGTAACAAAATAACAAATACCTTTGCTCAGAAATTTCAAAGGCTTTTAGATGGCTAAGCAAAACCAAAATACAAGACAGATGCTTATTGCATGGCTGCTGTTGGCACTCTTCATGTTGCCAATGGTGGTTAAGTCTGTGCATGTATGTCAGGTTGAAACTGAGCTTGCTAATGGTCATCACGCAACAGGACAACAAGGTCAAAGCCACAATCCTGACTCTTGCTCCATCTGTCACTTTGCCTTTTTCAACTTTGTAAAAGGTGCGGATGTCTTGCTTGCAACAGCAACCCTTATCTTATTGGGCTTCCTCTTCCTTTTTACGCACATCTCTTATGTACGCCCAGAAGTAGAAGTCACCAGCCTTAGAGCTCCCCCTGTACGCTTTTAAAGGGGACGTTCATAAATGATAATCACTGTTATTAGTCTTCCTGATTATCAACTTATTATCTTTTATTAAACCCTCTTTCCGTCATCACGACAGGGATTATAGCGTAATATTGCATCCTCTCGTATAGGGGAGAATACGCCTTATTGTAAGTCTATAATCTGTCGTCATGGCACACAAACACCCTCTTTTATATTGCTTCCAACGCATATAAAGGAGAGCTGAAACAGCATTTTTTATTTAAACATTAGAACAAGTGATAATGAATAAAGCTATTTTAGCTTTCGTTCTATCACCTATTTGTGTGACAGCAGTAGCCCTACAACACACATCAATAGTCGTTCCAGCGAAAGAAAAAAGCGACGTTGACAGTAGTATTGTTATGCAAAATGTCACCGTATTAGGCGATCGTCAGAAAGAGACACAAATGTCATCTTCTGTCAATACTGTACGCATTGACAAGTCGTATTTACAGACAAACTTCACTGGAAGTCTCATGCAATCACTCAGTGGAATACCAGGAGTTAAGGCAATGAGTATCGGTTCCGGACAATCGAAACCCACGATACGTGGACTCGGTTTTAATCGAATGGTTGTAACTGAAGATGGCATCAAACATGAAGGACAACAGTGGGGAGATGACCACGGATTAGAGATTGATCAGTTCGCTATCGACCGTATCGAAGTGATCAAAGGACCAGCTGCCCTACTCTATGGATCGGACGCTATTGGTGGAGTTATCAACCTTTACACCAACTTCATACCTACCAAACCATTTGAAGGAAGTGCCTCTCTCTTCACGAGAAGCAATAACGCATCTATTGGAGCAGCAGCCCGTTTGCAAGGAACTGGTAAGCATTTCTATTGGAAAGCAAACGCGACTTACATTGATTATGCCGATTACAAAGTACCAACCAATAGTATTCAGTACTTCTCTTACGACATCCCTCTCTATAAGAAAAGACTTCGTAACACAGCTGGATTAGAACGTGATGGGAGTGTAACAATTGGTTACAAGCATTATAACTTCCATACAGAGTTGAAGTTTTCTGATACATATTCAAAGAGTGGATTCTTTGCTAATGCACATGGTCTGGAGGTCAGATTGTCAAGCATTGACTATGATAAGTCACGTCGAGACATCGACTTACCCTATCAGAGTGTAAACCATTTTAAGGCAATGAGCCACACTGTTTATCAACATGGCAACTTAGCTCTTGAAGCCAACCTAGCCTATCAGAACAACCATAGAAAGGAGCTTGCTGAAGCGGTATCACATGGTTATATGCCAATTCCTCCACATACGCTTGAACGTGAATTTAAGAAAGATACCTACACTGCCAACGTCATTATGCGCCTCACAATGGGTGAACGACACACACTGACAACAGGTATCAATAGTGAATATCAGCATAACCGCCGTGCAGGATGGGGCTTTATTATTCCAGACTTCGAGACGAGTTCGTTCGGAGCCTACGCCTTCGACCGCTTTAAGGTAACGAACGACTTGATTTTGAATGCTGGTGTTCGTTATGACCACGTACATACTCACTTGCACAGTTACAACGACTGGTTCAAGACACCAATCAATGCTACTGACTCCGTATATAAGGAACGCTCCATCAATCTTAGCCGTTCTTTCAATAGCTTGACATGGTCAGCTGGTGTAAACTATGCAGTTAAGCAATGGATATTGAAACTCAATATCGGTAAGAGTTTCCGTGTTCCAATACCAAAGGAACTCGGTACAGATGGTGTCAATTATCACATCTTCAGATACGAGAAAGGTAATCCAGACCTCAAACCAGAAGAGTCTTATCAAGTGGATGCAGGTATACACTGGGGCAATGATCGACTTTCCGTTCAGTTCGATCCCTACCTCAATTACTTCCCAAACTACATCTACATGAATCCAACTCCCGATTACTACGAAGGCTTACAATGGTATTTTTATACACAAAGTCGCGTGATTCGTTATGGAGCAGAGCTACAATTAAACTGGAAGATACTCCCTTCTCTGAGTACGGAACTAAAGGGTGAGTATCTATATGCCGAACAGTTGTCAGGAGCAAAGAAGGGTTACACCCTCCCATTCAGCACTCCTTGGTCAGCAGATGCCACTATCAAGTATGATTTCTGTCGTGAGAAGATGGGTAATGAAGGGTTTGTAGCATTCAACTTGCATGTCACTGGCAGGCAAAACAATATAGTTCCACCAGAGAAGCAGACTCCAGGTTACTACACTCTAAACCTCACTGCAGGAAAGAACTTCAACCTCGGTAACAAGAAACTACGCATTAATCTCAATGCAGAAAACCTCTTGAACCGAAAGTATTACGACCATACTAGCTTCTATCGACTCATCGATGTACCTGAACCGGGACGCAATGTGGCATTAATGGTAGGGCTGGACTTCTAAAGAAGAAATAGCACTTAGTCTTATAAATCAAATCTGAGACAGTGAAAGGATGAGCGTGGTGGGCAGACATATACACATTCTCTTCCCCCATGACTCCCTTTCCTTAAACATAAACAAACAAGTCACTAAAGACAAGTTATAAGATTACAAATCTAGGCGAAAGCCTTACTTAAAACAATTTACACAATGAAAAAGAAACTATTTATTGGTGCTTTAGCACTCTTAAGCGTGTTTGCAATGGTATTGACATCATGTGACAACGATGACATCACACCAAGTTCTATTGAGTTTAAGAACCCTGAATTTGGTCATGACAACAACAAGACAGGTATCATCGGAGGTGATATTCACCTTGAGTGTGACATTGTCTCAAGTGCAAAAATCCGTTTTATCCAAGTTACCCTATTAAAGGATAATAGACAAGTAAAGTTTCAATCATACACAGATGCTAAGTATGTTGGCGTACTAAACACCAAGTTCCATGAGCATCTTAAGCTCTCAGACGATCTTAAAGAAGGTGAATATACTTGTATCATTGCAGTTACAACGGTTGATAACACTACTCGTTACATCAGTGAAAAGATCCAGTTAAAGAAGAATACTGTTGATCCTAAGGCACCGAAGATAACCAATCTAAAGGTAAACAAGATGACAGCTGCACCTAATGAAAAGCTTACTTTCCAAGCCAACATAGAGACAACCTCAGCCATTAAAGAGATTGAGGTAGAGTTCCACGGAGACAAGGAACATGAGATGGAAGTCAATGATCTCAATGGCAAGACAGGTAAGGTTACCTTTAACAAAGAGCTTGCTGTCCCTGCAGAATGTAAACCAGGAACCTATCACATACACTTCACTGTGAAGGATGTTGATGGTCGCGAGACAACCGAAGAGATTGAGGATTTTATCGTAAAATAACCTCCTTGTACTATTCTTCATCAATAACAATAAGAGTAAACAGCACATGTGTCCGCCCCACCCTTCTATCAGGTGGCGGACACATATACCTTACATCTTTTCGAAGAACCAACTAATTAACAACGAACAAACATAAAACAAGAAACTTATGAAAAAGGTTTTATTCGGTTTAACAACCGCTGCAATGCTATTCGGAACAATAGCTTGCACTAATAACGACGACATTGTAAAAGACAATCAACTACCAATTATCACTGATCAAGGCATTACGGCCGTTCCAATGGACTGTGATGTATTTCAAAGAGGAGGTATTATCCCCTTCCGTTATCGCCTTACTGATAATGACGAATTAGGTAGTTACAACATAGAGATACACAACAACTTCGACCATCACACGCATGGAACACAGGCTCAAGGCTGTTCTATGGATCCAGTGAAGACCCCAATAAAGCCTTTCCACTATGATGAAAGTTTCAAGATACCTAGCGGAAGTAAGTCTTTCGACGCTAAGCAAGATATCGAAATACCATCAGATATTGACCCAGGAGACTACCACTTCGTCATTAGAGTTACCGATCAAACAGGCAACCAGCAATTGCGTGCAATGGCTATAAAGATAAAATAAAGGTTAAAAGACTTGCTTCTTTCAAAGAAAATATAATATCTTTGCAGCCCGAGAGTATAAAGATTAATTACAAACTAATGTATAGAAAGTTATGAAGAAAGTAATGTTATTGGTAGCTGCATGCGCAGCTATGGTAGCTTGCAACAATGGCAAGACTACAACAAACGCAGAGAGTAAGGATTCAACAGCGCAGGACTCTGTTGCTGCTGACTCATCAGTTTATGAAGGAATGACACCTGCTGCAGACGTTGCAGGTATCAAGTATCATGTCGCATTAGCGAAAGATTCAACCAATGGCTACAGCGTTTCAGAGGCTTATATGAAGTCTGAAACAGAAGTAGACACCACTTACAGCTACACAGGTAAGTATAAGGTTGTAGAGAAGGATGTTAAGGGTAAGAAGAATACCTACTACCAGTTTGAGTTGGGCAAGGGTAACACTACCAACTTCCTCGTAGTAAATGATTCAACCCTCCGATTGGTTAACTCTGACTTTGAAGAGCCTACTGTTAACAGCAAGGACATGAATTATGACTTGAAGCTAAAGAAGTAATTCTTATAGACTTAAGGTTTTAAAAGATTAAAGCATAGGCTACATAAGTGGATTCGCAACCATTTGCGCAATCGCTTATGTAGCCTTTTTGCATCCCAGCTTGTCTATCTCCTTCATTTAAGGTTAGCACCTCTCCCCCTCCTCCAGAGGAAGAGGATAGGTTCTAAACACCACTACGAATCATAGACAAACACAATGTTTCTTTTCAGGATAGAGAATAAGTACTATTAAGGAAGTGCTTTCTTCCCATCAAAGAAACGCCCTCTTCACTATAAGGGAACGCCCTTCTTAAATGGAGAAAAGCGTTCCTTTACTAGTCCCCATAGCCACATACCCTTCTTCGAAGGAGCTTGGAAAGGCTTTTACTAGCATTCCCTTAACCTTTCCTCTTCCCTTCTCATTCCTTGAACACACCTATCTTTTTTCTTTATTATGCCCCATGTTAACGTATAAATGCGTATCTTTGCAATGGGAAGAATGGCACATTCGCTACCAGTAGTTCCCGTTTCATCAATCAAAAGACAAAGAATTAACAGTAACAAATAGGTTAAATGGCACTGAACTACATTTGGATAGCGTTCTTCTTCATCGCTTTCATCTTTGGAATCATCTCTCTTCTGATGGGCGACACGACTATATTTGAAAAGATGGTAAAGGCTACCTTCGAATCATCTGAGACCGCTTTTACAACATCCCTGAACCTAACTGGAATCTTGGCATTGTGGTTGGGCATCATGAAGATAGGTGAGCAAGCGGGAATCGTCAATGTTCTTGCACGCATGTTGAGCCCTTTTCTATCGAAGCTGTTCCCTGATATACCACGAAACCACCCTGTCATGGGGTCGATCTTCATGAATATTGCGTCCAACATGTTGGGACTTGACAATGCAGCAACGCCTACTGGACTAAAGGCGATGAGCCAAATGCAGGAGCTAAACACAAAGAAAGACACGGCAACAAACCCCATGATCATGTTCTTAGTGCTGAATACTTCAGGACTAACCATCATTCCAACAGCTATTCTTGGCTATCGAAGCATGTACGGGGCAGCCCAACCAACTGACGTATTCATCCCTATCTTATTGGCAACTACCGTCGCTACACTGGTTGGAATACTGATTACTGCAGGCTGGCAACGCATTAATATCTTCCAACCCACACTCCTCTTAGGGCTCATCGGACTGATGGGTTTTGTCGGAGTAGTCATCTGGAGCTTTGGACAAATGGACAAGCAGACCATGGCAACAGTAACTTCTATTGCCTCAAACCTCATCTTGATGACCATTATCGTCCTATTCATCGCTGCCGGACTACTAAAGAAGATCAACGTTTATAACGCTTTCATCGAAGGAGCAAAAGAGGGTTTTCATACGGCAGTACGTATTATTCCTTACTTAGTTGCTATCTTAGTGGCTGTCGGAGTATTCCGTGCTTCAGGTGGTATGGAGCTTATGATGAAAGGTATTAGATGGTTTGTCGAAACCTGCGGACTGGACACTCGATTCGTCGACGCACTCCCTACGGCTCTAATGAAACCTCTTTCAGGTAGCGGGGCACGTGGACTAATGATTGAAGCAATGAAGACTTATGGTGCAGACTCATTCGTTGGACGATTAAGTTGTATCTTCCAAGGATCAACAGATACCACCTTCTACATCCTAGCAGTCTACTTCGGTAGTGTGAGCATTAAGTACACTCGACATGCAGTAGCCTGTGGATTGCTAGCCGACTTGGCTGGTGTAATAGCTGCAATCGCTATCTGTTATATCTTCTTCTAGTAACAAATATAAGACGATTAAGGGTTACTACTTCTCTAAAAGTGGGTGCCTAATAATAAAAACAAGCAATGGCAAATTTAAAATCACTTGCAAAAGACACTGCTATCTATGGTATGAGCAGTATCATCGGAAGGTTCTTAAACTATCTTCTCGTACCCCTTTACACCGCAAAGATTAGTGCGGCGAGCGGAGGATATGGTGTTATCACAAACATATACGCCTATACTGCACTCTTACTCGTCGTTCTTACTTACGGAATGGAGACCACTTTCTTCCGTTACGCCAATAAGAGTGACCAGGATCCAAAGCGTGTCTATTCAACGACATTGACGCTCGTAGGCTTCACATCCCTGCTCTTTATTACTCTAGTATTCATCTTTATACAGCCCATCTGTAACTTTATGGGCTATTCGGAGCACCCCTCTTACGTATGGGCAATGGCTATCACTGTAGCGATTGATGCTTTCCAGTGCATTCCCTTTGCGTATCTTAGATATAAGAAACGCCCTATCAAGTTCGCAGCTTTCAAGCTCTTATTCATCGCATTGAATATCATCTTGAACCTTGCTTACTATCTCGTATTAGGTGGACATGAGGTGGGTTATGCCTTCTACATCAACTTGGCATGTACAGGAACTATCACTTTCTGCTTCTGGAGAGAGCTGAAAGACGGATTCTTCGGCAGTGGGAAGCTCTTTGATGTACCTCTCGCTAAGAAGATGCTGTCCTATTCTTGGCCTATCCTCATCCTCGGTATTGCTGGAATACTTAATCAGACGGCGGGTTACATACTCTTTCCTTATGTCTACAAGAATAACGATGCACATACACAACTCGGTATCTTCGGTGCCGCCAGTAAGATTGCTATGATCATGTCAATGATTACGCAGGCCTTCAGATATGCTTATGAACCCTTCGTCTTTGGTAAGTCTCGAGACAAAGACAACAAAGAGACATACGCAAGAGCTATGAAGTTCTTTATCATCTTCACCTTACTTGCCTTCTTGGTGGTAATGGGCTACATGGATATTCTGCGTCACATCATTGGTCGTGACTATTGGATTGGACTGAAGGTAGTACCTATCGTGATGGCTGGCGGTATCATGACGGGCGTTTACTTCAACCTTAGTTTCTGGTATAAGCTCATTGATAAGACCATTTGGGGTGCCTATTTCTCTGGCATTGGATGTGCTGTAATCATTGGTATCAACGTTATCTTCGTACCACGTTATGGTTACATTGCCTGTGCATGGGCTGGTTTCTTAGGCAATGCAACGGCAATGATACTCTCTTATATCGTCGGTCAACGTAAGTATCCCATTGCTTATCCATTGAAGAGTATCTTTGTGTATGTGCTCATCGGCGGTCTTTTCTTTGCGGGAATAACGATCAGCAATGAACGTTTATCCGTTCCTCTCGCCCTTACCGTGAACACGATTATCATCTTACTCTTCGTTGCTCACGTCCTTTACCACGATCTTCCACTGATAAAGATACGGAGACATAAGAGTTAAGGAGAGTGTTTGAGGAATGAAACGAACCTAAAAATATCATCAACCAATTATATTAAACATGAAGAAATCAACCTTACTTATTGCTGCGTCATTGGCTTTAAGCAGTCCTTCTATCCATGCTGATGAAGGTATGTGGACGCTCCACAACCTCCCAGATGCAGTCTACGAACAGATGGTGGCAGAGGGTTTTCAGTTGCCATGTGACATGATTTACAACTCACCCAACGCTATTAGCAATTACGTTGTGAGCTTCTCTGGTTACTGTTCTGGCGTTGTCGTATCTCCAGATGGATTGGTCTTCACCAATCACCATTGCGGTTTTAGTGCTATCAACGCCCACTCCACCGTAGAACATGACTACATGAAGGATGGCTTCTATGCGAAGAATTACGTTGAAGAACTACCTAACGAGGATCTCTATGTGTCGTTTATGAAGAAGCAAGAGGACGTTACGGCACGTGTTAACAAGCTCATCGCAGGAAAGAACGCACAGCAGACTGAAGCCATAATAGACTCTCTCACGAATCATCTAACCGACTCAATCAAGGCGATTGATAAGACTTTACACATCAACATTGATCCTTTCTATGAGGGAAATAAGTATTATGCAACAACTTATCAGGACTTCCCTGATGTGCGTCTCGTATTCACTGTACCTAAGAGTATGGGTAAGTTTGGTGGTGAAACAGATAACTGGATGTGGCCGAGACAGACGTGTGACTTCTCTGTATTCCGCATCTACGCAGACCCTAAAACGAATGGTCCTGCAGCCTACTCAAAGGACAATGTGCCTTATCACCCAGCCCATTGGGCACCCGTGAGTATGCAGGGTTACAAGGACAAGGACTTCGCTATGACCATTGGTTACCCTGGTTCAACAAGTCGTTACTTGTCTTCTTATGGTATTCAACAGCGCCGTGACATCGACAATTCAGTGCGTGTTCAAGCGCGAGATATCAAACTCGCACTCATGAAGAAGTACATGGATAAGAACGAGAAGACACGTATACAATACGAGAACAGGTACGTTCAGGCTGCGAACTACTGGAAGAACTCCATGGGAATGAACAAGTGTATCGACTCTATCGGACTGATTCGTCAGAAGGCAGAGTACGAAGCTCGCATTCGTGCATGGCTCCAAGAGAAGAATATCCAAGACCCAACTGTAAAGGTAGACTTCGATAAGTTGGCTAAGCTCTATTCGAATAGTAATGATGCAAAACTTGCCAGTATGTATTGGATGGAGTCGTTCTGGAAAACGTCAGAGTTATTCACCAGAGCACTTAACATGGCTCGCGGCTCCCTCAAGGTGTACGGTCCTGCGAACGAACCAAAGAAGCAGTACATGCTATATGAGGATAACCAAGACGAATGGAACCCTGCCCTTGACCAAGAGATGACAGCTGCCATGCTTAAAAACTATTGTGAGCATGTGCCAGCTAAGTTCCTTCCTGACTTCTACGAGACTATCAAGACGGAGTTCGGCAACGATTATGAGAAGTATACCAAGTTCGTTTATTCACAGAGCAAACTACTCAAGAAAGGTCAAAAGTTCTATCAGAACGAGAAGACGCTCAAGGATCCTGGAGTGCTGTTAGGCATTAGCTTATTGATAAATTATCGTGCCATTCTTGCCGACCTAAGCAATAAGACGGAAGAGATTGACGCTGAAGAGAAGAAGTTGTGTGAGGCTAAAGTACAAATGGAGATGGACTTGCCACATTATAGCGACGCCAATTCCACCATGCGCCTATCGTATGGACAGGTGGGAGGATACATGATTGGAGGCTTCAACAGCAACTATTATACAACCGCAGAGAGCATTGTTAAGAAGATGGATGAGGGCTCAAAGATAGAGGACTATCAGGTAGAACCTATCATGAAAGAGCTTATGAGTGCCAAAGACTTCGGTCCTTACACTGACAAGACGACTGGTAAAATGCAACTATGTTTCCTTACTAACAATGATATCACTGGTGGTAACTCTGGTTCTCCGATGTTTGATGGCAAGGGACGACTCATTGGTCTCGCCTTTGATGGCAACTGGGATAGCCTCTCAAGTGACATCAATTTCGACCGTAAACTTGCTCGTTGCATTGGCGTTGACATCCGTTTTGTACTCTATCTCATGGATAAGTGGGGGCATGCTGACCGCCTATTAAAGGAGATCAATCCACAATAAGCACAAGTAAAATCGATTATCTGATGAAGAGAATATCAATCACCAGATAGCGTAACACAAATAACCAAGAGGCTGTATCGGTTCTCTTATCAATGCAAACGATTGATAAAAGAATGTGATACAGCCTCTTTTTAGCTATGAACAAACCGCAAGATAGGTATTAAAGCCCAGCTTCTTATCATAATACAACATAGGAACTACCCATCCAACCGAGTTTCATCCTTATGAAACTTGAGTATCACACTGATGATACTCTATTATCCCTATTGTGACAATCAATTATCCCTACAGTGACACTCGATTATCACAATAGTGATAACACAGCTTTACTTCCATCAAAGCGGAGTTCACTCTTTATTATTAAGGAGCGTGAGATAGGTTGCTCACTACCAACAAAAAGGATGTGCCTAATCTGACACATCCTCTTTCTCTATGCTTAGTAATTGTCTTTTTCGGTCTGTTCCACCCGCATAACCGCCCAAGGTTCCATTCGAAGCAATGACTCGATGACAGGGAACGAAGAGCATTAAAGGGTTATGACCATTGGCATTTCCAACTGCTCTTACAGCCTTCTCTCGTCCCATTCTTCGGGCTTGTTCGGTATAAGAGAGCGTCGCTCCGTAAGGAATGGTTAATAAGGTCTGCCATGCGAGGCGTTGGAAGGGCGTTCCGTCAAAGCCCAATGGTAAGTCAAATGAGCCTCGTTTGCCAGAGAAATAATCGTTTAACTGCCGACAAGCCTCAGCCAATAAGGAATCATCCGAACAATCAACTTCCGTCCAATCATCGCCTATCTTCCTCTCCATAACATCCTCCCACCGGCAATACCTTAGCTTTCCTTCAGCCTCGGCAAGCACGAGTATGCCCAAGGGAGATTGGTAACGACAATAAAACATAACAGAAGACTCAGGTTGATAAGACTTACTTCTTCGGGCGTCTACGTGCCCACCCTTCTTCTGAGAAGTCGGGTTCTTCCCCTTTCAGCTTTGCTGGTGCACCTTTCATAAGCTCTTTCCAATCGTCCTTCTTGAACTTATGTGTAGCAAACTGAGCGTCATTCTCTGCTTGACGACGCCCACGACCTCTGCGCCCACGATCGTCTTGGCGACCTTCAGCACGGCTTCCGTAACCACCACGACTACCAGTGGAACGACCACCAGCCGAGCGTCCGTGCCCTGGCTCATCAGCATCATTACAACGCACTTTACGCCTCTTGTAGACTGCACCATCTAAGGCTTTCATCACCTTCTGGGCGTCTTGTTCAGGCACTTCGATGTAACTTTGCTTCGCAAGAAGGTCTATATGCCCCACTGCCTGGTGTCCATTCATATTCTTATTAATGAATTGCATGACCTCACCAGGATAGAAGCCGTCATTCTTACCGAGGTTAATAAAGAGTCGCTTAAAGCCCTTTTCTGCCTTACGTGCACCACGGCTGCGTGTTGCTCTGCCCTCACTACGACCGCTACGACCCTCCTCACGACTGCTGCGAGCCGATGGTTTCTCAATCTCTGGCGCATTCTTATAATAGTCGAGGAAGCGTCCAAAGGTGGAAGTAACAATCTTCTTGATAAGATCCTCCTTATCTATATACTCAAACTGGCGGTTGATATCCTCCATGTAAGGTGCTATCTGCTCCTCATCCACATCCGTCTTCAAGATGTTATCCATCGTTTTGAAGAGTTGTTTCTTGCATATCTCTTCAGGCGAAGGAAGTGTTCCATCAATAAATTCCTTACCTATCTCACGTTCAATGTTACGTACCTTATATTTCTCACGAGAGTGGATAATCGAAATGGAAGTACCCTTCTTGCCCGCACGACCTGTACGACCCGAACGGTGGGTATAGTTTTCTATATCATCAGGAAGCCCATAGTTGATGACATGCGTCAAATCATTCACATCCAATCCACGTGCTGCAACATCGGTCGCAACGAGGATTTGTGTGAGATGAGAGCGGAACTTCTGCATTGTAAGGTCACGTTGTTGCTGTGACAAGTCGCCATGTAACGACTCTGCATTGTATCCGTCTTTAATCAACTTATCGGCTATCTCTTGTGTTTCTACCTTTGTTCTACAGAATACAATGGCGTAGATCTTAGGGTAGAAGTCCACCAATCGCTTCAAAGCAAGGTACTTGTCACGTGCATTCACCATATAATAGATATGGTTAACGCTCTCCGCTCCTTCGTTACGACTGCCCACAACAATCTCTTTATAGTCGTGCAAGTAGCCCTTAGCCACCTTCTCTACATCCCTACTCATCGTTGCAGAGAAGAGAAGAGTATTACGATCTTCAGGCACACCAGTGAGTATCTCGGTGATACTCTCTTGGAAACCCATGTTCAGCATTTCGTCAGCTTCATCCAAAACAACGTTTCGTACTTGGTCTAAACGAGCCTTTCCACGGTGCATTAAGTCGATCAATCGACCCGGAGTAGCCACAATAATTTGTACACCATGGCGCAACTGATGGATCTGGGTATCGATGGAAGCACCGCCATAAACGGCTGCGATGTGCAGATGAGGGATGTACTTACCGAAGTCCTTGAGGTCATCTGCAATCTGCAAGCATAACTCTCGGGTCGGACTAAGCACTATCGCTTGTGTCGACTTACTGCTTGTATCAATCCTCTGAAGCAGTGGTAAACCAAAGGCAGCCGTCTTTCCAGTACCAGTCTGCGCTAGGGCGATAACGTCATTTCGATTACCTAATAAATAAGGGATTACTTCTTCCTGTACAGGCATTGGATGTTCAAATCCAAGCTCACTAATGGC
>ERZ773272.653-NODE-653-length-13483-cov-6.657879_pt1 | contig 13483 bp, 9 predicted proteins | sample MGYA00511891_ERZ773272 | MGnify/ENA primary metagenome ERZ773272 (study PRJEB29015, sample SAMEA2738150) | human oral metagenome | biome: human oral; feature: human-associated habitat; material: saliva | place: China | collected 2198 ...
TGACCGCCCTCAAAGCGGGGTACCGGGTTGCCCTTGCGAATAAAGAATCTCTGATCGCGGGTGGTCCGCTTGTGCGTGCTGCCGTTGATGCCTCACCGTTAGAAACCCCGATGGTTCCCGTGGATTCGGAACATTCGGCTCTTGCCCAAGCATTAGCCAGTGGCACCGACGCCGAGATAGACCGGCTGATTCTCACGGCCTCAGGTGGACCTTTTCGAGGATATACCCGTGACATGCTTCAAGACGTTACCCCACGGCAGGCGCTGGCGCATCCTACCTGGGATATGGGGCTGGTGGTCACAACCAATTCGGCAACGATGGTGAATAAGGCCCTTGAGGTATTAGAGGCACACCATCTTTTTGGGGTTGATCTTGACCGCATTGATGTTGCGGTGCACCCGCAGTCGATTGTGCATTCGATGGTTCAGTTCGTAGACGGCGCGACTATCGCCCAGGCGTCCCCGCCGACCATGCTTCTGCCTATTGCTCTGGGACTGACGTGGCCGCATCGCATTCCGCAGGTAGCGGCTCCCTGTGATTGGACTCAGGCGCAAACATGGACTTTTGAACCGCTTGATGCGACGGCTTTTCCTGCTGTGCAGATGATTAAAGAGGCGGGCAAGCGGGGCGGAACTTTTCCCACCGTTTTTAACGCCGCTAATGAGGAAGCGGTTAGTGCTTTCCACGCCGGTAAAATTCGGTTTACCGATATTGTGGATTCCGTGGCGCGTGTTTTGGAGGCGCACGCCGCCAGTAGCGAGGTTACGGCAGAAGCCGACATGAGCTTAGATGCTGTTCTGAACGCCGAAGCTTGGGCACGCGCATACGCTCGTGAGCTCTGCGCCACGAAGATGTCGTCATAACCATCACGAAGGTTTTCCCTACGCGGCGCATAACCTGAGCGCCACGTACCCTATAATTTCACAGCTTAGGGGAGTACCCTAGAAACTTCGCGGGAAACCGCTTGAGAACCCGTACCTTTTGTTGCGAAGGAGAAACGTGGAGATTCTGCTCTACGCCGCAGGCGTCATCATTATGGCGATAGCTATTGCACTGTCTATTGCTCTGCATGAGGTGGGACACCTGGTACCTGCGAAACTCTTTAAGGTGCGTGTACCGCAATATATGATTGGTTTCGGCAAAACTATTTTTTCGTTCCGCCGCGGTGAAACTGAGTACGGGTTTAAAGCTATTCCTTTAGGCGGATATATTTCGATGATCGGCATGTATCCGCCTGCGCCCGAACACGAGGAGCGTGCGAAACGGGCAATGGAGCATCCCACAGAGGGGAACGCCGAGGGTACCACTGGCGTGGAGGAAGAACACGAACCCGAGATCGAAACTCTTCGCGCCGGAACTACCAGCCCTTTTGGGTCTTTGGCGAATGCGGCCCGTGAGGCTGACTTAGAGCGCCTGAAACCCGGAGATGAAAATCGTCTGTTTTATAAACTTCCCGTGTATAAACGCATGATTATCATGCTGGGCGGGCCTAGCATGAACTTGCTCATCGGGATCGTATGCACCGCCATTCTCATCTGCGGTTTTGGAACCCTGTCTGCAACTAATAAAGTGGCATCGGTTTCCGATTGCGTGCCAAAAGCAACGATCACCGAAGACCGTATCTCATATTCCGAATGTACTGACTCTTCGGCACCGTCTCCCGCGAAAGCGGCAGGACTGCGTAAAGATGACCGTATAGTTGCTATCAACGGCAACCGCACGAGCACCTGGGAACAGGTTTCTTCTAACATTCGTCAGGCAGGGAATAATACCGTAACCGTCACCATTGAACGCGATGGTTCTGAGCAGCAGCTCACCATGACCCCAGCGCTTTTGGAGCGTCCAGTCGTGGATGAAAAGACCCGAGAATATGTGCGTAACGACGATGGGTCGTTCAAGATGATGACCGGCGGCTTTATCGGTATCTCACCAACTTCGGAGATGGTTCCAGGCTCGTTGGGCGATGTTATGCCCAATGTGGGCGACACGCTGGGACGTATTGCACATTCCATGTGGTCGCTGCCGCAGCGCGTATGGGAGCTGGGGGTAAATCTCTTCTCTAATCAGGAACGCGATGAGAACTCCCCAGTATCCGTAGTGGGGGTAAGCCGGATTGCCGGTGAAGTGGCCTCGACAGACCGTATCGATCTGAAAGCAAAAACTGCGACCTTAGTCTCGCTGATAGCCGGAATGAACCTGATGCTCTTCGCCTTCAACCTACTTCCGCTTCTTCCCCTGGACGGAGGGCATGTTTTTGGTGCCCTGTGGGAGGCAATTCGACGTGGTTTCGCCAAGCTTACCCGCCGTGCCGATCCCGGTCCGTTTGACCCGGTCAAGCTTCTGCCGCTTACCTATGTTGTAGCGGGTGCTTTCATTCTGATGTCCATTGTGATTATTGCCGCCGACTTTATTAAACCCCTGCGGCTGTTCTAAATGGTGGAGCAAGCTATGCACCGCATAGCGTCTAGTGAGGATCGTGTACGCAAACGAATTGTGAGCGGGACTACCGTTTTTTCATCTCATCGTGATATTGCTCGCGGTTAGGGTATCCGTATTAGTGGTTCTGCGCGCGACGGTGGCACAATAGGAAGCTGAGCGGCGCATCCCGCGCCCCAATTTTATGACATTTGGAGGATTGCCTTGTCGGTTAGCCTTGGTATGCCGAAGCCTGCCCCTGCGGTTCTTGCGCCCCGTCGCAAGACCCGTCAATTCAAGGTAGGTACCGTGGGCATCGGTTCCGAATCTCCCATTTCGGTACAGTCTATGACGACCACCAAGACCCACGATATCGGTTCAACCCTGCAGCAGATTGCCGAGCTAACCGCCGCCGGATGCGATATTGTGCGCGTGGCATGCCCGACCGATAAAGACGCTGAGGCACTACCCATCATCGCAAAGCAGTCTAATATTCCGGTGATCGCGGATATTCACTTTCAGCCCAAGTACGTGTATGCGGCTATTAAAGCCGGATGCGGCGCGGTGCGTGTGAATCCCGGTAACATTCGTAAATTCGATGACCAGGTAAAAGAGATCGCCGAGATGGCTTCCGATCACGGTACCTCTATCCGCATCGGTGTGAATGCTGGTTCACTCGATAAACGTCTGCTCGAAAAATATGGCCACGCCACCCCGGAGGCGTTGGTTGAATCAGCTGTATGGGAAGCCTCTCTTTTTGAAGAGCACGGGTTCCGCGACTTCAAGATTTCCGTTAAACACAACGACCCGGTGGTTATGGTTGAGGCATACCGGCAACTTGCCGCCCGCGGCGATTGGCCTTTGCACTTAGGCGTGACTGAAGCAGGCCCCGCATTCCAGGGAACCATCAAGAGTTCGGTAGCATTCGGCACCCTCCTCTCTCAGGGGATTGGCGATACGATCCGTGTTTCGCTTTCGGCCCCTCCGGTGGAAGAAGTCAAGGTAGGAACCAAGATTCTGGAATCCCTTAACCTGCGCCCGCGCAAGCTCGACATTGTGTCATGCCCCTCATGCGGTCGCGCCCAGGTGAATGTGTGGGAACTCGCCGAAAACGTGACCAAGGGCTTGGAGCATATGAAGGTTCCGCTTCGCGTCGCCGTGATGGGATGCGTGGTGAACGGTCCAGGCGAGGCACGTGAAGCAGACTTAGGAGTGGCATCCGGTAACGGTAAGGGACAGATCTTTGTGAAAGGGGAAGTTATTAAAACCGTTCCCGAAGATCAGATCGTGGAAACCCTTCTTGAAGAGGCAACCCGTATTGCTGCCGAGATGGAAGCCTCGGGGGAGTACGTGCCCGAAGGCGCCCCCGCTGTTACCGTCAAATAGTACGGCTGTACCTCGTCCGTAGCGTTGAGTATAAACGCGACGAGTCTGAAATCTCTAAGCGCCTCGCCTTCAACGGACGCGGGGCGCTTAGCTGTGACACATTCAAAACCGCGATAGCTCTCTCGTTAGATAGAATCGAAAGCGTGCTCAAAAAGTTTTTCTCCTCATCCGCCCCCCAGGTGGTGGCTCTCGATCGGCGCGATGCAGATGCCCTCGAAGAGCTTCTCTATGCGGATACGCTGGGGAACCTCTACGCTATTGAGCATTACGATATTTACGGGCTGCCGCCAGCATCGGCATCCGGAGCACGCGTGACGGGGAATAAGCTGCCAGCACAGTATCGCGGGTTCGTGGGGATTTACGAAGATGGCATCTTGCTGAGCGCGCTGTTACTGGGCAGCAATACCGTTCCCATCTGGTTACCCGACGACGATCGAATGCGCTCACATGCCGAGGTTCTTGCTCACCTCATTTACCGTTCTCGGGGCAGCATTGAGTCTCTTTTTGGACCCAGTGAATGTGTGCTTCCAATCTGGGAGCACTTGAGGAAACGCCTCGCGAGTCCTTTCTCTGTTCGGACGGTACAGCCGCTACTGTACCTGCCCCCAGAAAAAAATCTATTCTCACTCTATTCGGCCTCTCTGCCTGAACTGCCCGGCTATCTACCCTCGTTACAGTCGGTTCCAGAGAGCCCTGGAGGATATGTGCGTTGTACTGTTCTGTCAGATTACGATGATGTTCTGCCTGCCGCAGCCGCTATGTTCCATGAGGAAGTCGGTATTGAACCCATCGCACGGTACGGCAGCAACTACAGAAACCGTGTACGGTCGATGGTATCTGAAGGCAAAAACGTGATTGTCACTAACGATCTCGGCGTGGTGGTCTTCAAAGCTGATCTGGGTATATCGCATCTGGACGCTGCGCAGATACAGGGCGTTTGGGTGCACCCCGACTATCGCGGTCTGGGACTTGCGGCTCCGTTTCTTGCTGCGGCCTGTGAGCTTTTCCGAGAGAGGCACCCGCATCTGAGTCTCTACGTTAATAACTACAACGATCGGGCACTTTCTCTCTATCAGCGCACCGGATGGGAAGATATTGGGCAATATTCGACCATTATCCTTACTCGTTAGCGTCTGAAAATATACACGTTGGTCTTTTATACCAACTATGCTTCGCCTGTGAGCGCGGAAACCTATAGACTTGTTATATTATTCATCGCCGTTCGCCGCCGCTTTCGGGTTAAGGAATGTGGGATGCGGTGAAGGTCTAGCATCAAATCCAAGGAGAACACACATGGTACTTCGCTTGTCCAACCTCTTCGTGCGGACCCTGCGTGAAGATCCTGTAGACGCTGAGGTAGCAAGCCATAAGCTTTTAGTGCGCGCAGGTTATATTCGTCGTGCCGCTCCTGGCGTGTATACCTGGCTGCCCTTGGGTTTGAAAGTTCTGCGCAAGGTAGAAAATATCGTGCGTGAAGAAATGAACGCAATTGGAGCCCAAGAAGTTCTCTTCCCGGCATTGTTGCCGCGAGAACCCTATGAGGCAACTAACCGGTGGGAAGAATACGGTGATAATCTCTTCCGCCTGCAGGACCGCAAGGGCGCCGATATGCTTCTGGCGCCCACCCATGAGGAAATGTTCACCCTGTTGGTGAAAGATCTTTATTCCTCCTACAAGGATCTGCCGCTGTATATTTACCAGATCCAGAATAAGTACCGGGATGAGGCGCGACCCCGCGCCGGTTTGTTGCGTGGGCGCGAATTTGTCATGAAGGATTCCTACTCTTTTACTGTGGATGACGAAGGCTTGAATGAGGCTTACGAGGCCCACCGCGCCGCTTACCAGCGTATTTTTAACCGCTTGGGATTAGACACCGTCATAGTGACCGCGCAATCGGGTGCTATGGGTGGTTCACGCAGTGAAGAATTCCTGCATCCGACCCCTGTAGGTGAAGACACCTTTGTGCGTTCCGCCGGTGGCTACGCCGCAAATGTGGAGGCAGTCACCACCGTTGTGCCTGCAGATATTGATTTCACGGATACACCCGCAGCTATCGTGCTCGATACCCCCGAATCTCCCACGATTGAAACTCTTGTAACCCAGATGAACGACCTGCACCCGCAGGTGACCGGCGGTGAACTCACCGCTGAACAGACGCTTAAATGTTTTGTGGGCGCAGTCATTACCCCCGCCGGGGAGCGTAAACTCTTTGCCGTGGGTGTACCTGGTGACCGCGAAGTCGATCTGGGACGCGTCGAGGTTAACATTGGTGCGCTCATGGGTATCGGTGGCGAGATCGAGGTTGAGGCTGCTTCTGAGGAGGATTTAAAGAAATTCCCGCAGCTCGTCAAGGGCTATATTGGCCCGGGTCTTACTCTCGATCAGCCCATGTTGGGTGAGAATACCGAAGAGCGTCAAACTGCTACCGGTATTCCGTTTTTCGTTGATCCGCGCGTGGTTCGCGGAACCTCGTGGGTTACTGGCGCTAACGAGCACGGCAAACACGTGGCAAATCTCGTTTACGGGCGGGACTTTAATGCAGACGGTACTTTGGAAGCGTGTGAAGTACGCGAAGGCGACCCAGCACCGGATGGTTCTGGACCGCTTATTGCCGCACGCGGTATTGAGATGGGACATATCTTCCAGCTTGGCCGTAAATACGCCGAGGCACTGGGACTGAAAGTACTCGATCAGAACGGTAAACTCCAGACCGTGACGATGGGATCTTACGGTATTGGTGTAACCCGTGCGCTTGCCGCAATCGCTGAGGGCAATCATGACGAGAAGGGTCTGATCTGGCCGCGTAACTTGGCACCCGCCGATGTGCACATCGTCATCACGAATAAAGACGCTCAATCCCACGAGTACGCAGAAACCTTGAGCACGGAGCTTGAAGGTGCCGGGGTGCAGGTGCTTTTGGACGACCGTCTGAAAACCAGCCCGGGCGTTAAATTCGGCGATGCAGAGCTTCTGGGCGTACCCACCATCTTAGTGATTGGCCGCGGGTTCAAAGACGGTACTTTGGAACTCAAAGACCGACGAAACGGAGAGGCACGCGATATTGCTGTATCGGATGCGGTGCGCGAAATCCTCGCCGAGATCCGGTCTTAGGTCCTATTCCCAGGCATAGACGCGTTCATCGTCCTTGGCAAGATTATCGAGAAGAGAAGGAAGATATGGCGTATAAACCTAAACGGTCCGGTAAGAAAGACGGCGCCCCCAATGCTCGCTCTCGGCGTGCCGCATCACGAACCGCCAGGGGTGTGACTCGTCCCTTCGAATCCGCAGGGGCAGAAAAATCGGCACCGGCAAAAATTGGGACACGCTCCCTACACGAGGACGAGGTAAACGAAGCTATCAAACCTGTGCTCAGCGAGTTTTCGTTAGTGCTTGAAAGGATTAAGATCAGCGGTCCGGCAGCTAACCGAACGGTAGAAATTACCGTGGACTATACGGAAGATCGGACAGATTCTCTTTCTCTGGACAGCCTTGCGGAAATCTCGGGGGCTATCTCACAGGCTCTGGATAAAGCTGATGAGCACGATGAGTTCTTCCCCTACATGTTGGAGGTTTCCTCTCCTGGAGCTACCCGAGAACTCACCGAGCGCCGCCATTGGAAACGTGCTCGCACCCGACTTGTAGCAGTGACACAGACAGATGGCACGGAATACGTGGCTCGTCTTGACGAGATTACGGACGAGGGCCCTGTGCTTCGGCGTAAGAAACAGACTAAGAAAGGGCAGAAGCAGACGTACCATGACGCTGTGATTGTGCCCTGGGAAAATATTGGGCACGCTAATGTTGAAATTGATTTCAATTCTACTCAAGAGACTGTAGAATAGGTACAAAATAGGCTTTCTGTTTGTTTTTTCACACTCAACAAACATAAAGCAAACCGTTCGGGAGCCGGGGCGCAGAAAAAGCGTCCCGGCGCCGTGCTACAGGGAAAGGCTGAAGAGCGTGGACAACAATATGACGATCGACTTAGGCGTTCTGCATGCACTTGCAAAGCAACGAGGTCTCGTTTTGGAGGAACTGTTCTCGCTGGTTGAAAATGCTCTGGTGCTTGCCTATATGAAGCAGCCCGGCGCCATTAAAGGCTCCCGAGCCGTCATCGACCGAACTACCGGCGACTTCGCTATTCTTGCGCCGGAACTTGACGATGACAACCAGAAAATCGATGAGTTCGATGATACGCCCAATAACTTTGGGCGCATTGCTGCGGCAACGGTGCGTCAGGTTTTATCGCAGCGTCTGCGCGATGCCGAAGATGCATCCGTACTCGGTGAATTTAAAGACCGAGAAGGAACCTTAGCATCCGGCGTTATTCAGCAGGGGAATAATCCCCGCATGGTTCAAGTCGATTTGGGAACTATTGAGGCCGTACTCCCCGCGAATGAGCAGGTTCCCGGAGAACAATATCCCCACGGAACCCGTATTCGTGCATATCTCTTAGAGGCGCGCCGTGGTCAGAAGGGTCCTTCGATTGTGCTCTCGCGGTCGCATCCGAACTTGGTGCTTCGCCTATTTGAGCATGAGGTTCCAGAGATCGCCGACGGATCGGTCAAGATTAACTCCATTGCTCGCGAGGCAGGACATCGCTCGAAGATAGCGGTAAGTGCAACGAACCCCAGTATCAACGCTAAGGGTGCCTGCATCGGTGATATGGGCGCTCGCGTGCGTGCTGTTGCCGCTGAACTTAACGACGAGAAGATCGACATTGTTGATTACTCGACGGATCCTGCGGAGTTTATTACGGCTGCGCTCTCGCCCGCTAAGGTGACCGAAGTTATTATTGCGGACCCCCGCGAATATTCTGCTCGTGCGATTGTCCCCGATGAGCAACTTTCGTTGGCAATCGGGCGGGAAGGCCAGAACGCGCGCCTTGCCGCGAAACTAACCGGCTGGCGTATCGACATTTTGGCAGAGTCAAAATATGCTCAGATTCGTGCCGAAGAAGAGGTAGCCGAGCGAGTAGCCCGCAGCCTTGATTTAGACGAAAACGAGTAATAACCGGTATTCTAGTAGGAGTACCCTGTAGCCCCTAAAGGGTCTTTCCGCATTCGTGAAACCGAATACGGACGTGACCCAGATGAGGGGCTACACTTAAGATGTGCGTTTGGCGCGTGCACCCCAGCGGCGTGCCTAAATGACTGTGACAGTTTTGATGGGGAAGAGGGGAGAGCAATGAGTGAACCTCTCCGTACCTGTATTGGCTGTCGCCTCCGCGATAATCCGCGGAATATGCTCCGTATCGTCCGTTTCGGCGGAGACGGAGAACGGATGCGCATCCTTCCGGATGTGCACCGCACCTTGCCCGGTCGCGGTGCGTGGCTGCATATGCGTGAATCCTGCCAGCAACAGGCTTTTCGTAAAAATGCTTTCGCCCGCGCCTTTAAAGTTTCAATTGCTCGCGCAGACCTTATGGTTTTGACCGAATACTTCGCTCAGCGCAAGCCCGAAACTACGGGCTATGAGTGAAACTCACATCCCTATAAGTCAACGAGTTTGACGACTTCTTGAAGATTACGAAAGCGAGTCAGAAAACTGATGGATATCTAATGAGTGCCGCGACATGAGTACCCATCTGTGCTCACACCCCGGCAAATTTATGCCCACGCGTGTGTTAGGCGTAACCGAGAGCCTAGTGCGCGCATACACACATCATTAGTGTTCGCACCGTCCTGGTGCGAGCCAGGACAGGAGAAAATTTGGCTAAGCCTCGCGTACACGAGATTGCTAAAGAACTTGGTGTAACGTCAAAAGAAGTTATTGCAAAACTAGCCGAACAAGGCGAATTCGTAAAGGGCGCATCCTCGACCCTTAACCCGCTCGTGGTTAAGAAACTGCGTGAAGCGTTCCCCGCCCCCGCTCAGGCACCTGAAAAAGCTGAAAAACCAACTAAAGCGTCAGGGAAATCTGCAGCTTCCACAGCTACTAAAACTGCTAGTGCTAAGCCCGCCGCTCCAAAGAAGTCGGCGGACGCGAAATCTGCTGCTAAACCTGCGGCGCCGAAACCTGCCCCTAAACCGGGTGCAAAACCTGCAGCTAAATCTGCGGCTCCCAAACCCGGTGCCAAGGGCGCCGCTAAATCTTCTTCGGGTCCTCGTCCGGGCAACAACCCCTTCTCCTCACAGCAGGGAATGGCTCGTCCAGAGGCTCCGAAGCCTGCTGCTCCAAAGCCCGCACCGAAACCTGGTGCATCGGCTCCAAAACCGGGCCCGAAGCCTGGTCCTCGTCCGGGCAACAACCCCTTCTCCTCACAGCAGGGAATGAAACGACCCGAACGCGGCGAACAGCGTTCTGGCGGTCCTCGTCCACCCCGCGGTCAGCGTTCAGGCAATAATGCCCCTCGTCCCGGCGGTGGGGGCAACGGTCCCCGTTCCGCATCGGGGTCGCGCTCGCACGCGCCTCGTTCCGGCGGCGGCAACCGTCCTAGCCCGTCCATTATGCCGTCCAAGGTCTCGAACGTTGGTTCCGGCCCCGGTGCACCCAGTGGTGGTGGCGGAGGCGGTAACCGTCGTGGCGGAGGCGGCTATAACCGCGGTCCTTCGCGTCCGGGTCCCGGTGGCCGTGGAAATGCACAGGGTGCTTTCGGCCGTGGTGGTTCTAAGCGTAAGAACCGTAAGTCGAAGGCAGCCCGCCGCAATGAAGTCGAGCAGATGAACGCGCCCGCACCCGGTGGTGTGGTAGTACCTCGCGGCGATGGTTCGACTGAGGTTCGCCTGCGTCGCGGCGCGTCCATTATGGATTTTGCCGAGAAGATTGGCGCTAATCCGGCCTCGTTGATTACCGTGCTCTTCCACTTGGGCGAAATGGCTACTCAAACCCAGTCGCTCGATGAAGAAACCTTCGAGCTATTGGGCGCCGAGTTGGGGTACGTCGTAAAGATTGTGTCTCCTGAGGACGAAGAACGCGAGCTCTTGGAATCCTTTGACATCGACCTTGAAGCCGAAGCAGAGGCGGAAGGCGATGACGTTCTTGAAGTGCGTCCTCCGGTTGTGACTGTGATGGGTCACGTTGACCATGGTAAAACTCGACTGTTGGACGCTATTCGGAATACCAACGTCATTGAGGGCGAAGCTGGCGGTATTACCCAGCACATCGGTGCGTATCAGGTACACACCACCGTCGAAGGTGAAGACCGTGCGATTACCTTTATCGATACCCCCGGTCACGAGGCGTTTACCGCTATGCGTGCCCGCGGCGCGAAGGTTACCGACGTTGCCATTCTGGTGGTCGCTGCGGATGACGGCGTGATGCCGCAGACCGTTGAGGCCCTGAACCACGCTCAGGCAGCTGATGTGCCGATCGTCGTGGCTATCAACAAGATCGATAAGGAAGGCGCATCGCCCGATAAGGTCAAGGGCCAGCTGACCGAGTACGGTCTGGTACCTGAAGATTACGGTGGAGACACCATGTTCGTGAACGTTTCGGCTCGGAATGGCACGAACATTACCGAACTGCTTGAAGCCGTAACCTTGACTGCCGACGTTCTGGAACTGCGTGCTAACCCGAATAAGGAAGCTCGTGGCGTTGCTATTGAAGCGAACCTGGATAAGGGTCGCGGTGCGGTCTCCACCGTCTTGGTGCAGTCCGGTACTCTGCATGTGGGCGATGCGATTGTCGCCGGTGTGGCACACGGTCGCGTGCGCGCAATGTTCGACGAGAACGGTCATGCAGTGAAAGAAGCCGGTCCGTCCCGTCCCGTTCAGGTTCTGGGTCTTTCGACCGTGCCCCGTGCGGGAGATACCTTCCTCTCGACCGAAGAAGAGCGCACCGCACGCCAGATTGCTGAGAAGCGTGAGGCCGCAGACCGTAACGCACAGCTCGCGAAGCGTCGTAAGCGCGTAACCCTTGAATCCTTCGATGCCGCTGTGGCTGAGGGCAAGATGGATACCCTCAACCTGATTATTAAGGGTGACGTCTCCGGTGCTGTTGAAGCTCTGGAAGAGTCGCTCATGAAGATTGATGTGGGCGGCGACGAAGTTCAGCTGCGCGTAATCCACCGCGGTGTAGGTGCTATTACTCAGAACGATGTGAACCTGGCAACCGTGGACAACGCGGTGATCATTGGCTTCAACGTTCGTCCTGCAGAGCGTGTCTCTGAGCTTGCAGACCGCGAGGGCGTCGAGATGAAGTTCTACTCGGTCATCTACCGCGCGATTGAGGAAATTGAGCAGGCTGTCAAGGGCATGCTCAAACCCGAATACGAAGAGGTCGAACTCGGCTCGGCGGAGATCCGCGAAGTGTTCCGTTCCTCCAAGTGGGGTAACATCGCAGGTTCGATGGTCAAGAACGGCATTATCAAGCGTAATTCCAAGGCACGCCTGGTACGTGACGGTGTTGTGGTGTCAGAAGACCTCACCATCGAGTCGCTGCGTCGTTTCAAGGACGATGCTACCGAAGTACGTGAAGGCTTCGAGTGCGGTATTGGACTCGGTTCCTTCAACGACATCAAGGAAGGCGACGTCATCGAAACCTGGGAGATGCGCGAGAAGCCGCGCGTCTAAGACCCACAGAAACGCGCCCGCTCCTCGTATCTCGCTTCGTTCCGGTTTTGTACCGGAAGATGCGGGATGCGGGGCGGGCGTTTCCCCTATCTGTACTTGACCACAAGGAGAAACTATGGCTGATGCAGCACGTGCAGCCCGTCTCGCCGACCGTATTAAGGTGATTGTGGCGCAGGCGCTTGAACGCCGAGTCAAAGACCCCCGCCTCGGTTTTGTGACGGTTACCGATGCCCGGGTCACGAATGACCTGCAGCACGCAACCCTGTACTACACCGTATACGGTTCTGAAGAAGAACAAGAAAACACAAAAAAGGCGTTGGAATCCGCTAAAGGCATTTTGCGCTCTGAGGTGGGAAAAAATATTACCGCGCGTCTGACGCCAACCCTCACCTTCGTACCAGACGAAGTACCGGTTAACGCTTACCACCTCGAAGACCTCTTAAAGAAAACCCGTGAGCGCGATGCTGAACTTGCTGCCGCATCCGCAGGGGCCCAGTACGCGGGCGAGGCAGACCCATACAAGAAACCTGAGCAGGCCGAAGTAGAGGAAGACTAATACAGTGGCGAAAGCTCGGGAACGTGGACCGTCAGGTCTACTGGTGGTGGATAAACCCGCTGGCATGACGAGCCATGATGTAGTCTCGAAGATCCGCTGGATTGCCGGTACGCGGCGTGTTGGTCATGCAGGTACTCTTGATCCGGCGGCGACCGGTGTGTTGGTTTTGGGCTTGAATAAAGCGACAAAGCTTTTGACGTATTTAGTTGGTCAGGATAAAACTTATGAGGCTCGCCTGGTGCTAGGGGTCGCAACTCTGACAGAGGACGCTGAGGGAGAGCTCACCGGGATTGCTCGCGCGGAGGCTGTGAGGGATCTGACTCGGGAGAAGATTGAAAACGCTGTACGATCTTTGACGGGCGATATTATGCAGGTTCCCTCCGCCATTTCGGCGATTAAGGTCAAGGGCGTGCGTTCTTATGCTCGGGTTCGTGACGGCGAGGATATTGAACTTGCCGCCCGAAAGATCACGATTCATGAGGCCGCTATTCATGAGGTGCGCGATAGCAAACTTGATACTCGACTATATACTGTTGCCGAGGGGCTTGATATTCCTGTGTGTGTACCAGTTGTTGAGGTAGATATTACGGTTTCCTGCTCTTCTGGAACCTAT
>ERZ773272.664-NODE-664-length-13374-cov-17.960282_pt1 | contig 13374 bp, 10 predicted proteins | sample MGYA00511891_ERZ773272 | MGnify/ENA primary metagenome ERZ773272 (study PRJEB29015, sample SAMEA2738150) | human oral metagenome | biome: human oral; feature: human-associated habitat; material: saliva | place: China | collected 2198 ...
GACGACGAGGAGGGCGGCGCCCGCCCACGAGACCTCGCCGTGCAGGGCATAGGTGCCGGAGCCGACGGCGGCGGTGACGATGATGGCTGCAAGAGACGTCGCCGAGGCGCGGCGCTGATCCATGCCCAGGACGGCCATCAGGGCGGGCACGATGACGAGGCCGCCTCCCACTCCAAAGACTCCGGAAAGGAATCCTGCGCCGACTCCCGTCGCGATGACGAGAAGGACGCGGCGCGGGGTGAGGGGCTGAGAGTCGACGTGGGCCATGTCTCTACTCTAGTCCTGAGATGAAGCGTCTTCCGTTCCACGCCTTCACGCCGCGCGAAACCATTGTGTAGGCCCTGTTCAGGGTCGTTTGGGCGGGCGTAGACTTTTGGCATCGACGAAAGGAAAAGCAATGTCCAAGGTTCTGGTCGTGTCGGGTCATCCCCGCACCGGCGATGATTCGGTAGCGAATAAGACGATTCTGGAGAAGCTATCCTCCCTGCTTCCGGGCGTCGAGATCGATCATCTTGACGAGTTGTATCCCGATTACGTGTTTGACGTTGAGGCGGAGCAGAACAAGCTTGCCGCGGCCGACGTGATCGTGTTGCAGTATCCGCTGTGGTGGTACGGCTGGCCGGCGCTGCTGCAGAAGTGGATGGAGGACGTGTTTGTGCGCGGTTTCAGCCACGGGTCTTCGGGTACTGCTCTGCGCGGTAAGAAGCTGGTCGTGTCGGTAACGACGGGGGCTTCTCAGGCCTACTACGCGCCAGACTCCGTCGATTTCAACGACTTGCTGACGCCCGCGAAGGCGACGTGCGCGCTGACGGGCATGGAGTTTGCGGGGAGCCTTCCCCTGTACGGGGTGTCGTACGCGAATCGCACGGATGAGGCGGCGCGCGCCGACATGGTGCAGCGTTCGCGCGAGCACGCAAAACGCCTCGCGGAGTTCGTCTCCTCCCTCTGAGCTTCTGCTCCCCTGCCGCCAGGCAGGAGACGAACCCAGCCCCGACCTCGTGCGTTGTACGAGGCCGGGGCCGGGAGCAGGTGAGGCTGGTGTAGCCGAGACGCAGGGAGCGTGAGGGACCGAACTTCGCATCTCAGTGCTCCGTTAGGATGGGGGCATGACAGATACGCGTGACCCGCGAGGGATTGTTAACTTCTTTGTCCGGTACCTGGTGCTCCACGTGATCTTCCTGGTCGGGCTCCCGCTCTCGTATGCCATGGACCTGGCCCTCATCTACTTCTTTGGCTTCCTGGGCTTCTTCAGCTTCTTCCAGGTGCTGATAGCCATCACGCGAAAGTTCCTCCAGAAGGCCGGATCGTGGAAGCCTGTCGCGATCGTGGGGGCCGTATTCTCCGACGTGGCAGTCCTGTGGTTCTTGGGATGGCTGGTGAGCGGTATATCCAACGGCCCCAGCTGGGGGCTCGTGACCCAGTGGCTGCCCTACCACTTAGTCGCCGCCTTGTGCGCGTGGGGACTCCGCGAGTTCGTCTACTGGTTGAGCCCACGAGACACTGCTACGCCCAGCACCCCTAACAGTCCCACCGATCCGGCTGTTACGGAGAACCCCGCCGGCTCCGAAGACGCGGATGGAGGCATGACAAAATCGAGAGACCCTCGAGGCATTGTGACGTTCGTCGTCCGATACCTGGTCCTCCACGTGATCTTCCTGGCCGGGCTGTGGGTTTCCTATGCCATGGGGCGGAGACTCGCCCACTTCTACTTCTATGGCTTCATGGGCTTCTTCACCTTCTTCCAGGTGTTGATAGCCATTACCCGAAAGTTCCTCGAGAAGGGCGGATGGTGGAAGGCGGTCGCCATCGCGGGTGCTGTCTTCTCCGACGTGCCGGTCCTGTGGTTCTTGGGAGTTTTGCTGGGATATTATGTCGGCGGTCCCAGCTGGTGGCTCGTAACCCCTTGGTTGTACTACCACCTCGTCGCTGCCTTGTGCGCGTGGGGGCTCCACGAGATCTTCCATTGGCTAAGCCCACGACTCACTGCTACACCCAGCGCCTCTGACAGTCCCGCCGATCCGGATGAAACCGAGAACCCGGGCGATTCCAACGTTGCAGACGCCCCAACAGCGTCCACCGGGGTTACCGACACCGTCACCGACACCGACAAGCAGTAGTCCGTTGTCTCAGGAGCAGCCTCGACCACTCCCCTGCCGCTAGACAGAAGCGCAAACTGGCCCCGTCCTCGTCGATGAATGAACGAGGCCGGGGCCGGACGCCTACTTCTTATTCCTCTTCTTCGGTGCGGGTAGCTCCTCCCACATGGCTGAGACTACGTCGCACAGCGCGTCGCGGTCCTCTATCTCAACGAGGAGCATCTCCTTCGCTCCCTCGTAGGGGATGGCGCGTGGGGCCTCGGGCAGAAGCCGTTCGGAGGCGGGCGTGACCTTGAGCAGGAAGCGGTCGTCGTATATGCCGCCCACGACCTTGCTCCGGTAGTAGAGAACATATTCGCCCATCATCTTGCGATACGACACTTCCTCTAACCCGGACAACAGCTCGAGGACATACTCTCGATACTCCTCACTGGACGACATCTGTTCCCCCAGTTTTCACGCCAAACACGATGCTTATCCCTTTCCGCGCCACATTGCGCGACGTCTTCTGTCATAGCCCGTGCCCTCAGTGTAGTCACCTGAAGTCATGGCCCCTCAGCGACGATTCCAATCGGGTGCTCGCGTCCGTATAGGTTCCCTTCATTTCCTCACTGCCGGCCTCGCCTGGGGACTGCGCGAGATCTTCGACGCGATGGGCTCGAGAGACACTGCCACGCCCCACACTCTCACCAGTCCCGTTAAACGGGCTTCTAGTGAGAACCCAAGGATTCCAACGACGCAGAGGCCCCGACGATCACAAACGCAGAAACCAACAACCGATAAGTCGGATTGATTATGGGCAGGTCCATTCGAGTATGACGCCACGGGCCACCAATCTCATCAAAGGGACACCACAGCACTAGCACCATACAGATTGGAGGCAAGGAGGTTCGGCGGTTCCACAGTTCAAGTGACCGGGTGGAGTTTTTCGGTCTAGGTTCCCTGGGAGCTACCACCCTTGTATATCAGCGCGCGGATAAGGGTACTCCGTAAGTAAAATAAGACTTATCTTTGCAGCAAGGAGGACACTCGATGGCACGCTTGACACTCAAGGACATTGAATCACGCATCGCCCCCCTCGGTGACCGGGCCACCTATGACCGAGAGTTCCTCTTCAACCTTCTAGCCGCTTACGGCAAACCGAAGAGCTCCATCACCCGCCTACGCAACGGCTCCTTGAACGTGGCAGCAGACCCCACCTGTGAAGTCGCCCAGAAAGACGTGGTCTATTTCCGCGAGGTGCCCACAGCCACGGAAACATCCCTCTTGGAAGCCGGGGAGCAGTTGCGCACCGCCGCTCACGTGCTTCGTTACACCCCACGCTTCATCATGGTCACCGACTACACCACGCTGATTTCGTGGGACGCCAAGACCGGTGAGAACATCGTTTTTCCCTTGCGTGAGATCGCCCAGCACTTCACGTTCTTCCTACCTTGGGCAGGCATGGAAAAAGCCCAGTACGTAGCCGAAAGACATGCGGACGTTAAGGCTGCAGAACAGATGGGTAAGCTCTTCGACGAGCTACTTAAGGCCAACCCAATTATCACGAAGGACGAGACCCAGCGCCACGGCCTCAACGTATTCTTCACCCGCCTGTTGTTCTGCCTCTTTGCGGAAGACACCGGGATTTTCACAGACAACCAGTTCACTAATGCCGTAGGCTCTCACACCCAAGAGGATGGTTCTGACGTCCATGTCTTCCTCACGGGCCTATTCAAAGCACTGGACACTGAACGCTCGGAGGATAAGCCCGCATACCTCGCAGGCTTCCCCTATGTGAACGGACGACTTTTCAGCACTGATCACGCACTATTCGTCCCCACGTTTACAAAGGCCGCACGCGCCATGTTACTGGGGCTGGGCAAATTGATCTGGCAAGAGATCAACCCGGACATCTTCGGTTCCATGTTCCAGGCAATCGTCACCCCTGGAAAGCGCTCAGACCTTGGCCAGCACTACACGTCCGTCCCCAACATTCTAAAAACCATCGAACCACTGTTTCTTGACGACCTGCGCAAAGAACTCAACACAGCATGGGGCAGCACAAAGAAACTCGAGGACCTACTCGATCGTATTTCAAAAATACGCATATTTGACCCGGCGTGCGGAAGCGGCAATTTTCTGGTCATCGCCTACAAAGAGTTGCGTCGGCTGGAGCATGCGATCTTAGAGCGTCTAGCGGATCTCGATTCCACCCACAACACCCTGTTCACGGACTCAGTGCTCAGCATCGAGCACTTCTATGGCATTGAAATCGACGATTTCGCTGTGGAGGTGGCAATCCTTTCACTATGGATCGCCAAGCACCAGATGAATCGCGAGTTTGAGGATAAGTTCGGCACCGCCATCCCACTTATCCCACTGAAAGAAGCCGGGGCTATCCATGCAGGAAATGCCACCCGAATCAACTGGAACGCCGTCTGCAAAAATGACGGTAGCACCGAAATATACCTTATTGGCAACCCACCTTACGGAGGAGCAAAAAAACTCAAAGCAGCTCAAAAGGACGACTACGACTACGTTTTCGGCGACCGCCCCTACTCAAAAAACCTGGACTACATTGCTCTGTGGTTCATCAAGGGGGCAGCCTACATCCGCCAAACCCAAGCACAACTTGCATTTGTAAGCACAAACTCTGTGACCCAAGGCGAACATGTGGGCCTCATGTTTCCTATGATTCTCGAGATGGGGCTTGAGATCGGCTACGCCTACACCTCCTTCAAATGGGAAAACAACGCTAAGCGCAACGCAGGCGTAACCGTGGTGGTCGTCAGTTTGCGCAATATCACCAACAAACAAAAATACTTGTATTCCGAAAACATCCGAACACAGGTGACAAATATTAATGGATACCTGATTGACGCTGATAATATCTATATCAGAACACGTAAACAAGATCCCCTCACTCAGTACCTACCCACTATGACGTTCGGTTCTATGCCGCGTGATGGAGGAAATCTCATCCTTTCTGACGATGATCTCAGCAAGCTGAAAAGTACCGACCCAAAGGCAGAACGCTTCATAAAGAGCTACTGCGGGGCGAAGGAGTTCATCGAAGGAACTCCACGATACTGCCTATGGATCACGGACGCTCAGGCGAAAGAAGCACAGAGATCACCCTGGATTTCACGCCGTCTGCGCGCAGTTTCAGAATACCGACAGACCAGTGACGCATCATCCACTGCCAAGTATGCGGACAGACCGCATTTGTTCGTGCAGCGAGCATACAAGCCCACCGACTCAATCATTGTTCCGCGCCATTCCTCAGAACGACGCGAGTATGTTCCAATTGGCTACCTCGGCCCCGAAACAGTGATTTCAGATGCAGCAAACGCAATCTACGACGCCGAGCCTTGGCTGTTTGCATTGCTGACCTCGCGGATGCACATGGCCTGGCTGGGGACTGTTGGGGGAAAACTTGAAACACGGTACCGTTATTCGAATACCCTGGTCTACAACAACTTCCCTGTTCCTCCACTCACTGACCAGCTGAAGGAAGCCCTCACTCAACGGGCATTCCGTGTGCTTGATGTGCGCGAATACCATTGCGAGTACACGTTGGCTGAGCTGTACGATGCTGAAAAGATGCCCGAGAATTTGCGCCAAGCCCACGCAGACTTGGACGTTGTTGTGGACCGCATCTACCGCAAACGGCCTTTCGACTCCGATGAGGAGCGACTCAGGCTGCTCTTCGACCTCTATCGGCAGATGACCGATCAGGAGGCACGCGCCCAGCAATCTGCGAAACCGACACGACAAAGCCGCCGGACCCGAAAGGTACAATGATGAGCGCTCACATCGAGGACTTCACCAACATCGTCGACGTCACCTACGCGCAGGATCGTTCTTCGGTGAATACCAATGAGCTGGGAATGCGCGAGATGCAAGCTAGGGTCTTTGAGCAACGGACCTCGCAATACCTCCTCGTGAAGGCACCCCCAGCATCAGGAAAGTCCCGTGCCCTGATGTTCGTGGCACTGGATAAACTGTACAATCAGGGCATCAGGAAGGTGATTGTTGCGGTACCCGAGCGTTCCATCGGCGCATCCTTCGCTAGCACCGACCTCACGACTCATGGGTTCTTCGCCGATTGGCATGTTGAAGATCGCAACAACCTGTGTACCCCCGGCTCGAGCCAGTCGAAAGTGCAGGCATTTGTAGACTTCTTGGAGAATTCGGATTCAGTCCTCGTATGCACCCACGCAACCTTGCGATTCGCCTTCGAGAAACTGCCATCGGAAGCCTTTAACGACTGTCTATTAGCCATTGACGAGTTCCACCACGTATCTGCCGATGTTGAGTCGTCCCGTCTTGGCGCCCTACTGCGTGACGTGATGACAAAATCAACAGCCCATATCGTCGCGATGACTGGCTCCTACTTCCGAGGGGATAGTGTTCCTGTGCTCCTGCCGGAGGACGAAGCCAAGTTCACACCGGTTACTTTCAACTATTACGACCAGCTCAACGGGTACCAGTACCTCAAGCATCTGGGGATCGGCCACCACTTCTATCAGGGGCGCTACACCGATGCGATCCACGAGGTGTTGGACCTAGACAAGAAGACAATCATCCACATCCCCAACGTGAACTCTGGCGAGTCCACCAAGAACAAACTCGAAGAAGTCGGTTTCATTCTCGACACCATCGGAACCGTAGAACGGACCGAACCCGATACCGGGATTATAGAAGTACGCCGCCGTGATAACGGAAGCGTCATTCGTGTAGCGGATCTCGTCGATGACACGGATCAGAATGCACGCGTGAACACCCTGCATTACCTGTCGACCGTGGCCGCGAAGCAGCGCGAAGCTGTTGACATAATCATCGCGCTGGGGATGGCGAAAGAGGGATTCGATTGGCCCTTCGCAGAGCACGCCCTAACGGTGGGATACCGTGCTTCACTGACTGAAATTATCCAAATCATCGGACGGGTCACCCGCGATAGTGAGGGCAAGAACCGGGCCCAGTTCACGAACCTCATAGCCGAACCAGACGCCAGCCAAAACGATGTAGCGGTAGCGGTAAATAACATGCTCAAAGCGATCACCGCCTCACTACTCATGGAGCAGGTCCTCGCTCCAAACTTCGCTTTCAAAGCGAAGCACGGAAATGACGATGCCCCGAAACCAGGGACGCTGCGGATCGTAGATTTCAAAGACCCCTCGACAGCACGAACCAAGCAGATCATCAAGTCGGACCTTAACGACCTCAAGGCTGTCATCCTTCAGGATGATACCTTCGCACGGGCTGCTGCAGGGAGCGTCGATGCTCAGACGACCAACAAAGTACTGATTCCTAAAATCATCAGGCAACGCTACCCAGACCTTACCGAATCCGAAGTTGAAGAGGTCCGCCAGCACGTAGTCGTGGACTCCGTCATCAAGACCGGCGAGGTGAAGGAAGTCGGAGACAAACGTTTCATAAAGCTGGCTAACCGATTCGTGAACCTTGACGAGTTGAACATTAATTTAATCGACGCGATCAATCCGTTCCAGCGGGCTTTTGAGGTAATTTCCAAAACCGTCACCCCCAACGTGCTGCGACTGATATCCGACACCATCGCCGCTACGCGCCTGGATATCACTGTCGAAGAAGCACTCGAAGCATTTCCACAGATCCAGCACTGGGCGAAAGTCAACGGAAAGCGTCCCGACCGTCGTTCTGAGGACACAACCGAGCGCTACTATGCCGAGTGTCTGCTGATATTGCGGCGTTTCAAACAGGAGAGCGACCGGCGAAGGACCCAGGAGAGCGCAGGCCAGGAAGACTAAGTATGAGCGAGGACAACCGCAACCTTGAGGCTCTACTCGACGCTGCCATTGCCAGTGACGAGGACGGACTCTTAGAGGAACCAACAAGGAAACATAAGCTCACCAGAGAAGACCGCCTGGACCGAGGCTTCCTAGAAATCGCCGAATTCTACCGCACCCACGGACGCCGCCCAAGCCCCCACACTCATGACATTGCCGAACGCCGACTGGGAGCACGCTTGGACGGCTTCCTAGCCGACGAAGTTCGCGCTGATGCGGTGGCGGACCTTGATGACTTCGGCCTGCTGGACCCTGAGAGCGCTCCGAAAAATGTCGATGAGCTTCTCGCCCACGATGATCTCGATCTATTGGGCGGCGACGATGACATTTTCGATCTGACTACACTCCCCGCGAGGGTCGTTACGGACAAGGACGTGGAGGTTGCAAAACGCAAGAAAGCACGTGATTTTAGACAGTTTGAGAACCTCTTCAAAATCAAGCACGCCGAGCTGGCCACTGGCGAAGCGATTCTACGCAATTTCAGCGGCGTCTCAACCATCAGACAAGGCAGCTTTTTCGTGCTAGGCGGGGTCATGTTGTTTGTCTCTGAGGTAGGTGAGCGCGACTATAAGATGAGCGGCGGCTCTTCTCGGCCCCGTGAACGCCTGCGGGTAATTTTTGAGAACGGCACCGAATCCTCAATGTATCGAACCTCATTGGCTATCCGACTGGCTGAACAGAACGGTAGGGCAGTCGTTCCGGCCGATCATGTCCTGAGTTTGGACGAGCTGGGGGATGCCGATATTGAGACCGGACACATTTACGTGCTGCGGTCGCTGAGCACGGATCCACAGATCGCTGGTCTAGAGCACCTTCATAAAATCGGTTTCTCGACAACCCCGGTCAGTCAGCGCATCAAAAACGCTATCAACGAGCCTACATACCTGATGGCCCCCGTTGAGGTTATGGCCGACTATCGTGTCTACAACGTGCGCCCCTCCGCTTTGGAACACCTAATCCACCGCGTCTTCTCCGATGTACGTCTCAACCTCAGCCAGGTGGGCCCCAATGGAGAGATCTACAATCCCTCCGAGTGGTTCATAGTCCCCATCGATGCGATCGACCAGGCCATTGAAATGACCATCAATGGCGACATCGTAGATTTCACCTACGATCCACCAACTCAGAACTTCATCTACAGGGGAGTTGGAGGAGACCGCGGTTAGCTCTCATAAATCTGACTCGTATCCATCGAATTCCTAAAATGAATCACGGAGCGCAGATACAGGACGTAGAGGCTCTTCGCATCTAGGTTCGGGTATTGGGGGACGATTGGCCTGGTCTGGTTTTGTGGACCGGGTATTTTGAGGGCTATTGGTTGTTATTGGTGATGTTGTGCCCATTGGCGCGCGTACTGGTTGGGTCAGAACCAGCCCAGCGCACTGTGGGGATGTTCTTCATCGTTGCGCGCGACCAAGCGGCCATGAGCGTGCGGGCGTGGTCGACCCCTTCGAACATGTTGTCCTCGAGGATTTCGTCGCGCATGCGGTTGTGTAAGGACTCCACGAACCCGTTATGCCACGGCTGGCCCGGTGGGATGAATGCTTGGAGAGTGTCGTGCTCGCTGGCCCAGCACCCCACGGCCGCGGCGATGAATTCAGGCCCGTTATCGGCCCTTAGAAAGCTGGGGTGCTCCATGGGCCAGGACAGCTAGGTCAGGCATTTCGATCACATCGTCAGCTCCCATGCACCGATCAACGCGCAAAGCCAGGTGCTGACGGGTGAACTCATCAATGATGTTACAGACCTTAAAGGCATGCCCTTCCAGTCCGAGTCGAACTGGAAATCAATGGCCCACACCTGCCCAGGAGCACGAGCTGCGACCAGGCGCTGTAGGCGCGGCGAGGTGCGGGGCTTGGGGGCTTTGCGCGGGCGCACGCGCAGTCCTTCGGTGCGTCACAAGCGCCGGAACGAATCACACCCTACGACAATGCCCTCACTCTTGGCCCGCGCCCAGGCGCGTCTATAGCCCCAGCGTCGATGCGTGGCGGCAAAATCGTTCATCCACCGGCGCATAGGTGCATGATCACGCAGTGATTTTGCCCCGCCCGCCGCGCGGGTCCGGCAATACGCTGACCGCGACAGCCCGGCAACGCGGCATGCAAGACGTTGAGAAAGACCCTGGCCGATCAGGTGGTTCACAGCGTCGTGCCTGCGCGCTGGGCTTAGATGTTTCCCTCTGCCAATTCTCGCAGCGTTGCCTTTTCCAACTCTGTTTGGCCCAGCAACTGTTTGAGGCACGCGTTTTGCTCGTGCAACTCACGCAGTTCCTTGGATTCACTACGATTCGTCGACCCGTAACACTGGCGCCACCGACACAACGTCGCCTCGCTGATACCCAGCATGCGGCAGGCCTGGGCCGTACTCATGGCCTCGCCTCGCAACGCCTCGCCCTCCTCCAGCTTCACGGCAATGCGCTCAGGCACGTGCGTCGAGAACTTCCTCATGGTCATCCATTCTGCCCTGCCACAAGCAGCCGGGACTACTCAAAACAACCCTCTCGAAACAAACGGTGCGAAAAACCCAGACGCCTCCACAAACAAATGACCAGCATCAGCCATCATGACTCTAATCTTATTGCAACATGAAAAATTACAACAAAACACCACTACGCATCACCCCAACCATTTCGAGACTGCGTCTTCGAAAACTCGTTCATAAGCAGGAACAAAGACAAGCATGCAAAGAGTATTAGATAAGCAGTGAACACGTCAGAGGCCGCACCAGCAGAGATCATAGAATTATTTATATAATGCAATATAAAGAGGATGACCCACCTTCCCGTCAAGGCGACAAGACATCCCGCAACAGCGCCCCATACGAACAAACCGATTGACGACCAACCCTGGTACACATGAAACATCCCCCTCAAAGTCCCACAAATTATCACAATTCCTACATACTTTACATAAGGGCGCTTAAGCCATAGTAACACCCACACAGCAACAAAGGCAGCAAACCAGACCTCTTCAGCAGGACCCGAGAGTTCTTCCCAGCTAAAAATACTTGCTGAAGACCCAGATTTACAGCCCGACTGAAACCAAAGGCCAACAAATCTGGTTAGTGCCAGCGGAAGAGCCCACAGGGCTCCAACACAGAACACCTGCCCCCATCCTTTACAATTACGAGGAACTATGGAAGGCGCACCATTTTTCACATAACACAAAACAGCGAGGCTGAATAGAATAATACAGAGCGGCTTGAATTCCCATAACGCAATTTTATCAAGAGGGCGCCCCATTGGAGGAGAGCCATCAATTAAACAGCGTACCGCTCTTTCGGTTGATACACCCCAGGTAATGCCGTAGAGGATAAGAAGGCCCGCGAGACATGCCAGCAGTTTCCATCTCTTCCCCAAAAAGCGGTCTTCATTCAACCAAGCAGACTTAATTATCACCTTACACCTCCACGTTGAACCATCAGCTACAATCAAGCGATATATTCATATTATCAGCTTGACAATCTCGAACGATAGACACCAGTTGGCCAACATACCCAGGCGAGATTATGCTCCCCTCTCCTACGGGACATCAACAGAGCGACATAGTGGAGTATCTGAGTGAACACGCAAAGCATCTGCTCTGTTCAGCTCATCTTCCAAATGATGCCCCATTCCTTCGATCATGCAGGTCGCGAAGACAGGCCCCGACCTTCCCAATCCTTCAACAAGTCGGGGCCAGAGTGTTATTTTTATTGCCCACTGCCGGGAGAAGGCTTCACCGTCGGGACTGCAAGGCCGCGACCACGAGAGCACAAGCCTCCGCATCGGAATCCGCACGGTGATGATCGAGCGTAAACCCGGGCACCAGAGCCTTTGTGACGGTCGGTAGCTTGTAGTTTTCCAGGCCAGGGACCATATGCTGCGCTGTTCGATAGGAACAGAAGAAGCTCTGCGGGAGAGTTCGCGTCCCAAAGAAGGCGTCGAGTTCCCTCCACACCCGAGCATCGAAGGCGGCATTATGCGCATACACCGGCAGACCACCGTGGAAACCTGCCACCCAGGATGCAATATCTGGCCACATTGGAGCCCTGCGCACGTCACGCGCAGAAATCCCATGGAGATAGGTGAATTCAAACCGCTCGAAGCCTGGCGGCGGTTTGATCAGCGTGCTCGCCCGTTCAACAACCCGCCCACCTGAGATTTTCACCAGCGCAATCTGACAGGCAGACTCACCTCCCTGCCTATTAGCGGTCTCGAAGTCGACGGCAACGAAAGACGGAAGCGCAAGGACCTCGGGCGGAGCCACCCAGCTGGAACGCTGGCGAGAATGGGGGCGCGCGTACGAAACATCCGGCGACATAGCGGAGCGGCCGGTCGCCGACACGGGAGCCGAGCCCTTCTGCGCAGCCTTAGCCGCTTTCTCAAGCTCCACGAAGTGCTTCCACTGGGCGTTGTACTGACTCGGGTCTTCACCGCGCTGCTTTGCGAGCATCTCATGCCCCTTCGCCAGGCGCTTGCGTAGCTCCAGCCGAAAATCATCACGGGGAGCGGGCAGCCCCAGCGCCAGCCATCGCTCAATCGTCTCAACTTCGCCCAAATAGTCCTTTTGCTTGTGTTGAATGATCGCGACCTGACTGACGTAATACTCCGCAACATTCACCGGGTTTAGGCGTGCGGAGGCGATCATCGCATCCATACACCCGCGAGCTATGACGAGTGCCCTAGACAGATCCCCCGACCGCTTGAGAGCAGAGATGTCACTCACCCAGTCACAGATGTCACGCCCGTTGTATTTGGGCATGAACCTCCCGTCAGGTCCCACGCTCGGCCCATTGTGTGCGCCGAAATAGGTCGGGGCTGAGGCTACAGCTCCTGAAACACTCTGTCGCTGCGGAAGCGGATGATTCTGCTGAGGAACAACGACCCCAGAGGGACGCTGACCATATTGCGTCGGATAGTTCTGCTGAGGAGTGATCGCGCCACGCAGCCACTCAAACACACCCATAACGCCCGCTTTCCTAACGAGGAGCTACGACACTCCTCACTGCTCCCTTGCTCGACCTTCGCTCACCAATGTAGGCGGGCGATTCATGTGGCCTAGCTTACTGCATAAGCGACCAGCTAGGGGGCGATGACGCACCCTAATTCCACCCACCCAGCCCCGACCTCGTCAATGAGAATAGCGCGAACAAAACGGACTCAGAAAACCCAACTTTTCAGGATACTCCCCTACCGCGACTCTGTTAGACACTTTCAGAAAATAACGACAGGCTCTCGCGCAGACAAGCAACCAAAGCAGCAGGTCACGAGCACACAATGCCTGGCAAATACATAGAAATTCAACCGACCCGCGAATTTACTTGTCCGCACTGCGGGACATTTTCGCTCAGCGTGACCATATTGTCGGTTAATTTACCGAAAAATCACTTTACCGTTGAATGGGCGCATTTTCACGCGCATGACTCCCCCACCGGGCAGTCCCGTCAACGACTTCGAGGACACACACGTCATGGAGACACGACATCCC
>ERZ773272.667-NODE-667-length-13337-cov-8.775164_pt1 | contig 13337 bp, 13 predicted proteins | sample MGYA00511891_ERZ773272 | MGnify/ENA primary metagenome ERZ773272 (study PRJEB29015, sample SAMEA2738150) | human oral metagenome | biome: human oral; feature: human-associated habitat; material: saliva | place: China | collected 2198 ...
TATGGGTTGATGTATACACCCGCTCTGAGTTTTGTTTCAATCTCCTCTACAGCCCAAGCAGGGATTCCACCGAAGCTTTCCTTATTCACATCTCTAGCCTTAACGTATTTCTTGAAAGAGCTTACCTTACCTTTAGCATTACTATCATACCCACCGAATCCAGACATATCATATAGTATAGGTCGCTTAACAGTTAGGAATATCGAGTTCATACCGCACAAAATCCCGTCATTACCGACCATAGAGGTAACACCACTACCGTAACTACTATCGTTTCCTATTACGTTTCCTACTGCCCCCACAACAGCCCCACCAACAGCACCTACAGGCCCTCCCATAACGAACCCCATACCAGCTTTTACGGCGGTAGGAGCGAGGTTCCTTATAGTATTATCAACCAAATCATCGTTCTTAGAGGCCATTATAGGAACATCTATACCTATCTGACATTCTACACAACATATAAATCTAGTAGGCGTTGAGATAATCCAATACCCTGTTCCGGTCACAACGTTACCAACCAACCTTATTTCGAGAGTTTCGTATTCGTGCACGTCAGGTAAGTTCACATACCCATAGTAAGGTAAATACAAATCGTAAGTACTATAGGCACTTACAAGAGATTCGTGTCCTACCTCACCCATAGGAAAATCAACATCTACCAAAACAGCAGTTTCCTCATCTGTCGTAGCGAACTTCGTAGTCAATTCGATATCTATTTTACCCAACCTCACAACAGGCACCTCACTATCAATGGCTTTTAGTTTTTTCTCATCGAGGTTGAAAAACCACTTACAACTGACAATATTCTTAGCAACGTCCCTACCATTCATTAGTAAACGACCGACATATTCTTTTAGACCACCATCGTACAAAGTAAACCACTTCTGCCACGTAGCACTATCCCACATAACCTTGTTTAACTCGTTTAACGAAGCTCTTGTCATAACTAAACCCACCATGGATTTCGGTTTTAATCTTGGACTATATCCCATTTTATCATCCCCCTTTTTATTAACCCATATAGGAACCAATCGAGTGCCTATAAGTTTTTCTTTATCGTTGTAGTAACCATTATTCGTCCAGTGTTTAGTATATTCAACGGCACTATTAACGACGTAATTTGTTTTGTGTATTTGCATTCTTAATGTTTTAATCTCGGACTCGTGAACAGCGTATTCGGACGGATTCACGACGTAACTATTAACTGCATCAACGTCGGAATAGAAAGACGGAACCTTGATTTCCAAATAACATAGTTTCATTCTTTCGCCCGTTTTTCCATAAAAGCCGGGAATAAATATACGTTCACAACTCATAACTCTAGCGTAGTCTTTATAACCGAGTTCTTCGGTTCGAGCACTAGAAACAGTGTGGTAAGTGCCGGCGAAAGTGACAACATCCACACTGTAGTTGTAAAAATCAACGTTCGTCATACCTTTATATGGATATTCTAATCTGAACAAATCAAAATCCAAATACGCTAATTTATAAGCATTATAACCAGAATATGGTTTGTGCATATAATTCACTAAATCGTTAGGAGTAAATCTACTCACATCGAGAAGATAACCCTCGTCTAATAATCCAATATTGTAAAACCAGTACCGATAACCGAGATTAGCGATTTCGTATTTAACATCCGATAGAATACCACTCTCAGGTGCTTTTAAACGTACAGGAACGAATTCACCACTAACAGTACCCCATCCGTCTGTTAGATGTAGTTTGTTATTTATTTCGTTAAGGTCAGCGTGCCTAGTCATAGAGGCTAAACCAACCCGAACATCGGAATAAAGACCGCCACCAAACTCTATCTTATGACGGTATATTTCATCCGTGTATTCTTTCTCATCACCATTTTCGGTTTCAGCTAAGTAACTAACGAAGCTTTCTTCAATCCCTAAATTCCGATATGGATAGAGAAAAGAACCAGGTTCTTCTCTAATGTTTATTTCGTTCATATCTCAACCTTTCTAAAATCTATGACCACCACCACCACTAGGATTAGAACTTTTAACACCATCGTTCGATACTATAACGACATATCTACCATTAAGTTCGTCTGTGTTAATTTCGTATATAGGGTAGGTATTAACTTCATTGAAACGCGAAGCAGCGTGTGTAGTATTAGGTAGTTTATAATCCACTGTATCTCCGTAATCACGTTCAGCAAGAATCTCTACATCGTTCAGTTCCGAAAACGAATTCAATACATCGCACTTAAGGTTCATAACACACATACTGCTCTGATCTATAGAGATATCTTCGATGAAGTATTTAAGTCCGTTAAATTCACAGTAGTTAAACTTACGAAATCCCTCAAGTCCTAATCCGGAAGCTCCGATTTTAATAGTCGGGCTACGGATGTCTACAGTTTCATTAAACACACCGCTTACCACGGTTTTATCTCTTAATGTAGGTCTAATCGTGTTACTTGAACTAATGTTTTTGTATAATGTAATGTTCATATTACACCTCCTTATAAATTTAATATTCCGAAACTATTTGCGTCCATGCAATATCGTCGTAACATCTCACCGACTCTGTTGTCCTGTACAAACACCTTGTCTTTACGAATTAACTCTGCGATACGAGATGTCTTCTTGTCATACCCAACAAGAGGATTCACATAGTAATTACTATCCGGATTAAACTCTAAGCTATACACAGGATATCCTTCTCTCATGTATGTTGTATTGTAATGTAAGAAGATGAATCTCTTATCATCTTTCTCAATGATGTCGCCCTGTATTGTCTTCTTGTTGTACTTAATGTAGAAACGATATATGATGTCTTCTAAAGTACAGTCTATAGGCATCTTAGGATAATCTCCCTGTTGCCACTCTCCCTTGGTAATCATTTCCAGCTTGTTGTTCATAAAGCAGTAGAACTTTCCGTTTACCTTAGCGAGTTCGTTTGTAGTAGCATCAGTCCACTCAATTCCAATTCTACAGAGGTCTTTTTCATCATCCGGGGCGTTATCAAAGAGGCTAATCTTACCTTTCTCTAACTTGCTTATATCCACCCCGAAATCGTCGAAGTAAGGACAATCCTCGTCTACCGTATTTCCTAACATGAAGATTTTGGCATCACCCATATTTCCGTCTCGGAGTGTTGTAGTGCTCAGTAAGTCCAAGAACTTCGGAAATTCGTCGGTTAGGTATCTTCCTCTGTGCATAAACTCCTCGAAGATACAGAGACGAACACCGACTCCCTTACCGGAAGACTTGTACTGATTCGCTTGGTTAATAGAGAACAGTTCGCAGAATGATGTATCACACTCGTGATTCTCGAGTAGTTCCCTATACGCTAAGAAATACTCGCCTTTCTTGTATCTCACCTCCTTCCACGGCTGTTTTAGTTCTTTAGCAATTCGAGCTACAACACCACTATTTACGAGAAAGTCGAAGACGCCGCTAGCGTTCTTAAGTTCTTTCTCTATACGTCTCACGTAAGACGTGCGAACCCCATACTTCATAAAGAGAACCAACGACGTAATTAGTAAAGCCGTAGTCTTACCCGGGCCTCTTTCACCGATTACTAAGTTGTACTGACAGTCCAACTCCAATAAGTCTTTCGGTGAGTAATACTTTCCACAATACTTACCAACCATCTTCGCAACATCATTCCAGTTCACAATATCATCCGGTTCAATTATCGGTTCAACAGGCCGTTCCGGAATTCGTTTTAACACATTCATTTAAACAATCCCCCTCATATTTCTTTAATAGTTTTCGATACCTTTCACCTAATTGTAAGTTGTAATCGGATTCGCTAATAGTTGAGTATGTCCATACCTCTACGGTATCTGTAATTCCTGTGTAGTCAGTTATTTCGTGGTATTCTTTCTCTCCAGCCATAGACCGCCTTACTACGGTTTTACCACTGTATTCCTTATCAATTACGATACCGTCACGGAACTCGTTGAAAGTTCCTATGATAGTTTTCCCTTTCATACGGAACCACTCCATACCTTTCTTTTTATCAACTCCGCTACAAGTCAGAGACCATTTATGTTTGGTATCTGCTTTCTTATTATAACACATATATCGTTTACTTCCAAGTGTTTTAAAGTAAGTATATGTACCATCATCGTCCCAGAGAGAAATCATTTTCTCTTCGCCTTTAACGGTCTTAGGTCTAGAATCAATTCCAAGTTCTTTACAACGCTTTTCTACTAATGTAGTTAGCTCTTCATTTCTTTTCTTAATTTCCTCATCAAATTCTTTGGTGTATACAACCTTGATACTATCAGTATCAGAATATACATAAGTGCCATTTGTCTTAGAAATCATTCTGAATAACTCGTGACGTGCGTGTGCTGTAATATAAACACCCCAAGGATAGTATAAAAATCGCTTCTTATCATCTTGTGCTTTTTGGAGCAACTCTTCATAAGTTAAACTGTTAGACATTTCAACTATACTCTCATCGTTATTGTACGAGAATTCCGGTCTAAGGAGTCCTGTAACCATCATACCGTAGATGGAGTTCAGTAATGATTTCATAAACATATATACCTCTTCCTTACCAACAACACCCTTAAGTGTTGTTTTTGCTAAATAAAACTCGTACATTAACTTAAGTAGTACGTCGGGTAAATATCCTCTTTCAGCAGTATATAATTTAACAACTTCCATTTCTTCCCATGTATACATCAGCTTATAACTTTCGATATCAACCTCTGTGCATACAAGTTCTATTTCTTCAGCATATAGGATTCTCCCGTTATCATCTTCATATTGTTTAGTTCTTCTACATTTACTTAAAGATATAGCAGGACTCCCACAATCATTTGCTGCGATAGATTTAAATCGGAATACCCCGATACAACAGTGTGTTTTAGATAAATCATTAAATAGATTTGGGTTAGTCTCTACGAAACTCGACATTGGATAATAATCCAATAACATTCTAGCGGGGTAGTCGCTCGTTATATCGTAAGACTTAACGTTTTTAACGATTTTATTAGCGTACTTACGGTTGGCATGGGTATAACCGCCGGAGAAACCCTCAATCATAAGTTTAGCCACATCCTTACTCATAACCAACTTTTTGATAAAATTATGATACCCTTTTGCTTTAAAACATGCCTTACGACATTTGTTACGAACAAAGCCTGTAGCGGTTAGCGGTAGATTATTCACACCATGTTTTTTAAACATGTTTCCAACCCACTCAGCAAGGCACTCCACATCCCCCTTAATATACCCTAAGTCCTTTTCCGTGAGCGGGGTCTTACTATGTCTTATCAAAGAATAATCAAGATCACCGACCATCTTTGTATGGATTTGCCCCTCGCAAGTTTTAGCAAGGGACATTCCGGATAACATAAAGGAGCAACGGAACTCAATAAGCTTCCCTATTAACATACCTTTACCTAAATCTTCAAATAATCTAAATCTAATAGGTTTGTGGATGCTATTAGCACAGCACAAGTTGTGGATATGATATCTTTCACTAAGATATTTATGTAAGAATGAGAACTCATAACCTAAGTTATGAACGAAGATGATTAGAGGCTCGTCATTTATCTCAATGGAGTCGAGGAAAACCAACCATTCTTTTACTGTTCTCCATATATGAGTCTTACCGTCAATGTTCATAGCTATGCTATAGACAAAGGCTTTCATACATTTCTCTTTTTTATCATAAAACGTTGTACTTTCTATATCGAGCGTAGCCACTCTATTACTATATTTAATCATTAGAAACCGCCTTTCCAAAACACTTTTGTTTTCTTACCTTTCTTAACGATTTTCTTAGGAATTTTCTTAGGAATGTATGCTATCGAGTCCTGAATCTCTTTGTTCATTTCCACAAGTTTAGATGATAATTCAGAACCTTTGTTTTTGGTATAGCCAACGCCCGCTTTAAAAGTAACGTTTTTATCTCTCATAAATCTCATACCATTAAGATTAACGCGAGAATCGTTAATAAACGCTCCTAACTCATCTTCCGTTATTTCTTCACCATCTTTATAGAACACAAACTTAGGGATTGGGTCACCATTCATGTCTGTCTCATCACTATCAACGATTTTATAGGTGAGACTACCGTTTATAGGGTCAGCCACATCACGTACAGTCTCTAATAAAAGGTGATAGTCAAAATCCGGGTCTTGTTCGGTGAATTTATGTAAAAGATTATTATAAGAAACCCACCAGCGAGATCTCTCCTCATTCGAACCTAGACTATTATATAAATCCTCTCCCATAGTTTTTTTCACTTTCTTATTAATTTCTAGTGCGCCTTTTACAGTCATAGATTGGTAACTCGATATTACATATAGTTTTTTATAGAGCTTGTCGAGTTCTTTTTCGTCGACATCTTTCAGTTTCTTCGTTCCTAAACCTTTAATATCCCCAACGAGCTTCTTGTATTTTTTTACTCCAAAATCTGTAACGTCTGGATTTTTTTCGATTCTTTTAACACGTTTGTTTATGTTGTACTGTGCTTTCTTAATTGCTTTGATTTTATTTTCCTTATTCATTTTTACGTAAGATACTAAACTTACCATATAACACCTTCTTTCATAATTCCATCAGAGAACTTAACTCTGAAATTCTGTTTTAATTCTCCGTAATTTTTAACTCCCGAAATCTCGATTTGAATATTAGAATTTCCGGTAATTACCTCTCGAATCTGTTCTAATAAATTATCGGTAAAGCTGTCGGTTCTATTGCAAGTACAAGTCTCAGTCTGACAATCATGATGGGTATTATCGTATGTTCTATTAGTTTCCACCATACCACCCAAATATTCTACAACGCTCTTAGATATACGATAAGGCCAGTAATCCGAAAGTCTTCTTACATCGTCCCAAATATCATAACCATACAACTCTCTACCTCTGCCTATGATTTTCATAGCTGTTTCGTATTTAATGTTCGTCACTTCATCCTCGAAACACATATCCAAAAATTTCTCCCTCGGATAAAAGGTTTTTTTCTTTTTTTTTTTTTCATTTTAATACCTCTTTCTTATAAATATTAGCCATTACTTGTTATACCCTTATACTATCACAACGACTAATTTTTGTCAACAAAAAAGAGAGAAGATTTCTCTTCTCTCTTATCGGATATTACTTTCCGTAGAATACTACGAAGTTCTCAGAGGTGTCGTTGAAGTTTCCGTAGTCCATCTTTGGGAAGTAGTTGGTGAAGTCGCCCTTAGGATTAAACTGAGAGTTAATCTTGTAGTCGTACTTAGTAACACCTACCGCACGTCTATCGAAGAGCACTCCGAGGATTCCATCAAGCTCTACAGTCTTCTTGTCAGCTGTCTTAATGTTAATCTTAGAGGTGTTAGCGAAGTCGAAGTCGGTACCAACACCCTGCCAGTGGGAGATGCTATCGTAAGACGGAAGAGCAACCAGCTCGTTGTGGTAGGTATCGGACTTAAGATAAACATCAGCGGCTCTCGCAAAGTCGGTATGAAGTACAAGACGCTGTTCGTCGCTTGGTGTAAACTTCACAACACCATCTACGTTGAAGAGCTTAGTTGGTGCCTTAAGTCTGTCGCAGTATGCTCCGATGGTGTAGGAAGCGAATCTAAGGAACTCTGGTGTGGAAGTCATCTTGTCCGGTGTAAGAGTCTGGTTAAATCTCTGATTGTAAAGATACAGAAGATTTACTGCTCTGTGAGAGGTCTTACCGGTGTAGGTACCATCAGTGAACGCGTTCGCTACGGTGGTACCGATCATGTTCGCAATGGTCGCCATAATCAATCCGTCAGTTGCGATGGTGAAGCTGTTGTGGATGGTCTGTTCCAACATTGCGTGGAAAGAGTTCAAGTCAGCTCCACTACGAAGCATGTGATTAAGCTGGTAAGTCGGGATGGAAAACGTATCGAGACTCATTGTAGCCAGCTGGTTTAAAATCTTGGTGTGGATTACAGGCTTCTTATACACGTTAGGATCATAGGAAACTCCGTCCTTAAGATTACGTGCAGCGTTCTCTGTCCAAGAGAGCGGGTCGATGGATACCTTCTCGTAGATAGAACCGAACTCTTCGGAATCCATCAAGATGTTTGGCGCATTACTTGTAAACGCTCTCGTTACGAACTCAATCTTTACGATTGTGTCCAGCATTTCAGCGGAGAGAGTGGCGACGCCTTTCAAATCAGCGAGTTCCTTAAAGGCTCCGGTAACCGCTCCTAAGTCTGTAACATCGACTTCCTTACCGACGGTCTGCTTGTACAGTTCGTTTACTACAGGGGCTAGATTCTTAAATTCCATAATTATTTCTCCTTTATTGGTAGATGTGAGATATGACATTTCATATCTTCTGCGTGACCGTTCCCACCTTCATCTTTGTAGAGCGTATAAAGCGTGAAGAAAGTTTCATGGTCGTCCTTTGTTATGAAATCTCTCTCCATAATTTTAACGTACAGCTGATGGAGTAGGAACAGTAGTAACTGTTGGTTAATTTTTGCGTTCCGGTCTCTTCGATTTCGTTCCGAATCATATATCTTATAAACCAAACCGAGGTTCGTTAAGATTAACGGAACTAAGATTTTTAAATCCATAACTTATCTCCTACATGAATTAGGTTTGGGTTATTCAGGCGATTGATTCTTTGAAGCTCTTCTACTGTAGTGGCATACGCCTTAGCTATCTTATAAAGAGTGTCCCCATTCTTAACGACATACGATTTTCTGTTACGTAGTCGATTGTTTACAAGACGTTGAACCTCGTTATAATCATAGCCTGCTTTAGTTAATCGGATTCTTCGTTCATCGCCCGAACCCCATAACCCCATTATAACATCTTCAGCCACCTCTTGTAAAGACTTTTGTGGTTTAATTTTATCTAAATATTCATGAATACCGTTTGCCGTAGGGAAATCTAAGGATTCGTACTTAGGAACGATGTAACCCCTAATGTAACGACCGTTCACTCTAAGAACTCTACGACCTACAGCATCGTTCTTGTTACCCTCGATGATGGTCATCACACCGCCTACATTATTCTCAACGACACCTATGTGATGAGATTCACCGTGGGAATCACCGATACCGTTGTCTGCCCAGTCATAGAGGAGGATGTCTCCCTCTCTCGGGTTATATGAGTCGTCTTCTACCCAAATACCCATCTTCTGTGCTTTAGAGATTAACCCCTCGCAAGACATGCTGAGAGGTACCAACGTGTCATTCGCTGTGGAGATTGCTGCGGAAGATACTGTTACAGCACACCACGGCCATGTATATTTCATCCCTCCTACCTTACGGTTAAAGATGTCGATGATTTCTTTGTGGGTTCCTCTTACTTCGTTCTTACCAACCCACTGTTGCATCTGCCATACCATTCTTTCTCTTTGTTTCATCATTTTGTTCTCCTTTTATAAATCTCGGAATTGATACAAAGTATTGTACCGAGGAACACCTGTGTGATTGTGAGAGTTTGTCCTATAGCTTCACCGTAGGGGATTCCCCAAACTTCGAAAAGTTTGGGGAGATATACGGTAAGGGCTGGGATGAAAATCATCACAACGTATTTCATAATGTCGTAAGTTTTATTTTTCATCGCGCTAACTCCTTATAGTAAAAGACTGTTACCTCTAAATCTGTATAGGGCATATTGTTGAACTTCGGTTCAAGTTTAATCTCTACAAAGTTCTCTGTGGTTGTAAGGTGGAAAATCTCGTTTACTCTAGGTCGACCACCACCATTAATCCCATCACCGACAATTAAGACGCTACAGGAATTGTTTTCTTTCACCTCATCAATCGGAAACCAAATCCAAGGAAAATGAAAGTATAGTTTAGCACCATCTGCGGTGGTTTCTACTTTCTTAATTGTCGTTTTGTATACATTTCCATAGCACATACTCCAAATATTATCGTTTTTGCTTGTCCGAATTGGGGAGTTATTAAGAACCATCAAACTCATACCGTCTTGTAATTCAGAGGGTATATAGGAACTCGTAGTACAGATTGGTACTTTATTTAGAAGTGTGGCTGGTGGTGTTGTTGAGCCTCCAACGCCGGGTTCACCCTTTGGACCTCTTTCTCCGGTCTCTCCCTTTGGTCCTCTTTCTCCCGGGATTCCGGGTTCACCTTTCTCTCCCCGCTCTCCGGACTCTCCCTTTGGACCTCTTTCTCCAGGTTCTCCCTTATCACCCTTTGGACCTCTTTCTCCGGGTTCTCCCTTATCACCCTTTGGACCTCTTTCTCCGGGTTCTCCCTTTGGGCCTCTTTCTCCGGGTTCTCCCTTATCACCCTTTGGACCTCTTTCTCCGGACTCTCCCTTCGGACCTCTTTCTCCAGGGATTCCGGGTTCACCTTTCTCTCCTCGTTCTCCGGTCTCTCCCTTTGGACCTCTTTCTCCGTTAGATCCGGTAGCTATTCCGCTAGGATATGTCCATAACTTACCATCATCGTCTACACCTACAGCCTGTGTCATTTCCGGGGTATTGGTATTAGGTTTTACACCTCCTAGTGTCTCGGTAGTAGCTGTAGGAAGTTTATATGGTTTAGGAATCTGTACCCATAAACCACCTTCTCCATCGATTCCTACCGGAGTAACCATATCCTCTGTTCTCTTCATTGTTCTCACCCCTCCAATGGTGTCATCCGATGCTAATGGTAAGTCTACAACATTATTAATGTTCTTAAGCTTACCATCAACATCTACTTCTGTTCCTGTGTTTCTTGTTGGTCTATACCTCATCGTCTTCATCCTCCTCTACGGTATAAACATCCAAAGCTATAACGGAGAGAGTGTGCTTCACAATCTCGTCAGCCAAGTTCCATTGCCATAACTTAAGTTCGGATTCCAACATCTGCTGAGAAGTCGTCACACCGATGTTACCATGTCTACGGAGTTCGTGAGTGATTGTACCCTTTTCGCTCGTTCCCTCACTCAATTCCCTTGTACCGTTCTGTGTGTTCTTTCCGGTTTCCTCGGAAGTGGTCTTCTCTGTGTTAGATGTATTGGAGTTATTCTCATGAGTTAAGGCTCTTTCTAAGGTTTCCTGTCCGGTCTTTGCGTTTGTGACTGATCCGGACTGGGTTTCCCGACCTGTTGCTGTATTTGTGTTGTCGGTCTTCGTCTTGTTGTTTACAGTACCTGTGTCCGCTGTGGTTGTGGTGCTGTTGTAAGTTGTCGTGTCGGTCTTACCGTAAGTGATTGTGTTGTTTAGATTATCGGTAAGATTGTTAGTTGTAGTGTTGGTGTTGGTTCCTGTGGTGGAGGCTGTCTCTGTAAGGTCGTTCTCCTGCCTTGTGGTGTCAGTTCCGGACTTAGTGGTATTGGTGGTCGTACCACCTGTAAGTTTGTGATTCTCGTTCTTAGTATCAGCTACTGTAGTTAAACGACCATTAGCTCCGAAATCCTTATGTGTCGCGGAAGAAGACGTCGGTGCTCCCTCTCCTGTAGAACCAAAACCAAATGATTTCTGTAGGTTGGTTTCATTTTCCTCACCGGTTTCTTTTGTTACTGTGGTGTTGTTAGTTGTGAGGTTATCGTTGGAGTCGTTTGTGACTCTTACGGTTTCTTCTGTATCTGGCGTGTTCTTTGTGGTTGTAGTTCCTGTGTTAGTTGTGGATACTGTGTTGTTTAGGTTCTCGGCGTTTGATACAGTTCCCTCGTGTGTCTCGGTCTGTGCGGTGATGTCCTTACCGGAAGTGGTGTTGGAATCGCTACCACCTCTAGTCTGGGTAGAAGCCGTATCTCTCGTCTCTAGGTTAGTAACGGTTCCGTTAAGAACCTCACTGTTAGTAGATTCTGTTGAGAGTGCTCTGGTTTCCTTATCGGAAGTATCGAAGATCGTCTTCTCATTACCGCCCTCAGAACCGGACTCTCTTACAGAACCGGATGCTGTTATGTTATTAGTTCCTAAACGAGTTGAGGTGTCTGTTGTTGTGTTAGTCTCATTCCCGGTCTTCGTTCCTGTGGTGTCGTGCTTCTCTGTGTAGGTTTCGTAAGAATCGTAGTTCTCTATTGGTGCGTACTTAAGCTGAGATGCTGCCACGAAATGTTCGAACTGAATCTTGTACTTAGAGTATACCTTGTTAGCGATTCTCGCGGTGTCTTCCGCTGAGAGTTTCCCTCTCTTAACGAAATGTTCTACTAAAGGGGAAATGAGTCTCATTCCCCTATTTAGTAGAATTTCGTCGTCCAGCACGTCTGTCTCGAGAATATTTTCCCAACAAGGATGTTCTACGTTCTTAAAGAACCCGTAATCGTAGTTAAATACGTCCCTTATTCTGAATGGTCTCTTCATCGTCTTTCTCCGATCCATGGTTTTTGGTCTACTGTTACCGTATCGATATTTTTGGTGGAAATAGAACGAACCATACTATCGCTACCGTCGCTATATCCCTCAGTATCTTCAATAAATTCATCACTATCATCTCCATCGTCTTCCTCCTCATCTACTTTGGTTTCTGCTATAGTATTCTGTACTTCCCATAAAGAATCGAACTCGACTTCGATGTTCAAACCAAAAATCTCGTTAATCTCTAGGAAAGCTTCTCTTCTTGCTCTCAGCATATCATGACATAATGTCATAACGGAAAGGTCTGGTTGGGCCAGCTCACTATCGGACTGATACTCTCGCTTCACATTTCCATTAATGTTGATTCCTAGTTCCGCATAGAACTTAGCAAGGACGAACTGATACAGTTCTATGGTGTCCTTTACAACTCCGGGTGGTGGTGCTATGTCAAGAGCCTTAACTCCCTCTGAGAATGCTGAAGAGGAAATTACAGAATGATTTCCTTTCTTGAGTTCGTCGTAGAAGACTTGTGCTGACTTAACCGCCTTATCATCGTCTGCTGAGAATGCTACGGGTGCTCGTAAATTAATAAAAAGATTGTTGAGGGTAATGTCTCCCTCAACGAGCATTGCCGCGTATTTGTCTACAATAGGCATAAGTCCCTCAGCGTAGGAATCGTTGCGGATGAACGTACCATCAATACCCAGCTTTACGGTCTTCGTACCGTGGATGTGATTAGTACATATCGCAATAGTTCCTTCATTATATACATCTGGAGCACCACCCGGTCTTGTATCATAGATATAGTAGCGCTCTTCGTGATTAGTGAAGATGCACCCGCCTCTTTCATATAGATATGTGTTAAGTATTCTCGCTGGAATCGTCTCCGGCAGGTTCTTGTACCTGAACATGTTCTGTAGACTGTTCAGAAGTTTGTTCCTCCATGTCTGTAGCGCCCGTTCCTTGTCCTTGATTCGGTTCTCTACGACCGTGTCGTAATGCTTCATTGAGTTCTCCTTTCAGTTGTCTGATCTCTTCTCTGAGATCTTGGATTGCTTTGTTAGTATCATATCTGAATGAATCCATGCAGAGTTCACCCCCTTTCTGATGTTAT
>ERZ773272.670-NODE-670-length-13335-cov-9.614759_pt1 | contig 13335 bp, 17 predicted proteins | sample MGYA00511891_ERZ773272 | MGnify/ENA primary metagenome ERZ773272 (study PRJEB29015, sample SAMEA2738150) | human oral metagenome | biome: human oral; feature: human-associated habitat; material: saliva | place: China | collected 2198 ...
ATGATTTTAAAATAAAAAGATATATTAATGTAATAGTATTTTATCTTGCATGGTGGATTATAATACCTGTATTAATTTTAATGGCACCATTTTTTATTGTTAGTTGGTTTAATAAAAAATACACTAATTAAAAACTGTTCATTGATAAATTTAGAGAATATGACACACGAAGAATTTTTAAAAAAGATGGAAAAAACAAAAGGTTTTTTCAATAGTTTATTTAAAAAGAAAGAACAAATAGAAAGTGAAATTAAAAATTTATTTGTTGAAAGATATAAACATCTCATTGGACAATACTGTGAAATTGGTGGTAATTGTCATCGCATTATTTCAATTGAAACAATTAAACCAAAACATAGTGATAACATATATGTAAATGCAAGAACACTTAGGTTACATATCACAACAAGACCAGAAGGTAACAAATGGACTATAAATGGTGTTGGTATTCATACTGGTATATTGACACAAACTGAAATTGAAGAGGCTGAAAAAAATATTGTTAGCGAAACTTATGTTTTAAATAAATTAAAAGATAGTTTCATTGAAATTGAAAATCTTTTTAATAGTAAATAATGTCTATGAAAAAAGAACAATTGACATTACAAAAAATCAATATAATTCTAAAAGAAAAATATAAGAATATTATTAGGAAGTTCTGTAAATTAGATAATGATATTTGTTATTTCACTAATGTTTATGGGGTATTATTCTCTGATATAGAAGAAGTGATAATAAAAGCTGAAGGTTTTGAATTAAAATTTCCATCTATAGATATAAACGGAGTAAGTGTTAATAGTGGATTTTATATAGAAAAAATGGAGTTTGATATTTTTGATATAGAAAAGGCTGAGGAAAATATTATTAAATCTGATGATGTTTTTAAGCTAATTGATAAAAGGTGTGATACGTTAAAAACACTCTTTCATTAATATTAAATTGGTATGGGTTAAAAATATTAGTTATGAAAAATATATTAAATAGTAATTTCAGAGAGGAATTGGGTGAAGCATTGATATCTTCAGGTATGTCTTTTATTCAAGCTAAAACTATTGTTACAAATAGATACAAAGAAGAAATAAAAAAACAAACGTTAGATAGATTGGATAAAGTGTTGACATTATTAAGAGAGGATAAATTTGATGAAATTGAGAGTTTGATAAAGTTTTCTCCTGCTGGAGATTGTATGGGGAATGATAACCACTACATTGATTTTTCTTTTTTATCTTCAGAAAATAATACCATTGAAGATATTCATGATGTTATAAGAATACTTAAAAAAGAAATAGTAAAAGATGAAGATTTGCCTTGGTAATTAATAAAATTATTTCATTATGGAAAAATTTAAAGATGGTGATATTTTGATTGCCAAAGATACATATATAGTACTAATATTTAAAAAATATTGTGTCTATGATAAATTATTTGAATGTTATTTCACAAAAGGTGAATATCAAATGAATTCTTGTTATAATGTTGATGATTTTAGAATGACTACAGATGAAGAACGAAATAATTTCTTTGAATATTTAAAGTCAATGAATTTACATTGGAATCAACAAACAAAAACAATGGAATTAATTGATACAGAATTAGATAGATATGATAACTTCAAGGATGGTGATATAGTTACTTATAAAGATGGTAGCAATATAGTTGTTTTCAAGAGTTATGATGTAAATGATAACAATAAATTCAATATCTATTATGATAATAATAGAGGTCTTTTTGATGATATTCAAGAATATGCACCTTTTTATAGATTAGCAACACCTGAAGAAATTCAAACATTCTATGAAGATTTAAGAGCGGACGGTGATTTTTGGAATAGAAGTTTAAAAAAATTTCAAGCTTATTATCCGAGAGTTCCAAAAGGTAATATGTTCTTTTATATTGATATGTTTTGCAATATAAAAGAGGCATGTGACGATAGAGGAGATTTTTCAAACAAATGTTATAGTCTTGGGAATTATTATAAAGATAAACTTCCTGCCGAATATGACTTAAAAGATGTGAAAAGAATATTTCAAGGACATTTTGAAGAATGTTAATAATGTAATTACTATGTTAGAATTATTAAAAAGTCATATTTTAAAAAGATTAAAACAAAGTGAATTTTTAACTTTTTATTTAGGTTTATCTATTGTTAATGCAAATACTGTTGATGACATATTATTAATGATAGTAGACTATTTTGATGAATTTTATAGGAAAGATATAATAAATATAGATTTTTATAATGAATATAAAGATACTTTCAATAAGTATGGAATTAATGAAACTTGGTTTAATTAATATATAAAATTATGGTAAACATAGAAGAATTTAAGAGATTAGTAAATGTAAGAATTGTCGAGAAGGATGGTGATTTTTATTGTGGTAATTTAAATTTAGCAGCTAAAGAAGATATAACAGAGTTACCTGATAACTTGAAGGTATTAGGTAGCTTGGATTTAAGACAGTCAGGCATCACTAAATTACCAAAAGGGTTGGAAGTCGAAAGGTCTATAGATATTTCAGGAACAGCAATTGAAGAATTACCTGAAGATACTAAATTTGGTGTTAGTTTGTTAATTAATAATATGAAGAAGCCTTTCTCTTTTCCGAAGGTAGTTAAGGTGAATGGTTATTTTGATTGTAGAATTACTACAATTAAACGTATGTCTGAAGAAATATATGTTAAATGGGGTTGTGATTTGGTAGGAAGTACCTTTGACAAGTTACCAAGTGTAATGGAAGTTGGAGAAGGTTTATTTTTGTATGATACAAATACAACAGAATTACCCGAAGGTATTAAGAATGTTTATAGTGACTTTAATTTACATAATACAAAGGTAACCAAATTAAATGAAAATTTAGTTGTATATATGGGTCTTAATATCAGTAATACTTTAATAGAAGAGTTGCCTAAAGGACTTATTATTGGTAATATGTTAGAATTATGTAATACTAATTTGAATGATTATTCTAATTTACATAAGATTTGTTCAAGATTTCGTGTAACTGAAGAAAAGTATGATAAGATAAAAGATACTTTAGCTAAACATAGTGCAATAAAAAGTGAGTGGGGTGATGACATATTAGTTACTTTTGAACCAAACTATAAAGGTGCTTATTTGTTTGAGAATGAGAACGGAAAGTTTATTAAGGCTGATAATATTTTTGGTAAAATAGTAGAACAAAAGGGTAATGTATACCACGTTAAATTAGGTAAAAGTGAAGATATTACTTATCTTGTAACTGATAGTGAAGGACGATGGTCACACGGATATACTTTAGATAAAGCTAAAGATGATTTGATTTATAAAATCACAGATAGAGATAAGAGTGACTATGAATGTTTGACGTTGGATAATGAGTTATCTTTTGAAGATGCTATTGTGTGTTACAGAGTTATTACAGGTGCTTGCTTGTTTGGTACAAGGGACTTCATTGAACATAGGTTAGGTGAGAATAAGAAAGATAAATATACAATCAAGGAAATAATTACTCTTACTAAAGGTGAGTATGGAAATGAAGAATTTGGAAAGTTCTTTTGTAAGGACTAATTGTTAAATGGTTGAATAATAGAAAAGAATATGATAACAAAAGAGCAATTTAAAAAGTTGGTAAATGTAAAATTTATCGAAAAGGACGGGAATATTTATTGTGGTAAATTGAATTTATGTGGTAGAAAAGACATAACAGAATTACCTGATAATCTGAAGGTATTAGGTGGTTTGGATTTAAGAAATTCAGGTATCACTAAATTACCAAAAGGACTCGAAGTTGAAGAATTTTTAGACATTTCAGAAACAGATATTGAGGAACTACCTGAAGATACTAAGTTTGGTAAGAGTCTATTTTTAGAAAAGATGAAGAAACCCTTTTCATTCCCAAAGGTAGTTAAGGTAAATGGTAGGTTTGGATGTTATGATACTACTATTAAACGTATGCCTGAAGAATTGTATACTGAAGATGATTGTAATTTTTCAGGAAGTACCTTTGATAATTTACCAAAGGTAATGGAAATTAGAGGTAGTTTACTTTTAAGAGATGCAGCTATCACAAAATTACCTGAAGGTCTTAAAGAAGTTTATGGAAGACTTAGTATAAGTAATACAAAGGTAACAAAATTACCTGATAATTTAGTTGTGCATGATGGGCTTGATTTCAATTATACCTCAATAAAGGAATTATCAAAAGGTTTAATTGTTGGTTATGGACTAAATTTTGGTAATGATAGTTTGATGGATTACTCTAATTTACATAAGGTTTGTTCAAGTTTTATAACAACTGAAAAGAAGTATAATGAGATAAAAGATACTTTAGCTAAGCATAGTAAAAAACTAATGGTATTGGGTGAAGTATTTATTACTTTTGAACCAAACTATAAAGGTGCTTATTTGTTTGAAAACGAGAATGGTAAATATATTGATGTTGACAATATATTTGGTAAATTAATTGAGCAAAAAGGAAATGTATACCATGTTAAATTAGGTAAACGTAAAGATATTATTTATCTTGTAACCGATGGAAATGGTCATTGGGCACATGGGGTAACTTTGGATGAAGCTAAAGATGATTTGCTTTTTAAAATTAGTGAGAAAAACAAAGATGGCTATAAGGACTTAACTTTGGATAGTGAATTATCTTTTAATGAGGCTATTGTTTGCTATCGTGTTATCACAGGTGCTTGTTCATTTGGAACGAATGACTTTATTAAGAATAGGTTAGGTGAGAATAGGAAAGATAGTTATACAATTAAGGAGATTATAGACCTTACTAAAGGTGAATATGGAAGTGGGGCGTTTAGAGACTTCTTTTGTAAAGGTTAATTATTAAATAAAGTGTTAAAGGTAGATAAATTCTTGTATAATTCAAGTTTTTTATCTACCTTTGTTGTTACAAACAAATTTAATAATCACAGTAATTATGATTACAAAGGAGCAATTTGAAAAGTTAGCAGGAATAGAACTTATCGAAGAAAATGGTAAGTTGGTATATAATGATGGTTTATATTTAAGTGGAAGAACAGATATAACAGAACTTCCTGATAATTTAAAAGTATTAGGTGGTTTAGATTTAAGTAATACAGGCGTAACTAAGTTACCAAAGGGTTTGGAGGTTGAGTGTTGGTTACAGATTTCAAATACAGATATTGAAGAACTACCTGAAGATACAAAGTTTTGCGGTCATTTGTATGTCCGTAATATGAATAAACCTTTTTCATTTCAAAAAGAAATGAGAGTGAATGGGAAAATTTATTGGGAAAATACTACAATTAAACAAATGCCTGAAAGGCTATATATTAGCCATATTGATAGTTTAATATATACTAATCTTGATAGTATCAAAAGTATTGATGTTTATCGTTATTTAAATCTTAATTATACAGGAATATTTAAATTGTGTAATAATTTAGTAGCATATAGAGGACTTGAATTAGATGGTACCCCGATTAAGAAATTACCCAAAGGTTTAATTGTTGGAAGTTGGTTAAATTTGGGTAATACCGATTTGATAGATTATTCAAACTTACATAAGGTTTGTACAAATTTCACTATAAATAGAGAAAAGTATGAAAAAATAAAGGATGTTTTAGTAGAACATGACTATAAAGAAACTTTCTATTTAAGTGATACGATAGATGTTACTTTTAAACCTAATTATAAAGGTGCTTATCTCTTTGAGAATGAGAATGGTAGATATATTGATGCTGATGACATGTTTGCTAAAATTATAAAACAGAAAGGAAATGTTTACCATATTCAAATGGATGGAAGTGGAGAAATTAGTTATCTTATTACAAATGGTGAAGGTCGTTGGGCACACGGAGACACATTAGAAGAAGCTAAAGATGACTTACTTTTTAAGATTGGTAATAGAAACAAAGATGACTATTGGGGCTTGACGTTGGATAGTGAGTTATCATTTGAGGATGCTATTGTTTGTTACAGAGTTATTACGGGTGCTTGCTCATTTGGAACAAGGGACTTTATTGAACATAGATTAGGAGAGAACAAAAAAGATAAGTATACTATTAGTGAGATTATAGAACTTACCGAAGGTGAGTATGGCAATGATATATTTAATGACTTCTTTTGTGAAGACTAAATGTTAAATTATAGTTAAAGGTAGAGATATGTTTGGATAAAACAAATATTATTCCTACCTTTGTTTTTATAAACAGTTTGATAATGATAAATTTATGATTACAAAGGAGCAATTTGAACAGTTAGCAGGTGTAAAGCTTTTTGAACAAGATGGTAAGTTAGTATGTGATGATGATTTATATTTAGAAGGGAGAACAGATATTACAGAACTACCTGAAAACTTAACGGTATTAGGTCATTTAAATTTAAGAAATTCAGGCATTACTAAACTACCAAAAGGTTTAGAAGTTGAAAAGTGGGTAAATATCTCATACACAGAAATTGAGGAACTACCTGAAGATACAAAGCTTGGTGGTGATTTGTATGCAAATATTATGTTTAAACCTTTTTCCTTTCCGAAGATAGTTAAGGTAAATGGTAATTTTGAATGTACATATACAAGGATTAAAAGGATGTCTGAAGAATTGTATATCAATGGGTATTGTGATTTTTCACATAGTAAGTTTGATAAGTTACCAAAGGTAATGGAAATTGGATATCGTTTGGATTTGTATGATACAGCTATTACAGGATTACCTAAAGGACTTAAGGAGGTTTATGGTAGTCTTAATATCTCTAAGACAAATGTAAAAATGTTAAATGATAATTTAGTCATACATGATGATTTTTATTTGATTAATGTCCCAATAGAGAAGTTACCTAAAGGATTGATTGTTAGGCGTACATTTGATTTAAGAAATACCAACTTAAAAGATTATTCTAACTTACATAAAGTTTGTTCTAAATTCATAATAGATGAAGACAAATATAATAAGATAAAGGATAGTTTACCTAAACATACAAATTATAATGTAGGAAAACTATTTGCGTTGAATAATGAAGTACGTGTTACTTTTGAACCAAATCATAAAGGTGCTTACCTATTTGAAAATGAGAATGGAAGGTACATAAAAGCTGATGGTATTTTTGGTAAGATAGTAGAACAAAAAGGTAATGTATACCACATTCGTTTAAATGGTGGAAATGAAATTACATATACATACCTTGTAACCGATGGTAAAGGTAAATGGTCAGATGGTGATACTTTGGTTGAAGCAAAGGCTAACTTAATTTATAAAAACAGTAAGAGAGATAAGAGTGATTATGAGAACTTGATGTTGGATAATGAGTTATCATTTGAAGATGCTATTGTGTGCTATCGTGTCATTACAGGTGCTGACTCATTTGACATTAAGAGGTTTATTAAGAATAAATTTAATAAAAATAATAAGGACAAATATACTATTGCTGATATTATTGAATTAACAGAAGGTGAGTATGGAGGAGATGAATTCAGAAAATTTTTTGATTAATATTGATTTTATGCTTTAATTATTTTTTCTAATATTTATTATTTCAAGGAATAAATAAAACAATAACAGAATAGTATGAAAAAATATTTAAAACCGAAAAGTAAATCAATCCCTTTTGATAGTGAGACGATTCTATCGGCTTCAGCAAAACATGGTAAATTATATGTAAATCCAGAATGTGGTACTTATAATCCTAAAGATGCAACATCTTTTGATGACTTAAATGAAGCACCACAAATTCCAAAATATGGAAATGTACCACAATAATTTATTAAAAAATCTTTGCGTTTAGGTTAATCCCCTTTACGCAAAGAATATAAATCAATAAAGATTGAACAGTGAGCATAGAAAAACGAACAGCTTTGTCATATACTGATGGTGACATTTTAAAAAGTTTATATTCTGATACATTAGTTATATTTAAATCTTATGATGATAAAAATAAATTGACATTCACTACATATTATAATACATCCAATTTTAGTAATACAGATTGGTTCTCTAATAATTTTGAACTTGCATCAGATAATGATAAAGTTGTTTTATCTAAAAGATTAAATAAGATTGGTTTGATGTGGAATACGAATAAGAGACAACTTGAACGTTATAGATGGAGAGCGAAGATAAATGATGAATATTTTTATTTTAATCATAAATTTGATATTATAAAAGAAAAAGAACTTGGAAGAGATTTTGACATACAACAGTGGGATTCCTTAAATTATTTCCAAACAGAAGAAGAATGTCATTTTGTTGTAAATGCATTAAAAACTAAATTAATTACAGTACATAAATTAAAGTGATATTATGATTAACTTCAAAGCAAAATTAGAGTCTTATAGAAGACAACGAAAACAGGAAGAAGAATGTGTTGATTTTATTAATAATAGTATTACTAACAGAACACTATGTGAATCTTCTCTTATTGTGAAAAAACCATTAAGTTTACTTTATAACCCTATTGTAAGTAAATTTGATAATGGTGATTTTAAAATACAGACAGATTTATGTCTTACAGATAAAAATTACATACCACTTAAAGTAAACTATGGTAAAAATCCTATATTTAGTATACCAATTAAAGATATACCAAATGATAAGTATATTAAAGTAAAGGACTTTAAATATCCAAGTGGTGGTTCTATTGTTTTATGTGAATTTAACGATAAAACTTATGAAATTTTTAAAGTAGATGTTTTTGATTTTGAAGATTTATATAAACAAGATAGAAAACCCATTAGATATTTTGTTTTAGAATTTTAGTATCTATTGAACTAAAAATAAAAAACATTATATTTAATAATAAAGGTGGTTATAATAAGAAAACCCATTTCTGTAGAGTTACAGATTAAAAATGTGGTTGGTGATATTATAATCACAATAAGTAACAAATGTAATTTATATAATTATGAAAAAACAATTATTAGTAGTCGTTGATATGCAGAACGACTTTGTAACAGGTAGTTTAGCTAATCCTGATGCTGAAAAAATCATTCCTACCATTGTTGAGGAAATGAATAAATCAGACTTTATTATTTTCACTCGTGATACACATGATGAAAATTATTTAAACACAACCGAAGGTAAAAATTTACCAATCAAACATTGTATTTTTGGTACTTCAGGTTATGAAGTTGTAAAACCTTTACAAACTGAAGTATCTAATAAAAAAATTCCTTCTTTATTTATTGACAAACTGACATTTGGTTATCCTGATTGGGGACAAATAAGAATCATTGAAAAGTATGATAAAATTGTTCTTGTTGGGACTTGTACAGATATTTGTGTTGTTTCCAATGCCTTAATTTTAAAGGCTGCTTTTCCTGATAAAGAATTTATTGTTAAATCATCAGCTTGTGCTGGTTTAACAAAGGAGAAGCACGAAGCTGCCTTGGAAGTAATGCGTTCTTGCCAAATTACAGTTATTGATTAAAAAAAAGTTATGATAGAAATTAATAATATATGTGTATCCATTGGGAATTTTCCTGATGGAACACAAAATATTAGCTTTAAAAATATCGAAGTTTTAAAGTATAATATAATAAAATGGAATTATGAAGGTGATAATGAAATTTTTACTTTAATGTGTTGTGTTGATTACATTAGAAGAGTAAATAAGTCATCTACAATATCTTTATACTTACCATATATTCCTAATGCGAGAATGGATAGAATTAAAGATGTCACTGAAAATTTCTCTTTAAAAGTTTTTGCTAAGTTCATAAATTCATTAAATTTTGATAATGTATTTGTAAAAAATGCCCATTCAAATGTATCATTGGCGTTAATTGATAATGTTGAAGATGTAGGAATAGAGTCAGATTTAGAATTTCTTTTACTTGATTTATTTAGACAAAATGATGTAGCAGATAAAACTATCATTTTCTTTCCTGATGAAGGTGCTTGTAAACGTTATTCTGAATTACCTGTTTTTTCAATTTATAATTTTAGTTTTGCTTTTGGTATTAAAAAACGTGATTGGAAGACAGGTGAAATACTTGATTACAATGTTGTTGGTGATGTTAACGGGAAGGACGTTTTAATTATTGATGATATATGTAGTGCAGGTGGAACTTTCTATAATGCAGGTTTGAAGTTAAAAGATTTAGGGGCTAAAAAAATAGACCTTTATATCACACATTGTGAAAATAATATATCTAATGGTAAATTACTTTCCGCAAATAGTCCAATAAATAAAATTTACACAACAAAAACAATTATCAGTAATCCTGATTTAATAAATAATTCTAAAATAGAAATTATTAACGAATAAAAAAGAAATAGAGAGGAAATATTATGATAGATACTAATGCAATGTTACTATGTGATACTTACAAACAAGTACACATTAATATGTTTGATAAAGGTTTAACTAAACTTGTTTCATATTGGGTGCCACGTAAATCTATGTTTGAAAAGGAAGAGAATCAAAAAATGGTATTCTTTGGTTTGCAAGCATTTATTCAAGAATTTTTAATTGAATATTTCAATGATAATTTCTTCAATGTACCAATTGATGCAATTCGTGACACTTATCGTAAATACATGAATATTCAACTTGGAGAGGGAAATTATAGTATTAAACATGTTGAGGAATTACATAAACTTGGTTACTTACCTCTTTCATTGAGAGCGTTACCTGAAGGTTCAAAAGTTAATATGGGTGTTCCTTGTATTTCATTAACAAATACAAATGAAGATTTCGCATGGCTTGTCCAATGGGTAGAATGTATTTTACAAGCTGAATTATGGAAAACTTGTAATCATGCCACAATTGGTAATATGTATTATAAATTAGCAAAATATTGGTATGACAAAAATGTTGATAATGATATTGACCCAAGAAATGCTTTTTCTGATTTCGGAATGAGAGGAATGTCTTCTATTAATGAAGCGTCACGTTGTTCTGCTGCATGGTTGTTATCTGCAAACAAGACATCAACAGTATGTGCTCTTCCATATATTGACAAATTCTATGATGCTGATTGTTCTTATAATCATATTGGACAAGGTGCAATATCAACTGAACATGCTGTGATTTCATCTAATTATGCACATGGAACTGATGAAGTGAAATTCCTTAAAAGAATGCTTACTGAAACATATCCTAATGCATCATTTAGTTGTCTTGGTGATACTTATGACTATTGGAACTTTATTGATAATGTGATACCATCATGTAAAGATGAAATTATGAAACATAATGGTAAATTACTTGTTCGTCCTGATAGTGGTGACCAATTTACAACAGTTATTAAAACAGTTCAAAAGCTTTGGGATACCTTTGGTGGTACAGTTAATACAAAAGGGTTTAAAGTCCTTGATTCTCATATAGGTATAATTCTTGGTGATGGTTGTACTTTAAATGTCTTAAAAAAGATATGGGATAAACTTAATTCTATGCAATTTGCTGCCAATAATGTTATCTTTGGTGTTGGTGCATTCTGTTTCACAGCTATTTTCGAAGGAGATAAAATGATTGTAAATACAAGAGATACATATGGTGTGGCAATGAAAGCAACATATGCTTGTTTTGGAATTAAGGAATATATGGTATATAAAGACCCTAAAACTGATACAAGTAATCTTAAGAAATCTCACAAAGGTCTTGTCTTTGTTTATAAAGATGGAAATAACTTTATGTATAAAGATGGTTTATTGAAAGATGATTATAATGAATATGGTGGAGATGATGCAAATGCATTGCGGTTAGTTTTTGAAGATGGTAAAACTTATAACCGAGAAACATTTACTACAATAAGAGAACGTTTGAATACTGAGGAATAAAATATGGATATTGCTAAATTAACAAATGATTGTATACAATGGATTAAAGATTGGTTTGAAGAAAATGGACCAAATTGTAATGCAGTAATAGGTATAAGTGGAGGAAAGGATTCAACCATTGTGGCAAAACTATGTGTTGAAGCACTTGGTGCTGATAGAGTTATAGGTGTTTTAATTCCAAATGGTGAACAAATGGATATTAATGATTCATTAGAGGTTTGTAAACTACTTAATATAAAACATTACACAATTAATATTAAGGATGCTTTTGATTCATTAATGGGACAGTTAGGTGAATATGGTGATGTAAGTAATCAAACGAAAACAAATATCCCACCACGTTTAAGAATGACAGTGTTATACGCTGTTTCACAATCAAATAATGGTAGAGTTGCTAATACTTGTAATTATAGTGAGGATTATGTAGGCTATTCTACAAAGTATGGTGATGCAGCTGGTGATTTTAGTCCACTGGGAGACTTAATGGTGGAGGAGATTTTAGCTATGGGTGATTATTTAGGTCTGCCATATGATTTAGTACATAAAACACCAATTGATGGGTTAAATACAAACGAAGATGGTTCATATGTCACTGATGAACAAGGTCTTGGTTTTTCATATCAGACACTTGATAAGTATCTCAAAGGTGATATATACCTTGAAGAAACGCTATCAAATAAAATTGAAGCTATGCATATAAGAGCCGAAAAGAAATCCCAAATGCAGAAATTCAAGAAATTTAAATAATATTTATTATATGGAATCTTTAGCATAATATGCTTTAGGTTCCATTTTTAATAACTACCTTAATTTATTTATATTACTATGAAACTATTAGGTTCACACAACAGTTTGACTTATTTAAAACCTAAAAAATGGTATTTAAAACCACTTGCTTTTATGGCAAAATGTCAAGGAGTAGATTATAGAAGTCAATATCAAGAACATAATATTAGGCTATTTGACCTACGCATTTGTTTCAATAAAAAGAACGCTTTAGAAGTAAGACATGGTATGATGGTTTATGACATTAGTGAGAATGGTGTGTTGGAATTTATAAATTTTCTGAATACAAAGGGAGATTGTTATGTTAGAATTATATTAGAAGAGAATAACATACAAAAAAAGAAATCTTACGCTAAGAAGTCAGAAGAATGTTTTATTGCTTATTGTGAGTTTTTAGAAAAATCATTCCCTGATGTTAAATTCTTTTGTGGTAGAAGAAAATATGATTGGAAATGTCTTTATCAATTTAAAAATGATGAAGTACCTATGTTAGATATGTATTCAAGTACCACAAGACTCATTGGTGATGCGCATTATAACAACTTTTTTAGCAAATTTAAAAACATTGCAGATGATTGGTTTCCTACCATTTATGCGAAAACACATAATAAAAAGAATTATAAAGAATTTATGGAAAAAGAAGATAAAGAACTTGAAGTAGAATGTTTGTTATTTGATTTTGTCCATATTAGATAATTGAGTTATATCAAAAAAAACTACTTTTATATTAAAATAAAGACTTATAAATTTGTTTATGTGTAATTATATTTATACATTTGCATTGTAAAAAAAAATAAGCATATTGAATATAGATA
>ERZ773272.672-NODE-672-length-13313-cov-21.255695_pt1 | contig 13313 bp, 7 predicted proteins | sample MGYA00511891_ERZ773272 | MGnify/ENA primary metagenome ERZ773272 (study PRJEB29015, sample SAMEA2738150) | human oral metagenome | biome: human oral; feature: human-associated habitat; material: saliva | place: China | collected 2198 ...
GAGTTGATTTTCTAAATCAGCATGTATCAGCTTGAGCATGGCAGGTGAGTTGAGACTGTATCCTAAGACATCCGTTATCACTAGTAACTCAGCCTCCTTCAGAGCTTTTAGATTTCTATCAAATAACTTCAACTCCCCATCATCAGTATATTGGTAGATCTGCTTGACGATAGTTGAAAAGGTAAGCTGGTCTTCCAATATTAAAAAGGTTGCATTTTCAATAGCTAATGGTTCATCCAATAGTGGGAAATTAATCTTCATCTCTAGGCTCCTCTCCTAGAAAGACCAAGCGAGCGTCGGAGTTTGCTACGCTGGTATTTCGCTCGCCATTTAAGTAAATCATGCGAGAAAACTGCTTTTCTGTAACGGTTAAGAGAGTAATGTTCCCCTTTTTAGGGTTATGAGTCTTGAGTCGCTCAATCATAGCGTTATTAGCAGAGTTGTTGAGCAAGAGTTTGCTATAGATGGAGAATTGGTGCATGATAAATCCCTCATCTATGAGGAACTTCCGAAATTTCCGATAGGCCTTGCGTTCCTCTAGGGTATCAACAGGCATATCAAACATTAAAATCATACGCATATATCGATAACTCATATTCTAAACTCAGGAACTCCTTTCTCAGGTTGATTGAGAGCTTGGATGACTTTCTTAGTATAGTCACTGACGATATTGGACAGGTACATATCTTTACCATTGTAGTGAAAGGTATCTGAGAAAATAGTAAAAAGTTCTCGCTTGATTTTGACAAAAGAACTATTTCGATTTTCATAGACAATTCGGTCAATAATCGGACGAAAAGGCTCCATAATATCGCTAGCTAGGTTGAATTGATTGAACTGGTTGGCATGTTTCAAGCCAAACTGAGTCATACAGCCAGACAACACAATCTCACGCGCAAACATACTCAAAATCAAGGTATAGCCATAGTCCAAGGCAGCATTGACATCACTATCTTGCTCACGACTAAAATCATTTCCAAACAAAGTGTTGAAATAAATACGAGCTGCGTGTCCTTCACGGTTACTAGGATCAAACAAATCCAATCCATGATAGAGATCGATGACGGACTGGCTCTTTTCCAGAAAACCACAACTCCCCAGATAAAAAGCTTGATTGAGAATTTTTTGTGCAATGATGGTGGTCCAAACTTGTGCTTTAATCTCCTCGCACCATGTGATTTGCCGAGAGAGTTGCAAACTGGAATCGTGTCGACCATAGTAAGGCATTAAGTAGGCCGTTGGCAAGCGTCTATCATCACAAAAGATGACCAGAATATTTTCATCCACCAAGCGTTTGATTAGCATAGTGGAGAGAACGACATCCGTCGTCTCCAAAAGCAGGATGTCCACCTCGGACAGGTGAATTAACTCTGTCCGAGAGGCATCTTTAAAAATCAAGTGGTTGTTCTTGTAGGAGAGTTTAGAGTGGGTATTGACAACAACGGTTCTCCATCCCATCAGTCTTCTCCCAGTTTGCTTAAGTCAATCCGAGTCTCGTAGAGACCAGTGATGGATTGGTGGATGAGGGTGGTATCTAAAAATTGTGAATTTGGCCTATATCTTACACTTGACTGACTAATTTCAACACCAAGAAATTTAAAGGCTCCAGGAGCTCCAAATGAGGTGAGTTTCAAAAGTGAGATAAAGGATTCACTCAATTGATAAATATCTTTATCGGCTTTGTCAAATGATTGTTGTAATAACGATTCAACATTTGGTTTTTGGATATATTTTTTTGATAACGAAATGATTGTTGTTAGTAATTCTGTAAATTCGTTTTGATGTGCTTCCACATACTGTTTATGTATTGGTTCGCTAATTTTATTAATTCGCTGTGCGTGGTAGAGTAAAGCAGTGAAGCGATAAGGTAAAACTAATTCGTTACCTTTTTGTAACTCAATTGAGCTTGCTAATAATCTTCGTTGTCCATCATTGAACTCAAAAAGACTATACTTAGGTAGTTTTATAATAAGATTATGCTTGATATTTTTGTAACCACATTCTTTAAGATAGTCGATTGGATTTGATTCGAATGTCTTTTTATCTTGAACGGTTATTCCAACCATCTCTTTGATTTTTTTTAATTTTTTATTCTTTCCTTTTTCAATATCTGCTATAACAAGAACTGAATAAGCGATTGTAGGTCTTGCATAGCCACCATACTTTTCAGGTGATAGACCGGATTTGATAGGGATTAGTTTACTTGCATCAACTACTTTTTTCTTAGACACAATATTGTTATCAAACAAACCACCATTTTGGCCAACGGTTTGTTCTTCTGTCTTCTTCACAATATTTACCTGCGGAAGTGAAAGAACTTTTTTAATTGTAGCGAAATCTTTTTCTTTATTCCAAGCGATTTCTCCAGTATCCTTGGAGTATTCGATATTCTCCCTTTTTACGATGGTTCCGTCTGCGTAATGTACTTCTTCTTTAAAGAAGTTCAACAAGTTTGAATAGAAGAAATACTTTTCAGTTGCTTTTTCGACTTCTTTAGGATCTTTGGATCTTGAGAAGTAGCGCTTAAGATCGTACTTTTGATAGTCACCATAGACGAATTCAGGCTCTAATTTAGGATATTTCTTAAGGATAGCCTTAGCCACTACTGCATTTAAGTAGGCATCATGTGCATGGTGGTAGTCATTGATTTCCCGTACCTTGTATAACCTAAATTCTTTACGGAAGTTGGAAACTAGGTTTGATTTCAAAGTGATGATTTTGACGGTACGGTTCTTCTTATCCTTCTCATTGACTTCTGTATTAAAACGGGCATCCAAAATCTGAGCAACATGTTTTGTGATTTGCCGTGTTTCAACTAGTTGGCGTTTGATGAAGCCAACTTTATCTCGCTCATCTAGCCCACCTCGTTCAGCCTTGGTTAAATTATTAAATTTACGTTCTGAAATCAATTTAGAATCCAATAGTTGTTGCCAAAAAGCTTTTCTTTTTTGAACAATCTCTAAACTTGGAACATTATCGGATTTACCACGGTTCTCTTTGGAACTGGTTAAGATACGATTGTCGAGCGAATCATCCTTTATAAAGGCCTGTGGGATGATGTGATCAATATCGTAGCTGCTCAGTTGGTTGATATCAAGAGGTTTCCCAGTATACATATCCTTCCCATTTTGGAGATAGTAAAGGAAGAGACGATCATTTTGAAGTTGAATATTATCTGTTGGATATTCTTTTAATATATTTGAATCAAGCCCAGGTGCTAAATTTTTTAGTGAATCTTCAATGCGTTTATATCTTTGTTGGGAATTCTTTTTCCCTCTGGTAGTTGTCTGATTTTCCCGTGCCATCTCAATCACAATCGACTCGGGAGCATGCCCCATAACCTTGACAAGCTCATCGACAAGCTTGATACTTTGTAAAATTCCCTTTTTAATGCCAGGGCTTCCTGGAAGTTCTTGGACAACTTGTTTTACATCGTTTGTCTTACCAAGCACTTGTGCTTTTTGAATAATTTCTTTGAAGGAAAGCCTGTCATCATTGATTAACTGCATAAAGTTACGATTGCTGTAGCCGTCATCAATCAAGTAGTCAAGGATCGTATTGCCTGTTTGTTTATCACAGATACCGTTAATCAGCTTGGCAGAGAGTTTTCCCCAACCAGTATAATGTCGACGAGTTAGTGCCTTGATGACTTTTTCATCAAAGAGAGAGGTATATTGAACAAGACGTTGCTTAATTATCTCATGATCTTCAAAGATAGTTAGTGTGTGGACGATATTTTCAAGAATCTCTTCATTTTTAGGATTATCCATAAACTCTTTATCCTTGATTATTTTTAGTAAATCATGATAAGTAGAAAGACTAGCGTTAAATTGTTTTTCAATTCCTTTTAGTTCGATTCCATCGTAGCCTTCAACATTGTGTAGATACTGAATGATGTCTTTGTCAGTTACTTTTCTTTTCCCTTTGAATAATTGATTGACAATTTGCTTCTTCTGCCCACTATCAAGGAATTGATAGTCTCTCAATCCTTCTGCAATAAATTTTACTTTTGTTAATTCATTGTAGACAGCAAATGTTTCATATAACAGACTATGCTTGGGCAAAACTTTTTCTTCTGGGAGATACAAATCATAGCTAGTCATCTTATTGATGAAGTCTTCCGCAGAGCTTGCTTGGTCAACAATTTCTTCAAAATTCCAAGGTCGAATTGCTTGGTCAGAATTTCGAGTAAGCCAAGCAAAATCACGATTGCCACGAGCCAATGGGCCAACATAGTAAGGAATACGGAAGGTTAAGATTTTCTCTATCTTTTCTTTATTTTCCTTCAGAAATGGATAATGTTCTCCTTGCCGACGGAGAATGGCAATCATTTCTTGAAGATGAATTTGATGAGGAATAGAACCATTATCAAAGGTGCGTTGTTTTCTCAAGAAATCTTCACGTTCAATTTTATCAAGGAAATAATCTACCCCTTCGAATTTAGAGAGAAGATTTTTGATATGTTTGTAAAATGCTTCTTGAGTACTCTTACCATCGATATATCCAGCATACCCATCTTTAGATTGGTCAGAAAAAATTTCATCATATTTTTCTGGAAGATTGTTTTTGATGAATTGTTTTAAACCTGCCAAGTCTTTTTGGTGGCTTTTATAGCGTTCAATCATAGATGCTGATAGTGGAGCCTTGGTTGAAGGATCTGTAACAGTTAAGATTCCTGATAGAAGAATGGCGTCATAGAGTTTTTTAGCAATTAGGAAAACGTCTGCAAAGTCATCTCCAATTTGTCCGAGCAGGTTTTCCAAATCTTCATCATAGGTATCTTTAGAGAATTGTAGTGGGGCTTTTTCTTCCAAGTCAAAATGTTTTTTAAAATCAGCCTGATTTCCTAAAATTAACTTGAGAAATTCTGAAAAGAGACCAGTGGATTTTTCATCAGGAAATAGTTTTAGAACGCGTTCTCTCTTGGCAGATTTACTAATTTTATCTGTAAAAATTGCCTCTACTGGTGCGTTTTGTCCGCTAAGTGAACTTCCTTCAAAGGTATTGTCGTAAATGCTTATAAACTCGTTAAAGATTTTTTGGATATCATTGTTTTTTATATCAAATGTATCTTCGTATAAAAAATGCCCGCGATATTTAATAATATGAGCTAATGCCAGATAAATCAAGCGCAAGTCAGCTCTTTCTTTTGAGTCCGCAAGGTATTTTCTCAAATGATAGATAGTCGGGAAATTCTTATGATATTCTTTTTCTTCTTCCAAGGTAGCAAAAATAGGGTATTTACTTCCTCTTTTATCCTCAGAAACTAAAAAGGAGTCATCTAATCGATGAAAGAAACTACTATCCACCTTGCGCATTTTCTCAGAAAAGATTTCTTGAAGATAGCGAAGACGATTTTTTCGACGAGTATAGCGACGGCGTGCTGTTCGTTTTAGACGTCTATCTTCAGCAGTAGTCCCTTCATCAAATAATAAAGCTCCAATTAGATTTTTCTTGATAAAGTGTTTATCAGTATTCCCTAGAACTTTCATTTTTTTGGATGGCACCTTATAGTCATCCGTAATAACTGCCCATCCGACGCTGTTTGTTCCGATATCAAGTCCGATAGAGTAAGGTTTGTTGCTCATTCAGGTTTCTCCTTTGGGTTATACTCTTTAAGCTCTTATTAGTAAACGCTAATATATTAACTTTAGCTAAATTATATATCTTTTGACTATTAAAATCAAGAAATTGTAAAACGTTTTCAATATATAAGTTTTCAATCTTATAAAATGAAGTGTTATTCTATTTTATAACAATTTATTCTTGCAATTTTTAATAGAAAAGTATACAATACAAGTGTTGGAACTATTCGAAACAACACAGCAAGTTAAAATAAGGCTTTGTCCGTACACAACTTGAAAAAGTGAGCACCGATTCGGTGCTTTTTTATTTTCTTAAATCAGGATACGATTGTTAAAAATTCATATTCGACGCTATATAGATCTAGATTCTATCTATTTTTAACTTTGTATTGGTATATAAAAAGAACTAAGTGATAATACTAGTTCTTTTTGTAATGATGTTAAGTTTATTCTCCCCCAGCCAACTTTTTTCCAAGTTCGATGAGGTAGTTTTTCAAGTCATCCTTGACTTGTGGGTGTTTGAGAGCATAGTCAATGGATGTTTTCATGAAGCCAAATTTATCCCCTACATCGTAACGAGCTCCTTTAAATTCACGAGCGAAAACACGTTGTGTTTTATTTAGAGTATCGATCGCATCAGTGAGTTGGATTTCATTTCCAGCGCCAGGAGCTTGATTTTCTAAGATATCAAAAATTTCAGGTGTGAGAAGATAGCGCCCGATAATAGCTAAATCACTTGGGGCATCTTCAGGAGCTGGTTTTTCAACGAAGGTTTCTACACTATAGAGCCCGTTGATTCCTTCGCCTTGGGGGGCGATCACTCCATAAGCTGATACTTCATCATGAGGCACAGGCATAACAGCAATGGTTGATGCATGGGTGTTTTCATAATCATTCATCAATTGTCTTGTCAAAGGGATAGCATCTTCATCTGTGATATCCATAAGATCATCTCCAAGCATGACCATAAAAGGCTCATTCCCCACAAAAGCTTTGGCTTGTAAGACAGCATCTCCTAGTCCACGTGGATGACTTTGACGGATAAAATGGAGGCGAATCCCAGTTGTTTCATCAACTAGTTTTAAAAGGTCTGTTTTCCCTTTTTCTTTGAGATTGTATTCTAATTCAAAGTTTGAGTCAAAATGGTCTTCAATTGAACGTTTTGATTTACCAGTGACTACTAGAATATCTTCAATACCAGATCGAAGTGCTTCTTCTACGATAAATTGGATAGTGGGTTTGTCTACAATCGGTAACATTTCTTTAGCAAGAGCCTTAGTTGCTGGGAGGAAACGAGTTCCAAGTCCAGCGGCAGGAATGACTGCTTTTCTTACTTTTGATGTCATAATGATCCTTTCTCTAGTGGTTTAAGACCACTCGTTTTCTGCTTTAAATTCATTGTTCATGATATCGTTTATAGCATCTCTAATGTTGATGCCTTGATAGATAACTTGGTAAATAGCCTGTGTGATCGGCATGTAGACCCCAAGTTCTTGAGCAAGTTCATAGGCTGCTCGGGTGGTTGAAATTCCTTCGATGACCATGCCCATATTAGCTTCTATATCAGTTAGGGATTCTCCGCGACCAAGGGCATCGCCAGCTCTCCAGTTCCGAGAGTGGATGGAGGTTCCCGTTACAATCAAATCTCCCACACCAGATAAGCCACTATAGGTCAGTGGACTAGCCCCGAGTGCTACCCCTAGGCGAGTAATTTCTGCCAAACCTCGAGCGATAATGGCTGCCTTGGCATTGTCACCAAATCCCAGACCATGTAAAGCACCAGCGCCTACCGCAATAATATTTTTAAGTGCACCAGCAGTCTCTACCCCGATAACATCCGTATTGGTATAAAGTCGAAAGTAATGATTACTAAAGAGTTCTTGCACGTATTGAGCTGTTTGTAAATCTTTAGAAGCAGCAGTAATTAAAGTCAGGTCACGCACAATGGTCTCTTCTGCATGACTAGGACCTGAGACGACAACGATTTCGCTTCGGAGGTGCTCTGGGATTTCTTCTTCAAGGATAGTTGATAAGCGTTTGTGGCTATCGGGTTCTAATCCTTTTGAAGCGTGCATGATGACAACCTTGTGATTTAATGTCTGTGCGACTTGTTGGGCAACTAGACGAGTTACTTTTGTTGGGACCACGAATAAAATAGCATCTACGTCTTTCAGTGCCTCTGCTAAGTCAGTGTAGGCACTGATATTTTTATCTAGAACGACATCTTTAAAGTAGTGCTTATTAGTATGGTGTGTATTAATTTCATTGATTTGTTCGGGAACATTTCCCCAAATACGTACCTCGTGTCCATTGTCATTTAAGACTTGTGAAAGAGCAGTTCCCCACGAACCAGGCCCCAAGACGGCGATGGTTTGTTTTTCCATGTTTCCCTCCTTTTTATAGAGCGCTTTTTACCATTTTATCATATTCCGTGTAATTTTGCATTTGAGTTGCTGGTTAGATGAATCTTTTTAGCTTGTATCAAAAATAAAAAATGAGACTAAATAAAGAAAGCTTTAGTCTCATTTGTCTATTTTATTGAAAAGTTTAAGTATATCCATTTGATCAACTAAAAGAGACTGATTCTGGAAGAAGTGAGACCTCTTATTTCAATTGATCGGTGATGTCTTTTGATAGCAACATTCCTAAATGGTAAGTTTTATTAATGTAAGCAATGACATCATTGATATTTTCAGTCGTTTGAATTTTCTCTTTGATGTCAGCCCTGAATGTTTCATCCTTTAAAAGTTGTTCTTGATAGAGTTTCTGAAGTCTCTCTTTTTCATACTTGTTGAGAAGAAAAAGGAAGACCAAGCTAATAACAACGAGGATATAAGCATATTGACTCATAGAATATCTCCTTGGATAGTGAAGAAGTAGTGAAAGGATAGTTTAGGTAGAATAGTATCATACCAAGCCAAATTTTGTACAAGATTTAGCTTAAGTACTTAGATTACTTAGCAATCAAGTAATTTAAAGACTAGTAAAGCGTTTAGGCAAGTGTCTCTGGTTACGACGTAAAGAAATATAAATCGATACTATTTATGTTTCTTTACTAGTGAAGCGCCTGGCCAAATATCTGATAGGATTTGGCGTTAGTTACTTAGATTGCTTTGCAATCAAGTGATTAAAAGATTACGACATGAGCCTAACCAAATCGATATTATTTGGTTAGGTGAATTAGTGAAGCGTTTAGGCAATTCGCCATATAGCGATTGCCGTCAAGAGACTAGGAACTTTAGTTCCAGTCTCTTTTAACGATTTACATCTTCTCTGGAGCCTCTACACCTAACAAACGGAGAGCTTCTTTGAGAACGACGGCTGTTGCGTAGCTAAGGGCTAGACGGCTGTCGCGTTCTGGGCTTTCATCCAAGATACGTGTATGTGCATAGTATTTGTTGAAGGCTTGAGCCAAATTAATAGCAAATTTTGCAACGATAGAAGGTTCAAAATTATCCGCTGCACGGTTGATAATACGTGGAAAGTCTTGGATGAGTTTAATGATTTCCCAACTTTCAGCATCATTTAAACTGTAATTAGCTTCTGTTTTTGGTTTGAAGTCTGCTTTACGTAAGATAGATTGGATACGAGCATAGGCATATTGTACATAAGGACCAGTTTCCCCCTCAAAGGATACCATAGCCTCTAGGTCGAAGTCGTATCCATTTGTACGGTCGATCTTGAGGTCATAGAATTTAATGGCTCCAACCCCAACAGCATGCGCCACCTGGTCTTTGTTTTCTAGTTCAGGATTTTTAGCCTCGATTTGGGCCTTGGCACGACTAACAGCCTCTGCAACAGTAGGCTCTAGCAAGATGACATTCCCTTTACGAGTAGAGAGTTTCTTCCCTTCTCTTGTAACTAGACCAAAAGGAACGTGGGTAATATCTTGACTCCAGTCGTAGCCCATCTCTTGCAAGACGGCTTTGAGCTGTTTAAAGTGGACAGATTGCTCTTGACCAACGACGTAGATAGATTTAGCAAATTGGTATTCTTTTTTACGGTAAAGGGCTGCAGCCAAGTCACGTGTGATATAGAGAGTTGCGCCATCAGACTTCTTGATAAGGGCTGGATGTTCAATGCCATATTTCTCAAGATTCACAACCTGGGCACCTTCTGATTCAACAAGAAGTCCTTTTTCAGAAAGCATGTCTACAACTGTATCCATCTTATCGTTGTAGAAGGCTTCTCCGTTATAGCTATCAAATTCAACCTGCAATTCATTGTAAAGGCGGTTAAATTCCACCAAACTTTCATCACGGAACCATTGCCAAAGTGCGAGAGCTTCCTCATCTCCATTTTCAAGTTTACGGAACCATTCGCGTGCTTCTTCATCCAAGCTAGGATCATTTTCAGCTTCAGCATTAATACGAACGTAGAGTTTAAGGAGTTCATCGATTGGATGAGCTTTTACAGCTTCTTCGTCTCCCCATTTTTTGTAGGCAACAATCAGCATCCCAAACTGTTTACCCCAGTCTCCCAAATGGTTGACCTTGACTGTTTGATAACCGATTTTTTGGAAAATATGTGACAAGCTATCTCCGATAACAGTTGAGCGCAGGTGACCAATAGAGAATGGTTTAGCGATATTGGGACTAGACATGTCGATAACAACATTTTCTTGTTTACCAATATTTTGGTCAGCATAGTGTTCTTTTTCAGTGATAACAGCTTGCAATACTTGAGCAGAAATGGCAGATTTATCAAGGAAAAAGTTAACGTAAGGTCCTGTTGCAACAACCTTTTCAAAGGCTTGACTGTTAATTTTTTCAGCCAGTTCAGCCGCAATCATTTGAGGTGCTTTACGTTCGACTTTTGCAAGAGAAAAAGCAGGGAAAGCAATGTCTCCCATTTCTGAGTTTTTAGGGGTTTCCAGTAAATTTAAAATAGCCTCTTGGTCTAGGCTATCAATGATACTAGCCAACTCGCTAGCAATCAGTTCTTTTGTATTCATTACAGGCTCCTTTTTGGACTTTTCTACTATTTTATCATAAATTCAAAGAAAGAAAATAAAAAATTTGAAATCTTCTATTTTTTTGGTATAATAAAGTTATAAATTTTTAATAAATATACATATAAGAGGATTTTATGAGGAAAAGAGATCGTCATCAGTTAATTATAAAAATGATCACTGAAGAGAAATTGGGTACACAAAAAGAGATCCAAGATAGGTTAGAAATGCACAATGTATTTGTTACTCAGACAACTTTATCACGTGATTTGCGTGAAATCGGCTTGACCAAGGTCAAGAAAAATGGTATGGTGTACTATGTACTAGCAAATGAGACAGAAAAAATCGATTTGGTTGAGTTTTTGTCTCATCATTTAGAAGGTGTTGCGAGAGCAGAGTTTACTTTGGTTCTTCATACAAGACTTGGAGAAGCCTCTGTTTTAGCAAATATTGTAGACGCAAACAAGGATGAATGGATTTTAGGAACAGTTGCTGGTGCAAATACCTTATTGGTCATTTGTCGAGACCAGCACGTTGCCAAATTAATGGAAGATCGTTTGCTAGATTTGATGAAAGATAAGTAAGGTCTTGGGAGTTATTCTCAAGACTTATTTTTGACAAGGAGAGACGGCATATGGCGTCAGAAAAGCTATCACCTGGCATGCAACAGTATGTGGATATTAAGAAACAATATCCAGATGCGTTTTTGCTTTTTCGAATGGGTGATTTTTATGAATTATTTTATGAAGACGCGGTTAATGCTGCGCAGATTCTAGAAATTTCCTTAACTAGCCGTAATAAGAATGCAGATAATCCGATTCCTATGGCGGGTGTTCCCTATCATTCTGCCCAGCAGTATATTGATGTCTTGATTGAGCAAGGATATAAGGTGGCGATTGCCGAACAGATGGAAGATCCCAAACAAGCAGTAGGCGTTGTTAAAAGAGAGGTCGTTCAGGTCATTACTCCTGGAACAGTGGTCGATAGCAGTAAACCAGATAGTCAAAATAACTTTTTGGTCGCTTTAGACCGTGAAGGTAATCACTTTGGCTTGGCTTATATGGACTTGGTGACAGGTGATTTTTATGTGACAGGCCTTCTAGATTTCACGTTGGTTTGTGGGGAAATCCGTAACTTGAAAGCACGAGAAGTGGTGTTAGGCTATGACTTGTCTGAGGAGGAAGAACAAATCCTCAGTCGCCAGATGAATCTAGTTCTTTCCTATGAAAAAGAATCTTTTGAGGATGTCCATCTACTGGATTCGCGTTTGGCAAGCGTAGAACAAGCGGCATCTAGTAAGCTGCTCCAGTATGTTCATCGGACCCAGATGAGGGAATTGAACCACCTCAAACCTGTTATCCGCTATGAAATCAAGGATTTCTTGCAGATGGATTATGCGACCAAGGCTAGTCTGGATTTGGTTGAGAATGCTCGTTCAGGCAAGAAGCAAGGCAGTCTTTTCTGGCTTTTGGATGAAACCAAGACGGCTATGGGGATGCGTCTGTTACGTTCTTGGATCCATCGTCCCTTGATTGACAAGGAGCGAATCATCCAACGTCAAGAAGTGGTGCAGGTCTTTCTTGATCATTTCTTTGAGCGTAGTGATTTGACAGACAGTCTCAAGGGTGTTTATGACATTGAGCGCTTGGCTAGTCGTGTTTCTTTTGGCAAGACAAACCCCAAGGATCTCTTGCAGCTAGCGACCACCTTATCCAGTGTGCCACGAATTCGTGCGATTTTAGAAGGGATGAAGCAACCTGCTCTAGCCTATCTCATCGCACAATTGGATGGAATCCCTGAGTTGGAGAGCTTGATTAGCGCAGCGATTGCTCCTGAAGCGACTCATGTCATTACGGAAGGTGGCATTATTCGGACGGGATTTGATGAGACTTTGGACAAGTACCGTCGCGTTCTCAGAGAAGGAACTGGTTGGATTGCTGAGATTGAGGCTAAGGAGCGAGAAAAGTCTGGTATCAGTACCCTCAAGATTGACTACAATAAGAAGGATGGCTACTATTTCCATGTGACTAATTCGCAACTGGGAAATGTGCCAGCCCATTTTTTCCGTAAGGCGACGCTGAAAAACTCGGAACGTTTTGGAACTGAAGAATTAGCGCGTATCGAGGGAGATATGCTGGAGGCGCGTGAGAAGTCAGCCAACCTAGAGTATGAAATTTTTATGCGTATTCGTGAAGAGGTCAGCAGGTACATCCAACGTTTACAAGCTCTAGCCCAAGGAATTGCGACGGTTGATGTCTTACAGAGTCTGGCGGTTGTGGCTGAAACTCAGCATTTGATTCGACCTGAGTTTGGCGATGACTCACAAATCGATATCCGGAAAGGACGCCATGCTGTCGTTGAAAAGGTCATGGGAGCTCAGACCTATATTCCAAATACGATTCAGATGGCAGAAAATACCAGTATTCAACTGATTACAGGGCCCAACATGAGCGGGAAGTCAACCTACATGCGTCAGTTAGCCATGACGGCGATTATGGCCCAGATGGGTTCCTATGTACCGGCAGAAAGCGCCTATTTGCCGATTTTTGATGCAATCTTTACCCGTATCGGAGCAGCAGATGACTTGGTTTCAGGTCAGTCGACCTTTATGGTAGAAATGATGGAAGCCAACAATGCCATTTTGCATGCGACCAAAAATTCCTTGATTCTTTTTGATGAATTGGGACGGGGAACGGCAACTTATGACGGAATGGCTCTTGCCCAGTCCATCATCGAATACATCCATGAGCATATCGGAGCCAAGACCCTCTTTGCGA
>ERZ773272.673-NODE-673-length-13297-cov-8.890500_pt1 | contig 13297 bp, 10 predicted proteins | sample MGYA00511891_ERZ773272 | MGnify/ENA primary metagenome ERZ773272 (study PRJEB29015, sample SAMEA2738150) | human oral metagenome | biome: human oral; feature: human-associated habitat; material: saliva | place: China | collected 2198 ...
CGACAGAGTTATCCGTCGGAGGTTGCCACAACCACCCATCTGACGAAGCGTAACTACTCAACATCAGCACGCGACCGTCATCAGCCAATTCAGTCCAATCAGCAGCATATTGCGGATAGGTTTTCTGCAACAAACGCGTTACTGCATAATCTTTTTTTAGCCAGCCTAATTCCCGCTCGCCCTCATCCGACAATAAATTAGCATCAACTTCTTTAACGAAAATCGTTCGATCGCCAGACGACACTAACGCTCGGCGATTAAGCGAAAAGCCGCCACTTACTGGCGTGATCCGTAATTCAGATGAATCAACGTTTAGCTCCGTCGCCGCACACCGCAAGGCTCTGTCGGTTAATAATTTATCGTGATCTGGCAATGTTTCCATGTATAAATTATAACATCATAATCATCGGCTGCAGCAGTTCGATAGCCTTCATTACCATCATGCACCACATCAACCGCATACGAATCATCTTCCAAGCCTTCTTTTAATAGTCGAGCAATTGTAACGTCATCTTCTACTAGTAAAATTCTCATTAGCCAACTATCCTCTTTTTTACTTTAGCACAGGCATCTGAAAAATTGCTTAAAGCACCCCATCCAAAATCGCCTAGTCGCCACAACGAATGACAATTTTAGCACCATCTCCCGCTACAACCTTACATTTACCGCCAACCGGATACGTGAACTTCGGATCAGTGTGACCAAAATCAAGATTGACCACCACTGGAATTTTCGGATCGATGTTCTTTGAAAGAATAATGTCGCTAATCATGCCGTCGGTCGCCCGAGATTCACCCTGAAAACGCCCAACCAAAATTGCTTTTACTTGACGAAAGAAAGGCTGCTGCATTAAAGATTGAATATTTCGTTCAACTGTTTCAGGGATTGAATCATAGCTATCGTCTTCAATACACAAAATAATATCGCCTTCAATTTTCGGAAAATATTCCGTACCATTCAACAAGTTCAAGCTACAAAGATTACCGCCAATCATTATTCCTTCAGCCGATCCGCCCTGCACGACTCGCGGCCCATTATTTTTCAAAGCTTGGCGCGACGAAGTTTCGTCATAATTCCACGGAAAATCGTAAAATATCTCCGATTGTTGAACAACAAATTCTGCTGGCTGATCTGAAAGCAAACACAGCCGAAAATACTCCAACGAATAATTAGCTTCTGGCGGCAAACCAAAACAATAGAAATTTGGCATCGCATAAGTCACCAGCCCAGTTTTTGCCAAAATCGCGTGATTGAGAACGGTGATATCAGAAAAGCCACCAAAAATCTTCGGATTGTCTTTAATAATTTGCCAGTTAATTTTGCCTAACAACTGATTTGAATTAAACCCGCCGATAGCCGCCAAAACACATTTCACATTACTGTCCACAAACGCTTCGTGTAAATCTTCAACCTTTTCGTCGTCCGTCGGGCAGCCTCGCTGACTCCGGGAAAAAGCATTTTTACTAAACGAAACCCTTAGTCCAAGTGACTCTAACGCCGCTTTCGCTCGATCTAAAACTCTTTCATCAATATCACTTGCTGAGCGCGCTGGTGCAACTACTCTAATTTCATCACCTGGCTTTAATTTATCTGGTATCATATATTTCCTTTTCTAAAATTAATCAATCAAAAAACCTCCCGCAGGAGGCATACCACAACAACAAAACACCTCCTGTCTACACGTGGAGATGATGGTGATGTTGCAAAAATAATTTCGTCATGTAACCTATTATACCAAAGATTGATTCAATAAGGAAATAGGCGGTAACCTCGCTTGATTATGTAATCAAAAGCGAGGTTACCGCAGCTGATAGGGACGAGTCAGCCAAGGATAGTCAACACTCGGCCGAGCAACTGCTCGGAACCACGAGTGGACACAACCCTGCCATCAATGACTTCAACCATCGCGTCGAAAGCACGATGCTTGAAGTAGGAAGTGATGTCGCCGACAACTACCCCTCCAAGAGAGACGTAGTCAGCGGAGATTCCAGCCTGTCGCAGACGCATGACAGCATCAACGGAAGCCTTCATGCCATACCGTTCTCGAGAGATAACCAAAACCTTCTCGGGGATTTTGATGTCTTCAATCATGTGCAGCATAGTCATTGCGGTCAAGATTCGCTCCAGACCAAACGCCATGCCAACAGCAGGCTCCGGCTTGTCGCCGAACTTACCAACGAGGTTGTCATAACGACCGCCACCCAACACTGCTCCAACCGGAACAGAAGTGATGACACCTTCGAGGATAAACCCCGTATAGTAGTCAGCACCCCTCGCCAGCGTCAGGTCGACAGACGTCTTGCCAAGGATAGAGTCAGGCACCATCTCAAGGATAGTGCGAAGCTCATCCACAGCAGCAAGACCAGTTTCGGAAAAGTTAAGAGCCTGCTCGACAGCAGACAACTTTTCCAAGGCGTCGATACCATCAAGAAGAATCATCTCAATGATGGTATCGATGACATTGTTTGGCGCACCGTAGTCAACCAGATCGCGCCTGATTCCCTCAACTCCCGACTTGGTAACCTTGTCGGAGAAGTCGAGTGCGCGCTGCACCATCAGTACGCCAGCATCATCAAAGACTCCTGCCTTCTCGGCGATAGCCTTGATAATGCCGCGGTGATTGACACGAATGGTGAAGTCGCTGAAGCCCAACTTAGACAGACCGAAGTGAGCCACGTTGATGACTTCTGCGTCGGCCGAAAGGCAAGCGTTACCAATGACATCGCCATCACACTGGGTAAATTCACGGAAGTGACCCAGGTCAGGCTTGTCATCACGGAACACAGTCTCGATCTGGTAGCGCTTGAGCGGACGCGGGATCTCCGGGTGAGACCCAGCAAACCTCGCCAAAGGCACCGTCAGATCATACCGGTTGACGAGACGTTCACCCTGCGAGTCCGCAAAAGTAAACAGCAGTTTCTCTCCTTCGCCGTGATGTCCGTTAAACACTTCAGCGTTCTCGAGAATCGGCGTATGCAACGGCTCAAACCCGAAGGTTTCGTAGACGCTGCGGATTGTGTCGATGACAGCCTGTCGCCGTCGCATGTCAACACCGAAAATCTCGCTCGTGCCGAGCGGAATATCGTGCTTCATGACCGGATCCTTTCTACTAGTCGGTCAGTTGAAGAAATTCATCAAGTGTCAGTTCTCGCTTCTCGCCAGAGATCATATTCTGCAGTGTAAATGTTCCCCGAGACACCTCGTCGGCACCGATTACAATTACCTGCTGAATACCAATCTTATTAGCATACTTAAACTTCTTCTTGATTGTGGTTGATGCAAGAAATGTATCAACCAAAATACCACTATTTCGCAAACGACTTGCTAGGTTAAGTGCAGACTTAAACTGGTCATCTGTCAGTGGAACAATCAGCACTTCAGCAATTGACTTCTTCTGAGGCTTAACTATACCCTGCTCGACTAGCTGACTAAACAGCCGGGTCAAACCAATAGACACGCCAACCCCAGGAAGTTTTTTGTTGATATAGTGAGACGCTAAATCATCGTAGCGACCGCCAGAGCATACCGATCCAAGGCGAGGATAATCATCCAGCGTTGTCTCATAGATAGTGCCGGTATAGTAGTCGAGACCTCGTGCAATCGTTAGGTCGATCCTGAAATAATTATCAGGAATTCCCATATCACGCATGAGCGATACAACCGACTCAAGCTCCTCAATACCCTTCTGTAGCTCTAGGCTATCAATTTTGGCGGCACGAAGTGTAGTCAAAATACTGTCCGAGTCACCCTTGGCAAAAATGTACTGATTCAGCAAATCAATCTGATTGGTATTCATACCAAGCTTTTTCAGCTCAGCGATAAACTCTGTTCGACTGATTTTATCTACCTTGTCAATGACACGCATTACTTCAACCGAAGAACTGCTCAACTCAAGATGCTCAATCAATCCAGAGAGAATCTTTCGGTTGCTCACTCGAATAGTGAACTTACCGAAATCAAGTTGCGAAAAAATTGAGTAGATTACTCGTGGTATTTCTGCATCATACGCAACTGACAACTCCCCTTCACCAATCACATCAATATCACACTGGTAAAACTCGCGGTAACGACCCTTTTGAGGACGCTCTCCACGGTAAACCTTGGCGATATGAGATCGACGGAATGGAAACGTTAACTCGTTGTAATGATCTGCGACATAGCGGGCCAATGGCACAGTCAGATCAAAACGCATCGAAATATCCGAATCACCCTTGGTGAATCGATAGATCTGTTTTTCTGTTTCGCCGCCAGCTTTTGCTAGTAGAATCTCGGAACGTTCCAGTACAGGCGTGTCGATTGGAGTAAACCCAAACGAGCAGTAAGACTCCTCGATAATCCGTTTGATCCTGTCGAATTCAACCTGCATGTCTGGTGTTAATTCCATAAAACCAGACATCACTTTCGTGTTGGTCACGAGACTCTTTCCTTTCTTGTAGTCGTTGGCAGCACATCACTCCTAATTGTTAATGTGCTCAAGCCCCTATGGCTTCGTGACAATTTATGCCACAGGTCGAATATTACTCTCTCTTTTGATTTGTCAAGATTTATGTTACATTTTATGATATTATTGCCGTAAAACAGAAAGTACACCGTTGCATAGCGCTTAATTTTCAAACCATAATGGTTATTTAATTTTGCTGTAAAATTGGCTATTCTTCTTTTATTTTTATTCTACTTGTTGTTATAATTGGCTTCTAACATAAATTTAAGGGGAGTGTATGTTAATAAGAAAACGCTTTTTAAATACAAAAGTTAAAATATTAACTGGAATGATAGCCGCTGGACTAATCATTGGCGGGTCGCTACTTACCTTGCCGACTGGACAAGCTAAGGGTGTCGTCAGCGATGATTATCCATTAAATGATAGCACCCACTGGAACACAGAACCTGTTTGGCGTGACGAGTTTAATGGCACATCGTTAGATAAAGAGTCTTGGAATGTACGTAGCGGCGGATGGGGTGCAAACCACGTTCAAAGTTGCTATAGGGACAGGGAGGAAAACGTCAACGTTAAAAATGGTAGTTTAAATCTAGTTGGACTATACAAGCCAGGAGAAAGGTGTAGCGGCAATGAAAAAAGCGGCAACTTCACCTCTGGATTTGTAGAGACAAAGGGTAAAAAAGCTTGGACTTACGGCTATATTGAGGCGCGCATAAAAATGCCAAATAATAAGAGTACTTGGCCTGGTTTTTGGATGAGCCCTAATGGATCTACATACGGCAGTTGGCCTCGCAGTGGTGAAATTGACATCGTAGAGACTAAAGGCTCTAACTTAAATTACGCCGCCGCAGACGCTCACTGGGGACTTTCAACAGGCAATAAAAAACATGCTCAAGGTAGAGATTTGCCAGCTGGATTTAAAGATACTACTCAATGGCACACTTACGGCGTAAAATGGACTGAAGGAAAATTGGAATATTACATTGACGGCGTAAAGTTCCACACCGTCAACGGATTCGGTCAGCCAAACGCAGCAAACACGCCTTACGGTCCATTCGACAAGCCATTCTTCTTGCGTCTTAACTTAGCAATCGGTGGTGACTACATTGACGGCCAAGGCAGTAAATGGTCAAACGCTTACAATGCCCTAGCTAAATACCCAAAGTCATTCCCAGCAACTATGTCAATCGATTACGTCCGTGTATACGAAAGACGAACAGCTAAGGAAGTCAACGTGCCAGATAACAATTTGCGCACCCAACTTAATAAAAAATTGTCGACAGTACTTAGCACTAATCGTAAAGATGATCAAAAAATCACTGACGTAGAATTGGAAAAATTGACAGATCTTAACTTGGATGCAGCCGACAACGCGTCAGAGACAGATAAGATTCACGATCTAACAGGATTAGAGGCAGCTAAAAACCTTAAGACTTTATCTCTTAAGAATAACTCCGTCTTCGACCTAAGAGCAGTTTCTAACATCAAGTCTCTAAAGTCAATAAACCTAACGATTAACCGCTAATTAACTTAAGCGTTTACAGAAAAATTGTCATCTCATTATGGGGTGGCAATTTTTTTATTACAGCCGAAACTTCAGCATTCGACACCTCTATAATTCTGTTGTTAAAATAACTATATACTAAACTTTACTTTTATTCCGCTTATTGTTATAGTGGTGTTAAATATCAAAATATTGGGAGATATAAAAAATGTTAATAAAAAAACGTTTTTTAAATACAAAAGTTAAAATAGTAACTGCAGTGATGGCTGTCAGCATTATTGTTGGTGGGGCATTATTTACCCTGCCAATGGACAATGCCAAAGGTGTAGGAAGTCCATATCCGCCAACAGATAGTGAAAACTGGAATCCAGAACCTGTTTGGCGTGATGAGTTTGACGGAAATTCACTAGATGAGACCAAATGGGGTTACTATACTGGTGGATGGAAAGACGAAAACCAACAAGTTCGAAACTGCTACAGAAACAGACCGGAAAACGTCAATGTTAACGGCGGTAGCCTAAATCTGGTTGGACTATATAAACCAGGCGAAACATGTACTGGTAATACTAAAACTGGTAACTTCACTTCCGGATTCGTACAGACGAAAAATAAGGCATATTTTAAATATGGCTACATCGAAGCTCGTATAAAAATGCCAAAGAATAAGAGTACTTGGCCTGGTTTTTGGATGAGTCCTAATAACTCTCCGTACGGTCCTGGTTGGCCTGATTGGGGCGAAATCGACATCGTAGAGGCAAAAGGCTCTAATCGCCAATTCGCTGCTTCTGACGCACACTGGCGAGACAAGAATACACCGACCGGTCAAACTGGAAGTCACAGAAATCGCCAAGGAGTTATTCCACCAAGTAAGTTCGGCACTAATAATGACACTACGGAGTGGCATACATACGGCGTAAAATGGACTGAAGGCAAACTTGAATACTTCATTGACGGAGAATGGCATCACACAATTACCGAATTTAAGAATTCAAACTCCACAGGAAGCCCTAATGGACCCTTTGATCAGGATTTCTTCTTACGACTAAACCTAGCAATTGGAGGTACATACATTGATTCGCCATGGGATGATCCTAACAACTCAGTAGGAGCTGCAAATGGAGAGGGCTTCCCGGCAACTATGTCAATCGACTACGTCCGCGTATACGAGATGCGAAAACCCAAAGAGGTTGAAGTCAAAGACGCACAACTACGCAAGCTACTCAATGAAAAACTGGGAGAAAAACTTGGTACAACTCGTGCAGCAAATCAAAAAATTACTGATGTAGAGTTGGAAAAATTGACAGATCTTAACTTGGACAACTCAAATATTACCGATCTAACGGGTATAGAAGCCGCCAAGAATCTTAAGAATTTGTCGTTAAATCACAACTCAATCTCAAATCTAAGCCCACTATCTGGATTGACTTCCCTAAAGACTCTATCCCTAAAAGAAAACAAGATTACAGATATAAGCCCACTGACTAGACTAACTTCCCTAACTTCATTAAATCTTGAAGATCAACAGCCTAGTATTAAACCTAACGACAAATCATTCACTTCACCATTGAAAGATTTAACAGGAAGCGTAGTTTCCATAACCAACTCAGCAGACGTTATTAACAGCACGGCAACTCCTGGAAATATTCAGGTACTATCACTACCAGCCAGCGGAGCATCTCCTATCCTGAATGCTCTTTGGACAAGAAGCGTAACAATCGGAGCAATTTCAGCTACGTTCAGTGGTACTCTGGCTGTTGACACATCAGCAATCCCTAGGACAGCACAGCCACAGCCTGCTAGTCCATCAGCTGCCGCCCACAATCCAACTAATAAGCCTCAGAGTACTGTAAGCAGCCTACTTGCAAACACAGGATTTAATGTCTTCTTAGGTGTTGTCACCACTCTAGCATTAGTTGCTGCAGGACTATTCATTCTGCGCTAACCTGCAACTACATAAAATTACCACCCCGCGATGAGGTGGTAATTTTTTATTGAGAACTAGGTTTTTATTGTCGAGAGGATTGAGAAGTTGGTTGCGGTGCTACGCCAGACTGTGAAGAGTCTGATGGCGGTGTGTTAGTTGTGTTATTTTGAGTTGACGGAGTTTGTCCAGCCGAAGATGAGCCCGATTGTCCCGATTGATCAGATTGAGCTTGAGGCGTGCTGCTATTTCCGCCAGATTGTTGCCTAGATCCGCCAGGACCGCCTTGAGATTGGCTCATTCCTGGAGGACCGCCAGCTTGCCCGCCCATTTGGCTTCCGCTCGAGCGGCCAACTTGCATACCCGTAACAAATCCCAGTCCGCACAAAACCACACCACTAATTACTATTCCTATTGCCGCGCCGACGCTAATTGAGCGTTTTTCGTTCGAGGCGTATTCTGGATTGTTAAAGATATTTTCTGGTGTTGTTTGAGATTCTTGGTCTAATCTTTTCATAATATTTCTCCTTTGATTAAATTTATTTCCTATACAGATAGTTCGTACAACGTTACATCACTACCTCCATAATTAACGACTTTACCGTTTTTCTTAATCCAATTTGTGATTTCGCTATTTCCACCGTTTGGACCGCCACCATGACCGTGCGAGCTAGCGGCGTAATATTTCAATTTGCCGTCCGCCACCAATTGCTTAAATTGTTCAAGCGTGAGTGGCGTGTCGCTGCCGTTAAATCCGCCAATTGCCATGACTGGCTGACCGCTAGTTAGCTGAATTGCCGCCGATTCATTCGCGCTATCCACTGCCACCAACCAAGTCGCACCATTTTGGTTTTGTAAAAGATATTGAACCAACGCGCTGTCTGCCTGAGATTTTTCATTATTGCTTCCCTGCATCGCTGTTGAATTTGGACCCGCCGTCGGAATGCTGCCCGTATGCGTGACGTTGATAGTCGACAGCGTGTAAACAACCGGAGCAATCATACACGCAGCCACAGAGGTGATAATTGCCAAGTTCTGAAACCAACGTTTCGGCGTATATAGATTGACCAATAACCCAATCATACCGATAGCTCCCAGAACGCCAACCGTCCACATCAGCCAAGTCATCGTACTAGCGTAGCTAAGGATAATTATCGCAATCACCGCCGTTACGCCGACCAACATCGACAAAATCCAAGCATACGACTTTCGTCTGACGTACGAACCCCACAGAAATGGCACACCAATCCCAACCAGAGCCGCCACAGCCGGTGCCATAACCACCACGTAGTACGGATGAATCACGCCGCTAGTCATACTGAATATTACGATATGAACGATCAGCCAAAGCATCCAGAATATCACCGCCGCTCGTCCACGATTAGTTCGCGGAGTTTTACGTAAAATCCATAAGAGTAGTCCGCCGCTCGCTAATGCCAAGATTAGCAACCATGCGATGTTCGGTCCGAAATCATTATTGAATATCCTAAACACTCCCGTTTGCCCACCAAATCCAGTACCTCCAGGACCATGACCGCCACTGGGAGCGCCGCCGCCCATTCCGCCAGGACTTGCCATTGCCATACCAGTACTATTCGGAGGAATTCCGCCACCTCCGCCGTCGCGGTTTCCTAATAGCCGACCAAATCCGTTATAACCAAAAATCAAACTCCAAATACTATTGTCGTTCGTACTACCAACCCACGGTCGATTGTCAGACGGCGTCAGCCAAACAAGCACACTCCACCATAAAGTCGACACCGTCGTAATTACGCCCGCAAACATTAAATGTAGAAATCGCGTAAAAATTGGCGGCTTGGCGAACGCCAGATAGACAATTACCATCGCAGGCAAAACCATCAAGCCCTGGAGCATTTTCGTGTTAAAAGCCAGCCCCGTAAACAATCCCGCCAGACCAAGCCATAAAAGCGGACGCCTGCCCTCTAATGACCTGAGAAATGTGTAACCGCTGGCGGTGAGCATAAATGTCAAGATAGCATCTGGATTATTAAATCCGAACATCAACGCCGCAACAGGAGTTAGCATTAATGTAACTGCGGAAATTATCGCGCTAGTAAAGCCGAATTGTCGTTTCACCGCCGAATATAATAACCAAACCGAACCAACGCCCGCTAATACGCTTGGCAGCAACATTGAAAAGCTGGAAAATCCAAACAGTCGAGCACTAAGTCCCATTATCATCGTCGCCAACGGAGGCTTGTCGATTGAAACATAATTTGCCGCGTCCAAACTGCCAAACAGCCACGCCGTCCAATTTTGGCTTGCTGCCTGCACTGCCGCTGCGTAATAACTATTCGCCATACCATTATGCATCGCACCAAACAAATACAACGCGCCCGTCGCAATCAGTAACATCGGAAGCGCCATTTTCTCAAGCCACGAACGATTGTCCAATTCCTTATTAACCCGATGCAACCCTTTTAGATCATCAACCGCAGTTTTCACAATCTTCACGCGACTATCAGTATCTTCAATCCAAGTAACGGGTTGCTCGTGAATCGGCACGCCCGCGCGCTCCGTTTTAATCAAAAGCTCCGTGTCGAAGAACCACTCGTTGTCCTTAATTTTCGGCAAAAATCTCTTCGCCACGTCGCGACGAATTGCCTTAAATCCACACTGTGCATCGCTAAATTTGGTCCGTGACGTCAATTTGATAATCTTGTTATAACACCGTGAAATAAACTCCCGCTTAAAACCGCGGCTGGTCTTTGATTTTTTCATCAATCGAGAACCGATCCCCACGCCAGCTTCGCCTGCCACAAGCGGCTGAATCATCGGTAGAAAATCGTCCAAGCTGGTGGACAAATCGACATCCATATACGTCAGAATATCCGCCTGACTGCTTTGCCAAACTTGCTTTAATGCTCGCCCGCGACCGCGTTCAACCAGCCTTACAACACGAACTGATTGATGATTTTGCGCCAAACTTTTTGCGATTTTTAAGGTGTTATCTTGGCTGCCATTATCCGCAATCGTTATCTGATAACGATATGGCAAATTTTCCATCATGTATTCGTCAAGCGTTTCAATGCTGCTTTGAAGAATTTTCTCCTCGTTCAGCACCGGCACGACTATGTCGACAAATGGATTAGCTATCGCCCGAAACGGCGATGGACTAGAATCGGACGTAACAAGTCGCGACCTAGCTAATGGCTGGGGTGTGGTTATTACTCTCATGCAAACCACTATAAATAAGCATTCTGTAAAAATGCTTTAAATAGCACCTTATATAATTTTACCTAGTATATCTCTCGCAAGAGCACGCATAACAACTATGTCTTCTCGGGTGCGTCTCCAATCTGTGGAATCATCAGGGTTGTGTGTATTTTTAGTTTCCCTGTAATTATACTCTGCATGAGCAATGGCAGTACGTTCAGTCTTAGACAAATAAAAACCTGGATTTGTCGTCTCTCCATCTATCACCATTTTCTGATACCACTCGAGATTTTTTTCATTACACACCCTTTCGACATTATCATTAATCCACTGCTTAACTTTGGACGTGTCATTTGCCGGATTAGCTAGTTCAACAACTTTAAAGTAGTTTAAAAAAGCATAATAAATACTATTTGAACCTGCAGCCTCTCTCATAAAAGCAAGCGCCTGCCATTTCTTATCAGAATAGTCTTTATAATTAGGAGGTAGTATATAATCTCTATTAAATCCCTGAAATCCGCCCATCCTTATTGGTCGTAGCCAAGGTTGAAACCTAGGCTTATTCTTACTGATAAGTCTTTCAGAGAGCCCAACATCTCTCTTTAGATTCATCACACTGAGGAATTTGCGAGCAAGTTCAATTCCATCATCACCATTATCGTCATTTGCAGGCACTATCAACATTGATTGCATGAAAGCATTGCCATTTATCCACCGAAGTTTTCTATCAAAGAAATTAAAATATTCCTCTAATTCATCCCCAATAAGTACGTTTTGAGTTATTGGAATTTCGATTTGCCATCTATATCCGCAAAAAGCCTCTTTCCAATTTTCAAGACTTCTATTTGTTGGATTGACAGCAATAACATCATTATCAACATTTGCATTTAGGGGTGGCAGATTTAGCACTAAATCACTCCCTAGCCATTCTGGATTGCTATATGGACTGCGTGGATACCACTGAACTGGAGTAAAATCAAACGGCGTAGGCATTTGCCACTGCCAATCCAAATAATTAGTCCTATCATCATTGTCGAACAATACGCAAGAGATTTTATCTGGAAAATCATTTGATCTATGTATATATTCATATGCAATATCAAATAAAGCAACATATCTTAAGATTCTATGCAGTTTACCGTATTTCCATTGAGTCTCATTAATATAGTAAGCAAGCGCCTCTTCGGGAGCTGTTTTAATACCATAAACTTCAACTCTACCCATTTCATCATCGTAACAATATCTTCCGTTCTCATCTCTCACGATTTCCTGATCACCTGACAGACATCCCCCGTTTGACATAGGAGCAAAATATCCTATATTGCCGATAATATAGTTTCTTACAGAATCCCAGTCAAAATGAGAGTTATCGCCACCTTTTGTTAATAGTTCAAGGAGACCGATTATTGCCTGATTAGTATCTCTATTAATTCGGCTTTCTCTGTAATGTTCGTACTGTGAATAAAGTTCAAGTGTAGCAGCACACCAGGTTGATACATCTCCAACACTGCGCGGTGATTCAATTGCATATTTAATATGGCTACGGAGAAAAGAAACAGGATTGTCATTTTCCTTTAGTAGAGGTATTAATTCTGCAACCTTATTTTTTATATTTGGCTCAATTATTATGCCATTGCCATCTCTATATCTGAGAAAAATCCCTGTTTGCATATCTACTTATTAGGATACTACATTCATAAAAATATTTAATATATTCGGTCATATTTATTCAAACTATATGACAATTTCAACAAGCATTTAATACCGTTTACATACCATCAAAGATCAATAAAACTACATCGCCATCTGCGCCATTAACACCCAGCTCTATAAACCTCATCAAATCATCTATCTGCTTAACAATGTCAACCCCTCGCCTCTCTTCCGCTAACTTTCGTATCTCTGGCAATTCATTTTCTACCAGCCGAACATACGAGTAGCCGTCTACAGCGGTATGTCCATAAAGATCAATATGTGCAATCACTGGAAATCGCCGCTCAAAATCTTCAGCGCTCTCCACTAAACTGCTAGCAAAGTTAAAAATATCCTTTAAGTCATTACTCTTTGGGCCGCTCTTAAAATCATCCCGTAAACATTGGCTAGAAAGAAATCTAGCCCACATGCCATCGCAATAAGTATTATTCATAGTCATTATTATCTCACCTATTCCGCGTTATTATAAATATAAACTGCAAAAACAATAAAAAGACCTCAACTATACTTGTTGAAGTCTTAAAATTCGATTTGGCTCCGG
>ERZ773272.674-NODE-674-length-13291-cov-47.994938_pt1 | contig 13291 bp, 7 predicted proteins | sample MGYA00511891_ERZ773272 | MGnify/ENA primary metagenome ERZ773272 (study PRJEB29015, sample SAMEA2738150) | human oral metagenome | biome: human oral; feature: human-associated habitat; material: saliva | place: China | collected 2198 ...
CGCCACCCAAAGTTACCAAAATCGGCAGAAGAGGCGAGCTCTTACCCGTATTGCGAGTAATCTGCGCCTCCGTTGCCTTCACGCCATCCGGCGCCCCGTGCTCAGTACGAACCTGAGAGGAAGAACCATTCAGAATCGCGGCACGGCGAGACTGCGCCGCCGAGTCGGTCCCCGAAGGTAGATTAGAGTCGGGGGTCGCCACCTGAACAGGCTGCGCCTCCTCAGTGCGGTACCCCAGAGCCGAGGAAGACTCGGTAGCAGAACCACCCGAGGGACGCGGAACAGAAATCGTGGCATCCTTAGTGCCCGGAGCCATTGCGGTATCACCCTGAATACCGCGGGTCTTAGACTTAGAACCCGCAGCGGCTGTATTCGCGCCGGATGTACCTGCAGTATCAGTGGCAATCGTAGGATTCGCAGAAGGCTTCACAGCCGATTCACTTTCGTTCTTAGAGTCAGACGACGAGCCGCCATTCTCAATAGAAGCCTGAGTCACCGTAAAACGAACCGTATTCAGCTGAAGGTTGCCATCAGCGCCGGCGTCAAAAGCCGCCACCAGATACGTCTTGCCAATCTGCAAGGACCCACCGGGCACGCCAATTACAGCCTCGAAAGCACCGGCAGAAATGGATTCCGGACCAACGTGCACGATGGCGAGCGCATCACCCACGGTGTTGCCGTTGGAGTCGATTTCCATGACGATCAGGTCGTAACCCTTCTCGTTCTGAGGGAAGTTCGTGGCACGGACCGTGACGGGCTTCGTGTCATCCTGGGAGTCCCCCTGCGAGTCCTGAATGGACAGGTGCGCCTTACCCTTGCGCTGGTTCATCGGGTCATACACACTGTTATCTTCGGAAATAACGTACTGACCAGAGTCTTTGTTCTGCGGGTTATCTACGGTACGGCGAACCGTGTCACCGTTCGTATCGGTAGGCGAGGTGGCGGTGGGTGAAGGCAGGTTCACCGCTTCGGGGGTCGGCTGAGCAGTCCCCTCGGCAGTTTCCGCTTCTTCACGCTCAATGTCGACCGGCGGTTCGGTGGGCTTTGCCTTACCATTGCGCGGGTCGGCAGCCTCAACCAGGCGACTGCCCTGCTCGGTCACAAAAAATTCGTAGGAGGCGCCGTGCGCAGTATCCTCCAGAACGATGACGTACACAACGTTAGAGTCCGTTGCCGGGCTCATCAGGAGGCGAAACTCCCCCTCCTTGGTCCCCTCAGTCAGGGTCGGGCTTTCCAGCACGGAGCCACCATACTCACCGGAAGGGGTGTAGAAGTTCACGTCCACCAGAACATTGGAAGCCTCCAAATCTTCGGGGAAGCCCGTCCACCGTAGAAGGTAGCCGCCGTCCCTAAGCTGCGCCTTCATGGTGATTGCGGAGGCTGCACCCTGCACCTCCTGATTACTTTCACCCTGGCCGGGGGTCGCGTTCATGGTGCCGGTTTTCTGCATGGCAGAGTGCGTCGTGACGGGGGTTTCCGCTGCGATGGAGGGTACAACAAGCCCGCACTGCAGCCCCGCAACCAAAACGGTTGCGGTGACAATACGGTGCTTCGCTGAATAAATACTCATGCAATGCGTCTTTTCGTGGTGGAAATGTGCGCGCTACTGCTCGTTCTTCATGTGCCGCGGGGAGCCCTTCGGAAGCGTCATGCACCCGGATTCGTCGTACCATGCTCCGCTTCATATTTCAGGTAGTGAAGACCTGACAATAGCTCGCATCTATTTATCGGTTATTTCAACCCTATCACGAACCTTAAGGTTTATTCACGTGAGGGTAGAGTTTTTTGAACACCCTGAACATACGAATTGCCCCCGCTATCTGCGGCTACAGATAGCGGGGGCGAACATTCCTCATAAAACAAAGAACATCATATACAGAGCCTTCAAAAAGCACTGATGAGGAGCATTAGCCGCCGAGGACTCCCCTACGGTGAGCCATCCACGCGGCACCAACCACCAGCGCCAAGCCGGCACCTCCAAGAACCCAGAAAGCTACACCGTGCTGCGCAACCTCTTCACCAGCAGGAGATGCTGCGGAAGCTACAGCCTTCACGCCATCCTGACGATTAGCATTCGCATTGGAGTGCACCTGGGTGGCGTTCGAGTTCACCGTCGCGGAACGAGTATTAGACTCGGAGTGAACCACAGGAGTGAAAGCCTTATTGCCAGTACCAGAAGCTGCCGACGCCGCTTTTTCTTCATCCGTCAGAGCATCCATGTTCGCAGCAACAGCAATTGACGCCGGGTCAGAACCCGAGCTATACGCCGAAATCTGGTTAGTGCGGGTCGGTTCAAAAGCCGAACGCGGACTCATCGTACGCGCCTGAGCCAAAGCCAGCAGGGCCTGACGCTGACGCTCCGCCTTCGCTTCCTTTGCCTTGGACATGGCGCTCACCGCATCCAGGGTGGAGCGGGGCGCACTTGTGGCAGACTGGCCTGAGCCCGACTGGGTGGCATCAGAGCGGGTCGAGGCGGCGCTAGTAGCCGAGGAGGAGCTACCCTGAGTGGTGCCGGTTGATTCGGCCGCATTGGTACTGGGCGTGAGCGATGCGTTGGCATCCTGGCTGGACATCTCATCCTTCGTCGAGGAGGTTGTGCTACCGGTCGCCTCGCCACTGACCTTGAATCGCACCGAGACAACTTCTTCCGCGTACTCAGTGTCGTCAGCACGTACCAGGTAAGCGGTGTACACCGAGCCGGTCTTCAGCAGAGAACCGGGCATGCCGATCTCTTCCTTGAACGCGCCATTGACGATGCGATTAGAGCTGATGTGCGTAATGGACAGCGCGTCACCCTTGTGGTTGCCGCTCATGTCGGTTTCAACCACGATCAGGTCGTAGCCAGCCGCGTTTGCGGGCAGGCGCTCTGCGCTGATGGTCACCGGCTTGGTTTCCTTATCAGAGCGCACCTCAGCATACGCAACCTTCAGCTCCGAAGCGTTCAGGGTCTGAGTATCGCGCGAAGAAGTCGATCCGCCAGGGACCTGTTCCAGCTTCTGAGTGTGAGTTTCAAGATCCGGGTGTTCAGAAGAGTTCGGGTATTCAGAAGAATCAGAGGGAATCTCTACCTTGACCTTTTCCTTGCTACCCTTCTGATCTACAGCCTGCTGGTTCTTCTGCTCCTCTTCGCGGAGCTTTTCCAGCGCCTTCAGCTCATCAATGGTCGGCACATGGTGGGCACTCTCCTTCTTATCCACCTTATCCACCATAACCTCGTCAGAGTCATCCTCAACGGGAATAGCGTGCGGTACGAGGGAACTCTCAGAAATCATGAATTCGCCGTAACCCGCGTCGGAGGTCACCAGATCCATGGCACTAATGGAGTAGTAGCCTTCCTGGGGCATCTGCGGCAACCCAAAGGTGACGAGCATCGAGCCGTCATCAGCACGCTCAACCTGCAGGGCAGACGGCTCGTAGGTGTCAGATCCGAGCACCGCGCCAGAGGCGCTGTAGTACTGCAACACCAAGTAGACCTTGGATGCGTCCCCCACATAGCCACCCTCGTAAAGGGGTGCAAGCTTCAGGGTCGCTTTGCCATCCTTAATGGACTGCACGCGAATCTCGATGGTATCGACCTCAATTTCAAGGTCTTCATAAGGGCAACTCGAATCAAATTCGTTATTAACTAGAGCCGCCAGACAATCATTCACATTAATTGCTTCAGCCTCTACTGCGGAGGCGCCAGGAAGCACAAAAGCGCTTGCGCCTAGAGCGGCAGCAAGCGAAAGAGCATGAATGTGTTTCGGAAGTCGAGTGATAGTCATGTGTGCCATTTCAATCGATGTAGACGCAAAGCGTGGACTAGGGAAGGCTCACCACAAGCCGGTGTTTCTATCCAGGTATTTGCGCACCAGTACGTCGGTTACATCCCAGCCTAACATAGATATTGCACTAAATGTTGCATTGCATTCATGTGCTAAAACTTTATGCCGCAACAATTGCCGAAATAAAAGGGAATTAAATACTTTACTGAGATATAAATAACGCAAAATTCGAATGCCATAAATATTCCCAAGAGTGCACCAAAAAAGATTTTTTACACCGCCCCAAGGCACAACAGGCCAAAGCGCAACAGACCACCACACAGCAGGGTCGACATCTAGACACACAGACAACCAGGCGCGCAAAAGGCGCCCCACCGAGCACGCACCCCATCAGCACGCACCGGCAGAGCGCCTCCCGCTCAACAACTCCCCTACAGAGAGCCACACGTCTCACGCGTGAAGATCAGAAGCCGGAACTACTCAAGCTGAGCTACTCAGCACCCAGCTCCTCAGCATCCTCAATGCGACGACGATACACATTAACCGCCACAGCAGTACCCACAAAGGCAACCGAACCCAGCAGGGCAATACTCAGCGGCAAAGTACCTTCCGGCAGAGGGCCGTTATCCTGAGCACTCGCCTCCAGCTTCGAACCGGAAGAATCACCGCGCGACTTCGAGCTACGCGTATAGAAGCTACCCGAACCTGCGGCACCCGCATTCTCCTGCGGCGAAGCAACAGTCACCGTCTCCCCCTCTAGAGACTGGTAACCCAGCAGGTTCACCACGGTACGGCCAGGCAGCATCACCGCATAACCAGACATCACCATCGTCGAAGGAACCACCGCAGTCTCAGCCACAGCACTTCGAGCCTGCGCGGTAATCGCACGCGCAGACTGCTGCGCCTGCACGATGTAGCCCAGAGCGCTATCTACCGACGGAATCTTAGCAACAGAATCAGTCACCAAACCCTGAGCATCTGCAGAAGCATCTGAAGAGTCCACAGAGCTCACACGACCCGAAGGAACCGAAGGGCTCACACGCTGATTCTCCTCAGAAATCACCGGAGCCAGCGGGCGAACAACAGTATTCGTAGGCCTCGGGGCCGGGTCAACAGGAACAGCACGCTGAATCACGCTCACACCAAAAGCACTGGTCGCCATGAGCTTCAGCTCTTCAGTGGAGTCACCGCCCACCACAACCACGCGATAGCGCTTACCCGCGTTCAAAGAGGTTCCGGGAACCTTCAAATCAGCCGAGAAAGAAGCATCAGTCACCTGCTGAGGGCTCACATGCGTGGTCGCCAGCGGCGAACCCACGGCACCACCGTCGGCAGGCATTTCAAAGACCATCACGTCATAGCCCAAGCCGCTCTCCGCCACATTCCTGGCGCGCACGCTAATCGGCTGCAGCTCATCCGAGCCGCGCAGTTCTGCGGTAGAAATTTCCAGGGTCGCCTCGCGGGTCTCCGCAGGAGCCTGATCAGAGCGGGAGTGCACCAGCAGGCGGTCCTCGGTCACCTCAGCAGGCGCCGCATCATCAGCAGAAGAGCTCGCCGAGACAGAAGCACTCGCCGACGCCTTCGCCGAGGCGCTAGCAGATGCACTCGCGGAAGGACGCGCCGAAGCGCTCTGCGAAGCAGACGGCACCTCAGAAGGTGCCGGGGCAACCGTCGGGCGCGGGCTATCCTTCGCGGCACTCGGGGATGCACTGGGGCTCTGGGACACCTCGGGGGCGGGGTTCGCCTCCACGCGGTTAGTGCGGGGAACACCGGGGGTGTCGGGGAAGAAAATGTTCTGGCGGCTAGCCATAATCTCATCGGCTGTTACACCATGCTCAGGCATAAACTCAACGGAGACAGTCTCGCCGTTGCTTAGATTCTCAATTTCGACCATGTACGGCTGCTCAACGTTCAGGCGCTGGTGAATACTGACCTCCAGCGCACCCTCATCGTTCAGAGAGGCAGTCATCTGGGAGGCGGGAACAGTCATCGCGGCCACGGGACCGTCGTCAACGGAAATAGCGACCAGGCGAACCTTCAGGTTCTCCAAAGAGGTTACGCCGGTCAACGAGAGCAGAGTGTAGTCCTTGCTCTGAGCAACCAAGTCCAAGGTAATGTTGTGGCTGACCACATCGGTGGCAACAGCGATGGGAAGTTCAGGCTTCGGAGACTGCTGAGTCTGCGCGTGAGCGGCAGATGCGAAGGTAGCGGGGGCCAGAGTTGCAGGCGCGACAGAGCCGCCCAAACCGAGGGCGGCAGACGCTACTAGCGCCGCGCCGCGGCAGGAACGCTGCGTGGAAAACATGGTCACCTATTTTCGTGAGTGAGTGTGATGAATCGTCATGTGACTCCTGCGCCCAAAGGTCGGAAGTAGGCGCAGAATAACGGTTCTCTGATATCGGTGACCGGGAGGCGCTTCACAGCGACTCCTACCCCGGGTGAACAGGGTGGTAAGAGTGATAGTACCGTCTATGACAGCACTCTAAATTATAGGTATAACCTTAGAAAAAGTTAAAGATGTAGGAATGCCCGAATCTTGCATTTCGGACATCCCTACATCTATATGCATGTTTCGCCTAGTGGGGCAATAATTGACCCGTTTTAGCGGCGAGAACTGAGCTGCATCTCACTACGGCGACGGCGGCTCAAACGCATACCGGCAAGCAGTGACAGCGATCCAGCGGCACTAATGACCAGCATATTGGAGGCGCCGGTAGCCGCCAGCTGCTCACGCTTCTGCTGGGCACCAGCGGCAACCTTCTGATCATCAGATGCCTTTGCCTCAACCTTCTGGCCGCTACCCTTCTGGGCCTCAGTCTTCTGTGCAGAGATATTCTGAACGGGAGCGCTCTGATCAGTAGCCGGAGCATCATTCTTCTGCTCAGCGCCGCTCTCCCCCGCCTTCTGCTCAGCGCCAGAAGCCTGATCAGCCGCAGACTCAGTAGGCACCGATGCATCAACTGCAGGGGCATCAGCCGCAGGAGCCTCAACAGCAGGCGCATCCTGCTCAGGGGTTGCAGGCACGTTATCCACACTATCGCGCTCGACAGTGAAGCCACCGTTGACCATGCGCACGGTACCCTGCTCATCCTCCGCCACAGCACTCACACGGTAGGTGGTGCCGGGCTTGAGCTCCGAGCCGGGAATCTGCACCTGGGCAGTAAAAGCACCGGAGGCGTCAATCTCAGAGACATCAGCCGAGGCAATTACGCCACCGCGTGCCACACCGTATTCGTCGACAGCACTGACCATCAGGTGTACCGAGCTGACGCCAGTGAAACCCTCGCCGCGCACGGTCAGAGCCTTCTCGGAGTCGTTTTCGGGAACTACGGTTTCTTCTACGTGCAGGCGGGCGGTCATCACGGGGTTAGAGGTGTTGTTCTGTTCTTCAGTGGTGTCGTGGACGCGGTCAAAGACGGTGTTGCGCGGCAGGTCGTAGTGGCGGCGCGGGTCATCCTCGGGCAGTACGCGATCGAACTGCTCGACGGGGCTCACGGCAACCGCCTGCTCAGACTGGGCATTCGAGGCAGCCTGGGCACTCTGCTCGGACTGTACATCCTCTTCAGACTGCTTCTTCTTAGACTGTGCCTGCTCCGCCATTGCGCGCTCAGCGGTAGCAACCGGAGCGGAGCCATTCTGTGCATTCCAACCATTCATGAAGGGAACCTCAACTTCCTGGGCGGTATAACCATTAGCGGCAGAGGGCGCGATTTCAACGCTGAGCACATAGCGCAGATCTTCGTGAACAGCCTGCACTTCTTCCAACCTGGACCCGGGCACCTCAATGCCATCCAAGAGGGTGCCATTCATAACGTCGGCACGTGCGGGAGAGGCAGCGAGCAGGATGCGGTTACCCTGACTATCCAGAGCATAGGCATAGGTCATCACCTCGAAAGCCTGCGCCTCACCCAGACCGGTGACCTTGTAGACGACAAGGTTCTTTTCCTGCGGGATTTCCAACTGACCCGAAAGAATCTGAGCATTGAGCGGCTCATTCTGAGTGTCTGCAGGCAGCAGCTCCAAGGGTGCAGAGGAGTTATAGGAGGGGTCTTCAGTTGCGTAGCCCTTGCCAGGGTCAACCACTGCGGTCGCGACGACGTACTGCTGGTTGGGGTCGAGCGTGCCTGCGGGCAGGGTCAGCTGGGTGCTGAAGCGGCCACCCTCCACGTCGAGTTCGGGTACGAGGGTCATCGCTACGGCGGAGCCGCGAGCCAACGCATAGAGGGGGTACTGGCGGTATTCGCTCACGTAGACCGCCACGCCGTAACGCTCAACAGGGCCGCCGGTGAAGCCTTCACCACTGACGGTGATGCTCTGGGAGCGTGCGGGGTTAATGACAACGCCCTGCTCTACGTACACCTGCGGGGAATTCTGGGTAGCAACGTTTTCGATGGGGGTTACATCTTCCTCGGAGGGAGGATTATCGGGCTCCACCGTAGTCGCTGAAGCCACCCCTCCAGTATTCTGCACCTGCACATCTGCGTGCGCAGCACCAACACCGGTGACGGACAGGACGGAAGCAGCAATAGCGGCTGTTGCACGAGTTTTTGAGTGAGCGGGTTCGGGCATGGAACACACCTTTTCTGTGAGTGTGAACGATACCCTCCGGAGGGTGCCACGGATCGAAGGTGGACAGGTGCCTCTTCGGGATTGAACGCTATAACGTACGGACTAGTCATAACATTCATGTAATGGTGGAAGTTACCGCGAAGGGAATCGCTCTATTTATCGGTAATTCCACACTAACAATACTTTTGCGTTTATTGCGGTAAATCCGCTTTACCTTCCAAGTGTTTTCCTGTGCAATAACCCACACAGAATATTTTTTACTCTTCGGAACAGCATCAAGAGCACTCAAATTGCATGGACTAGGCAAAATTTTTAAACTCTCCCTTGAGGCTCAAGGTTTTATTGCATGCATATGCAGTTTTAATGGATTTGAGATAAAAATATTCTGCACATTCATGCATTTAATTTATTTCTTTTAAGTGAAAAAATAGCAGGTCACACCGCTTTTTCATGCCCATTCACTAAAAGCATGCATACCAATAACTACCCAATAAAAAACTCAGCAGAACAGCTCAGCAAAACTGTCGGCACGCAGAACTACTGACACGCAAAAGTGCCGCCAACACTCTTTCTAGAGCATTGGCGGCACTCGTTTCACCCACCTCGCGGTGAGTATCAGATTTTCAGAGCCTAACCTATAGAGGCTGAGCTATTAGAGGCTGCGGCGGCGCAGGAGCATCAGTGCAGCACCAGCAATCAGAGCTGCGGCGCCAACGCCTGCGATACCTGCAACACCCTCAGCACCGGTGTTAGCCAGCTGCGGTTTCGAAGAAGAGGTCGAAGTCGAGCCCTTGGTGCCGGAGACACCTACAGTGTGGCCATTGGAGTTGGAGGAGGTGGCAGCGGATGCGTTGCCAACCTTAGCCTTGGGTGCCTGAGAAGAAGGCATACGGGTCTCGGTTACGACAACCGAACCGTCTTCGCGCATTTCAGCGGTGAAGACGCTGGTGGTGCCGTCGCCATTATCGCGAACGGTGGTGTTGTCACCCTCGGTAGCTGCCGGCAGGGTCGGTGCGGGGTTGTTCGCATCGCTCACGGTAGCGGTGGTGACTGCCACCTGGTGTACCAGGCCGTTGGGGTCGCTGGTTGCCACCATTGCGTAGGCGTAACCGGGCTGCAGCAACTCAGCAAGAACGCTGACCTTGACGCGGAAGGTGCCGTTCACGATTTCAGAAGCGGGAATATCGTGGGTTGCCAGAGCCTCGCCAGTGATGTTGCCGTTTGCGTCTAGGCGGTAGATTGCGATCTGGACACCGTTAGCGACGGACTCGTGGGTGAAGCCGGAGCCGTTGAAGGTCAGAACGTTGTACTGGTCGTTCGGATCCAGGGAAGCGTCCTCAGTGGTGAGGGTTGCATTCTCGGGTGCCGCGGGTGATTCAGGAGCGGGGGTCTCGGTCTTGGGAGCCTCGGGGGCCGGGGTCTCGGTCTTGGGAGCCTCGGGGGCCGGGGTTACAGGAGCGGGAGTCTCGTCAGCCTTCGGGGTCTCCGGCGCCGGGGTTACGGGGGCAGGAGTTTCTTCCTTGGGAGTCTCCGGCGCGGGGGTTACGGGAGCGGGAGTTTCCTCGTTCTTGGGAGCCTCGGGCGAGGTGGACTCGGTGACCTTGAAGGAGGAGATAGCCACGAGCTTCTCGTTGGGCTGACCCTGCGGGTTGCTGACAGCAGCCAGTGCGTAGGATGCGCCAGCGGGCAGCTTGCTTGCCTCAACGGTAATGGAAGCCTTGAAGGTGCCGTCCTGAATCTGCTCTGCGGGTACCACAACAGTAGCGAGAGCCTCACCGGTGATCTGGTTGTCTGCATCCAGTGCGTAGATGCTGACCTGTACGCCGGGGCCGACCTTCTCACCGTAGAAGCCGGTGCCAACAACGCTCACGGTGTTCAGCTGTGCGTTACCGGGGAAGCGAGCATTCTCAATAACGATGGAGGGGTCAGCCTGCTTTGCCTCGGGAGCCGGGGTGGAGGGGGTGGTCGGCTCGGGGGTTGCCGGAGCGGTGGGGGCAGGAGTCTCAACCTTGGGAGTCTCGGTCGCGTCAGCCTTGGGAGCTTCGGTCTTCGGAGCCTCAGCCTTGGGAGCTTCAGCCTTGGGAGTCTCAGCCTTGGGTGCTTCAGCCTTGGGAGTCTCGGTTGCGTCAGCCTTAGGAGCCTCAGTCTTGGGGGTCTCTGCCTTAGGAGCTTCGGTCTTCGGAGCCTCAGCCTTAGGAGCTTCGGTCTTCGGAGCCTCAGCCTTAGGAGCCTCAGTTGCCTCAGCCTTAGGAGCCTCAGTTGCCTCAGCCTTAGGAGCTTCGGTCTTGGGCGCCTCGGTCTTGGGCGCCTCGGTCTTGGGCGCCTCGGTCTTGGGCGCCTCGGTTGCGTTGCCGCCAGGCAGGGAAGAAGCCTGAGCAGTTGCCTTCTGGTCGACAACCTGCTGCTGATCGGCGGGTGCTTCTGCCGCGAAGGTTGCCGGGATTGCTGCCACAGAACCAGCGGTAAAAGCTGCCGCAGCTGCGATCTTGTAAACGCGACGGGTAGTCTTCGACATTTTTCCTCGATCTCTGAATTATCGGTGGTGAACCTACGCGGTACGCCTCCGTCTTTGAGAGGCGCGCAGATTCACATACGGGTGTGACTGCTAAAAGGCTAGCACCCGACCCTGAGTCTTCTCCCCTCTTAATGCCCGCTTTAAGCAACTGTAATGAAATCGTTATAAAACTACCCCTCAAGCTGAGAGTTATTACAGACCAATTATGGTGTTTTACGGTCATGTACTGACATATGAGCACCGGCAACCCTACATTTTGATTACATTTGAAGAAAATATGATGCTTTCTATGGGTAACTTCACCCCAACCATTTCATCATGGTGAACCTTAAAGTCTCACGTACCACTTTATAGTTTCATCAAGTACTCCTTGACACCTCTGCCCCACCTATTCCCACCCCGCACGGCACCCCAACCAAGATCCACACAAGCCACAAACTTCCCGGGCGCACACAAAAAAGCCTCGCCCGCATCCCAAGAATCAGGAATACAGGCGAGGCACGCACAATAACCCCCGCATCAGCGAGCGCAAGAGCGCAAAGCTTAGCTCTCCTTACGAATCACCTTGAACTGGCTGGGCTGAGCTACCGGGCGAATCGTAATGCGGTCAAGGTTCACGTGGTGCGGAACGTTCAACGCAAAGGTCACGGTCTGCGCCACATCCTCGGCGGTCAACGGCTTCTCAACGCCAGCGTAGACGCGCTCGGCAGCCTCTTTGGAACCCAGGCGATTCAGGGAGAACTCCTCGGTGTGCACCATGCCCGGGCAAATCTCAATCACGCGCACATTATGCTCTGCTTCTTCCAGGCGCAGTGCCTCCGTCAGACCGCGAGCGCCAAACTTCGCCGCGTTGTATCCGGCGCCGCCCTCGTAGCCGTGTTCGGCTGCGGTGGAGGTCAGGTTCAAGATCGTGCCGTGACCGTTCAGTCGCAGCGCCTCCGCGAAGGCGCGCACCATGTGCAGAATGCCGAGCACGTTCATCTGGTACATCTTCAGATAATCATCAGTCTTACCATCCGCGACCTTATCCACGCCAATAGCACCACCAGCAATATTGACCAGGGCGTCAATGGTGCCCTGCTCTTCCAGAATCTGCTCGGCAACAAAGCGCACGGAATGCTCGTCGGTCACGTCACAGGTCACCGGGTGAGCGCCCGTCTCCGCATAGAGGGTGTAGAGTCGGTCGGTGCGGCGTGCCAGGGCGTAGACGGTCCAGCCGCTTGCCACCAGCTGGTGCACAGTGGCACGACCAATACCGCTGGATGCGCCAGTCACCACGGCAACTTTGCCGTCGCCAGTATGAGGCAGGAAAGGAGATGCAGGAATGTGGGTGTTCTCAGTCATACTTTAATCCTAGTAGAGCGATGCCCGCGGGTGCTCTGTTCAAGCAAACTCGCGGGCATATATTTTGAAATTTTCGATAGTGCGATAGTGAGAAGTGAGATAGGTGCCGGTACCACAACCGCCCGGCACCCCGTCAGGCCGCTACTTGCGGCGGCGAGGCAGACCCCAGCGGCTCCTACCACCGTCACGGAATCCGAGGCGGTGCTCAAAATACACGGGCGAACTACTACCGGTCTTGATCGTATCCGGAGGGACCGTACCCTCACGCGCCGACATCAAATAAAGAATCGCGGCGCCCGGCATGAACACAATCAGAGGCAGGACGAAACGCATGCGCGCCTCACCGTAACCACTACGCACCGTCAAATGCCAGATGCACAACGCAACCAGAACCAGGTGCAGTATCAGCAGAACAGTTTCAGACGTGCCCAAACCGAAAATACTCAGAGAACTCATGGCAACTCCTCAAAGGTCGTGTACTTTCAGTCTACGCCGCCGCCGCGCCGCTGAGAAGGATTTGCCAGCTGTTGATACTGTCACTGTTGATACTGCTGATACTGCAACTATTGATACTGTCACTGTTGATACCGCGGATTTTCGCGCCTACACTTCAGGTGACCGAGGGCAGATGTTAGGGAGCCTCTCCCCCACTGCCGTTTTCCACTGAATTAGCCGCTGAATCGCCGATTACTCCTCTTATAGGGACCCCCACATGACAGCAACACCGCACCAGCGCATCACCGCACTACACGAGCGGCGCCAAGCGCTCCAGCAGCGGGCGCGCAGCATCCGTGCCGCCACCGGAACCCCCTACAGTTCTGAGGTGCACCTACTACTCGGGCAGAGCTACCTCGACCCCGCCAGCTGGCAGGAACTCACCGCCTCCCGCGGGGTACGCGCCGCCGCACGCAGGGCGCAGTTCGCGCGCCGGTACCGGCACCTCCTGGCGCGTCTAGAAGCCGCCATCGAGCAGTACGAACAGAACAGAACAGCGCAGAATTCCCCTGGAGCTGAGAGAATGCCGTGAATATGAGAAAATAGCCGTTATGGCTGAAAACATTTTGGGCTCAGACTCGCCCGTACAGATTAACGTTCCCGA
>ERZ773272.681-NODE-681-length-13234-cov-3.091282_pt1 | contig 13234 bp, 10 predicted proteins | sample MGYA00511891_ERZ773272 | MGnify/ENA primary metagenome ERZ773272 (study PRJEB29015, sample SAMEA2738150) | human oral metagenome | biome: human oral; feature: human-associated habitat; material: saliva | place: China | collected 2198 ...
AAACCGTTCTCCATTGCAACTCCCATTCCCGCCATAGAAATCATATCTAAATCATTCAGTCCGTCACCGAAGCACATTATCTGCCTTTTATCGACTCCTAACTTATCTGCCACAAACAATATCCCTGCCGCCTTGCTGGTATTTTCCCCACCTATTTCTAAATTCTCCGGAAGCGATGATGTTACGCTGATGTTTTTCAGCTTTTTCAGTTCATTACGCATTTTATGCTTTTCATCGTCCGTTTCAAAAAATATATTTATATTTTCTATATTTTTCAAGTTATCTCTGAATAAATTGAAGATATTATCTACGGGAGTCCTCGTTTTTAAAACGTATTCTCTAGTTCTATATGACACCAATCCTCTTTTGATATCTTCGAAATCCGCCTTTTCTATATAGCCTCTTCCATCTACAAACACTTCGATCATATGCTTCTTTTTCCTTAAAAACTCATAGACTTCCGTTGCTCCATCTAAATCGATATGTCTTCTGAATATACTTTCTTTCGTCCTATAATCTCTCACTTCTCCACCGTTGGAATTCACAGTATATTCTATGAAATCAAATTTTCTCAGAAAGTCAGGCAATGCTGAAAAATTTCTGCCTGTAGCTATCACTATATGCACACCTTTTCTGCTGGCTTCTCGCAAAGCCTTCTGCGTCCTGCAAGAAAGTTGACCACTGCTGTTTAAAGTGGTTCCGTCTAAATCCAATCCTATTAGTTTATATTTCATCTCCACTTAAATCCGTTATAAATTATTATTTATGCCTTTCTTTTAAATTCCGCTTCACTCTCGTTTAAATTACCGTTATACACTTCTATGATATAGTTTTTTACCCATTTCATACCAATTCTGCAATAGTATTACCTACCTTTACTACAGGTTATATTACTGCTCTAAGATATTCTCCAATTTGATAATTTTTTATATTTTACACTTAATTACCAGATTTCTCAATTCTCCTATTATTCCATTTCGCTATGCCTACGCATATATCTGATAGAAATTAACATATTCAAGTCAATTGCTCTTATTTATCAACAGCCATATTCAATGCAACCTTAAATTCTTCGTTGTTTTTTATAACGTACTCAATTGTTGCCTCATCTCCATGCCCCGGATATATAACCATATCTCTCGGCAATTTAGCAATGAATTCTTGACAGCTTCTCGCCATCTCCTTATCGCTTCCGTCTTCCAAATTGGTAATTCCTATCTCATCTTTGAAAACTGTATCTCCTGAAAATGCGATATTTGCAGATTTGTTTATGAGAAAAATTCCACCTTTCGTGTGTCCCGGTGTATTTACGACTGTCAACACATCTCCGTCCAATTCAAATTCCCTGTCATCTCCAAATCCTTCTACCAACTGACTCTTATCATGGAAAAACTTCTTTAACATAGCTTCATCCTGATTGTGCACAAACATTTTAATATGAAACTTATCGGCTAATTTATATGCTTCCGAAACGTGATCGTAGTGATGATGCGTGAATATAATTCCCGATGGTTTCAGCTTGTGCTCTTGCACAAAGTCAACGTATTCGTCCGTTTTGTAACCACAATCTATAAAGTAACAACTTCCTTCATCTTCCTTATATATCACATATCCGTTCGTATCCAATGATCCGCCTATAAATCTCTTTACTTTCATATTACCTCCGTTTCGACTCTCCAATTGAATCTCATACAATTCAACTTATCCAACATATTTTCACAAATTCTTTCACACTTTTATCATCTTTGTGTGTCTCTTTTTTAATTGTAACTTTATATCTCTGATTTAAATATTATATCATAGCATTTTATCAATCAAAACCTCTGTTTTTAATCTTATGTTATTCAGTTGTACGATTAAATCTCCTGTTTAATTGTCATATACAGGTTACTCTGAAATAATAAAAAATCTGTCTCCATTTTATTCTAAGATGAAAATTGACACCGCACATTGAATAAATTGAAATAATTGTTGTATTTTATGGGAATAGTGGTAAAATTGGTTATGTAAATATTTTAGTTTATGTTTCAATCTGTTTTAAGACACATTCTTTTTTATCTCCTAGAATCGTGAAAAGCAGAAAATTAAATAAAATTCAGAAAGTAAGGGAAACGAATATGAACATTGCTATAATAGGGGCCGGAAAACTTGGTAAGAAATTGGCATATGCCTTATTGAACGGAAATCATTCCGTTACCATTGTCGACAAAAATGAAAAAGCTCTTCAGAAGCTGGCATTAGAGTTGGATATTATGACTGTAGTCGCAAATGCAAAAGATGTTTCATTCTTAAAGGAATTAAACATAAAAAGTTATGACTACTTAATTGCTCTAACAGGTAATGATGAATTGAATATTTTAATCTCTTCATTTGCAAAAAAACTGGGATGTCATTTTGTAATAGCCAGAATCAGGGATCCTGAGTATATGTCCCAATTTGATTTCATAAAAAACAATATGGATATAAACCATCTCGTGAATCCGGATTTGGCAATTACCAATGAGATATATAAACATCTCGTAGAAAAATATACTTTAACCAACGGTATTTTTACGACAGGCAAAGTCGCTCTCATAGAATTTAAGGCTAAAAATATGCCTGTGCTGTTGGGAGTTCCATTGAACAATGTGAATCGCATATTGAAAAACATGCTGGTCGTCGCCATCTCTCGCAATGGAAAGGTAATCGTTCCGCAAGGTGATGACGAAATCTGTCCCAATGATGCTCTTTATGTCATAGGTGAACGTGATCCTATAACGCAGTTGAATTCCAAGGTTCATGAAGTTGGTACATATACCAACCTAAAAAAAGTTATGGTTATCGGAGGGGGCAAAACCGGTCTATATCTCAGTAAAAAACTCTCCGAATTTGGAGTTTCCGTAAAAGTCATAGAGAGAAATATGGACAGATGCAGATACCTTGCTGAAAAATTAGAAGATGTCATGATTTTAAACGGAGATGGCACTGACAAACAGCTTTTGGAAGAAGAGAGCATTGCCGATATGGACGGTTTTGTAACAGCCACAGGTTACGATGAAGATAATTTGCTCTTGGCTCTTATGGCAAAGGAATATAATATTGCGGAAGTCGTTGCTAAAGTAAGTCGCGGTATATATACCGAACTCGTTTCCAATTTGGGTGTTGACATGGCTATAAATCCTGTGGATATCGTTACCAGCAACTTGGCAAAACTAATTCAAGGAAAAGAGAAAATTATTTCAAATCAACTGATTCAAGGACAAGCTGAAATAACTGAGATAATCGCAAGTAAAAATATGAAAATTGTCGGAACACCTATTAAGGAAATCGGAATTCCGACGGGTGTTTTAATCGGTGCTATCCACAGAGATGGCGGCGTCATAATTCCAGATGGAAACACCATCATAAAAGAAGGCGATAAGGTTCTTATCTTTTCCCTTCTGACTTCCATGGCGGAAATGGCAAAATACACAAGGTAAGCAGACATTATATGAGGGTTCTACATGGATATAAACTATAAAGTTTCTTTTAAAATTTTCGGTTCGATCTTATGTGTGCTCAGTGCATCTATGCTGTTGCCATTGATCGTAGGACTGATATATAAAGACTATGCGAGTTCTCTCGCTTTTGCCTATACATTGGTGCCATCATCTATACTTGGCTTGCTTTTGATAAAACTTACTTCCGTCAAAAGCAATAAACTAAAAATGCGAGATGGTGCTTTTATTGTGTCCGTTTCTTGGATATTGTGCGGCCTCATAGGGGCTATTCCTTTTGTTATAACAGGTAGCATACCCAACTTCATCAGCGCTTTCTTTGAAACCTGTTCCGGATTCAGTACTACGGGAGCCACAGTTATACCTGATGTGGAAATCATTCCTAAAGCCGTTTTATTTTGGCGTTCATTCACCCATTGGCTGGGTGGTATGGGTATTTTGGTATTTACCATAGCCTTGCTTCCTGCAATAGGTGTAGACGGGCAGCAGGTGGCAGCTGCAGAAGTACCTGGTTTGAGCCTATCTAAAATCGTACCTAAACTCTCAGATACAGCAAGATATCTGTATCTTCTCTACACTGCATTGACTCTGGTTGAAACGGGTTTACTCATGTTTGGTGGAATGACTTTTTTTGATGCCATATGTCACTCTTTTTCAACCTTAGGAACCGGTGGTTTTGGAAATTACAATGATAGTATAGCTCATTTTAACAGTCTGTACATAGATATCATCATAACCTTATTTATGATGATCGCAGGTATGAACTTCAACTTGTTTTTCATTGCATATCGGAATGGAATTTACACTTTTTTCAAAGATGCTGAATGGAGATTTTATATTTTAATAATCGGCTTTACATCTATTTTAATGTCAATCATACTATATGTCAGCGGAACTTATAATTCCATTATTTCATCTATCAGATATGTGCTTTTTCAGAATGTATCAATACTTACCACTACAGGTTTTTCGACGGCTGACTACATGCTGTGGCCTGTCTTCTGTCAGGTATTGTTGTTCATCTTGTTTTTCATAGGAGGGTCTTCGTCTTCCACAAGTGGTGGACCGAAGGTTATCAGAATATTAGTAATCTTGAAGATGATAAAGAAGTCTATAATGGTCAGACTTCATCCCACCGTAATCGCTCAAATACGCGTCAACAATCAGATATTATCAGGAGAAATTTTATCCAATATCGCAAACTTCTTCTTCGCCTTTTTGGGTCTCGGTATGTTCGGCGCATTTATCGTCTCCTTTGACGGATATGATTTTATAACTTCCTTGAGTGCATCGTTTTCCTGCTTGAGCAATGTTGGTCCCGGATTGAATGCCATAGGTCCGTCTTCCAATTGCAGTATTTTTTCACATACCTCACACCTTACATTATCGATTCTCATGATTGCCGGAAGACTTGAAATATTTACATTGCTCATGCTTTTAAGAAAGAAATTCTGGAAACCGTTTAGATAGGTATATATCTGATCAGACTTTATAATTACAGGAGATTTATTAAACTTATGGAAATCAACAAAAGAAAACTGATTCATGTCTTATCAATTACTTTAATAATCGTAGGACTTTCTATGATTCCATCTTTAATATGTTCATTTATCAACAACAATCAGCAGCAAGTAAAGAGTTTTCTGTTGCCGATGTTCGTGTGTTTATCCATAGGTGGTATCCTTTTAAGACTTTTTGAAAAATCTACAAAACCTCTCAAAATACGCGACTGCTATATCATGGTTTTTTCCATAATAGTCACCGCCTGTGTGGCGGGTGCCTTCCCTTATTATATGAGCATAAAAAATGCCACTTTTATACAGTCTATATTTGAATCGACAGCAGGATTTACAACGACAAGCGCCACAGTTTTTTATGAACCCAGCATGGCTCCCAGCCTAATTCTCTGGAAGGGAATTGAGCATTGGGTAGGTGGTATTGCCATTTTAGTTTTCATCTTGTCGATTTTGCCTATGCTTGGCATCGGCGATCAGCAAATTGCCACGGCAGAAGCCCATGGCACCATGCTGAATAAAATCGCTCCCAGATCGTTTCAAATTATAAATTACTCGGGAATAACTCTGATTTCTTTTATATATTTTGCCTTAGTCAAAACAGGTCTTTTTGATGCATTGATTTTAGCACTATCCACCAGCAGTACCGCCGGTATTTTACTCCACCCCGAAGGAATCTCGTACTATAACAGCTTTCTCGTAGAGCTGGGAGTATCTGTGCTTTCAATTTTTTCCGGACTAAGTTTTGTCGTTTACATTCATTTATATAAAAGGAATTTTTCGGAACTGAAAAGAAACATGGAATTTAGAGCATTTCTGCTGATAATCGCAATTTCGTCTACATTTATTGGAATATCTCTTTTCAGACACGGTCATGGCGGATTTTTGAGATCTATTGCCGACGGATTCTTTCAAGTTTCCTCTTTTGCTACAACATCCGGATTTGCTCTGCAAAACTATGCCTTGTGGCCGAGTACCTGCGTCTTCGTTCTAATTGCTGTAATGCTTATAGGCGGTTGCTCTGCTTCGACCACAGGTTCGTTCAAAGTAATTCGATTTTTAATTGTTTTAAAACTCATCGGAAAAGGTTTTGCTAAAAGAATTCATCCCAGGTCTGTCCACAGCGTCAAAATAGGCAACAGCCCTATCAATTCCAGCATGGTAATCTCCGTAACCACGTTTACTATGGTTTATTTCATGACCATACTTATAAGCACTCTGATTATAAGCATACAAAACTTGGATATAGAATCTTCTCTAGGTGCCACGATTGGAGCTATTTCCAACAGCGGTATCAGTTTCGGTGTTGTGGGTATGAGCGGTAATTACAACGTTTTCCATCCTCTGCTACAACTGTTCATCTCATTTTTGATGATTGTAGGCAGAGTTGGCTTAGTTACTATATCTATAATATTCATACCTTCTTTTTGGAGACCTCACAGAATGATGAGAATAAAAATATAGATTTATATAAAAATGACTATTCGGACTATTTTACACATCCGCCTTAATTGATTAAACGAACAATATCGATATTTCCGGGATTCAATAAAGATTCACTATGTCTATGGAAACGGATTTATCAAAAGGAATTCTGTGTGTTCCCATAACTTCACCTATCAATTCTCTTCTTCAATATTTTTAAATCCCTTTCCGTTTGCCCATACGGCCTCCGTCTTGATAACAGATACGAATGCCGAACTGTCTATTTCTGCAATTTTCCTCTTTAATAACATACTTTCTCTAGGTGAACAAAATACTCTTATTTTGGTGTGTTGTGTCTTTGTATACTGTCCTACAATTTTTTCCGTACTCGCCCCTCTTCTCATCTTGATCAAAATATATTCCAATAAATCCTTTGCCTTATCCTTCGTTATTATTTCAACTTGAACCACTTGGTACTCAAAGCCAAAGGTTATTACATCTATGGTCTTTGATATTATCGCCTGAGTGATAAGCGCATACAATGCTATATTTCTATTGAATATGAACGCCGAACTTATGATTATAGCACCGTCAATAGCCGTCATAATCTTACCTTGTGCTACTTGGGGAAGGAGCTTTCTTCTTATTATTTTAGATATACCGTCAGTTCCGCTGAAACAGTATCCTCTGCTGGTTGCTATACCCGTACAAATTCCTGAAAACACACCGTAAAAAACAGCTGCAAGCAGAACATCCTTTTCTTCCAAAAGTCTCACTTGAAACTTTTCAAATATCCACAGTACCGCCGGATACATAACAGCCAGAAGCAATGTTTTTTTTACTTCCCTAAAACCCAAAAATAACCAAATGCACAACGCTATTATCAGTGAAAAAGCATAATAAATCAAAGAGAAATTAAATCCTGTCAGGCTTTGTATAAGACGTACTATTCCCGTCAAACCTCCTGACGTCAGCCCATTTGGCAGCAACACCGCCACCGTGGCAAATGCACCCATTGAACATGCCAACAACAGAAAAAGACAATCTGCTATCGTTCTTTTAATTTTTATACTTCTTATATTTTTTCTCTCTTTTTTTGATCTAAATTTATTGCACATATCTCCTAAAATCCTCTAATTTACACATAAGATAAACTGTTTTTTACATGCTGTTTCATATTCAAAAATTTCTTTAATATTTCTATACTCGTATTAAATTATAAAAGTTCCCGAAAATATCTGTTGCTATAACTTCTAAATTTGTATTTCTCATCATCGTATCATTCTCTGTTTCCTCACAAATTCCATCGAAAAAATTCTCCAATTCTCTGATGCTGTTTAATACTGTGCACTTTTCTACCAATTTACACTCTGCTTTTGGCACGACATATATCCTGTCGATTATTTTATCTATTTGGAATCTATCTGTATTTTCTGTTATCTTTAGAAAATTTTTTAGCTGAGCTGCATCCTTTTTGCTCAATCTCAACAGCTCTCTTTCAAGATAGCTGATATCCACCGCAGACAATTGAACTTTTACGTGACTGTTTTTCGTTGTCAGGTTATATGCGAGCTCTCCACATATAGCTTCATCTCTGTAAAGCAAATCGACTCTATGCGAATCACAATTGGAATTCTCAAGTCTCTTCAGAGCTGTCTTCAAAGAAAGACCGCTGTTATCACATCCTATGAACTTCCTGTCCAAGTCAATTGCTTCTATAAATGTAGTTCCTGACCCCATGAAAAAATCACCTATCAAGTCTCCTTCATCAGAAAATGCTTCTATGAGTTTCTTCAGCAGTTTTCTCGGTTTTTGAGTTGCATATCCTGTTCTCTCTTTGGAAGTTCTACCCACCATATCAATTTCCCACACATCTCTGGGTGTTACCATAGTATACCAACCCTTTTCGTCCTTATATTCATCTATACTCTTGAAATTATACGGTTTGAAATCTCTATTATACGATTTCTCCTTAATTTTATTGAACTTAAAAGACTGTGATTTTGAATATATCAAAATGCTGTCGTGCTTTCTCGCAAATCCTTTAGGCCCTGCACCTCCGGATTTATACTTCCAAATAATCTCGTTTATAAAATTTTCATATCCGAATATCTTGTCCATAATTACTTTCACATAGTGAGATGCATGCCAATCCAGATGTACAGCCATTGTTCCTGAATATTTAAGCAACTTTTTCACACATATTGCTACAGTGGTAATATACTCCAAGTAATCTTCCATCTTCTTGATTTTACTGTCTGAAAACGTTTTATAACTGATAAGCCCTCTCTCTCCTATTTCTATTTTCGAAAAATAATCTTTCTGTGAAAAAAATGGAGGATCTAAATATATGAACTGAAACTTTCCCTCATAGCCATTTCCGCATAGGAAGTTCATCGCATTGTTGTTATCTTCCAACATCACTTTCGATACACGAGTTGTGTCTATCGCCCTATCATCTTGCGATTTGCCATCATCTTTATCTCTCAAATTTTCATTTAACTGTATCTCTTTCAACTTTTCTACAGGATATCCTGTCTCTTCCATAACATGAACTTTTTTCGCTGCATTCTCATAAACTTTTGCCAATCTAGTCAACAATTCTTCCATATGTCCACCACAATTCACTGATATTACTGAATATTCTCCATTCTCTATGCTTTCTTATTACTCTATTTATCTGTATTTCAGCTTACCTCTTTCATCTTATCATATTTATCAACTAAATTATATCTAAACTTCATATATATTAAAAGAAGGATGAAATACACCGATATCTCATATATACAACACGAGATGCTTGTGATTTTATCCTAATTTTTCACGTCTTTCCCTGAAATAAACATAAAGTTCGTTTTCTTCCTTCTTTTATTTCACTATATCCAAATACATGTACATCTTTCATCGCTTCCCATTTTCATACGTCCTGTTTGCACACAGTATCATAACTCGCTACATTTTCTATCCATATCCAACTCTGCATTAAATCTGTGCAATCTAAAGTTTCACTTTTGTTCATCTCACTCTTTGTCTTTTGTATTCAAAAAAGTTTCCAGGCTTGTAGAACTGTCCGGTACTTCAATTTCTTTCAGTTCTATCTTTCGTTTGATATCTTCTATTTCTTCTTTCAATTCACGATCAAGTTTATCATCTATATCCTCTAAATTCACTCCACCTTCAACTAAACCATATTCACTTGTATTCGATTCAACTTCCTTATCTTGGTATTTTTGAACTATGTTAGATACAATAGATTTGCTTTCTCGTGTTGTAGATGACAAAATGCTATATTTGTACTGTGATTCAATGCTGTCAAAATCTACCAGGTCTGATGTGATTACCTTTTTTTTATAATCGCTTGCAGCCTTTATGACGTTTCCTTTCACATTGCCTACCTTTTCGAAAATCACATCAACATTATTGTCATTAAAAAGCTCTTCAGCTGTTTTATATGCAGAATTTTTATCTTTGTTATTTTTCAAATATTTAGTTTTAACCTTTACCTTATCATTAGCATAGTTCGCCCCTGCAACATATCCATACTTATATTTATTTACATATTCTTTATCTTCTATGCCGATAAATCCTATTCTCTTCGTCTTGCTCTTCTTCGCTGCTAAATATCCTGCGAGGAATCCTGCCTCTTCATCCTTATAGGTATGACTTGATACGCTCACACCTTCTACATTGCCTCCTATTACTTCAAATTGAACACTCGGATATTTCTCAGATAGCAAAGTTATCTGTGCTCTATTCTTTTCTCCGATTACCACTATGAACTTAACTCCTGATTTTATAGTTCCTTCCACTACTTCTTCAAACTGCATATCTCCTTTATTATCGACTAAGATAGTAGATAGACCGATTTTTTTCTTTTCTGTTTCTCTTTCAAACTCATTTATTATCTTCTCTGCAACCGAACCTTTACTTGCAACGTCGCTGTCGCATATTATCGTGATATTGCCTTTTTCATCTTGTTTTGTATCATTTTTTTTGCTGAAACCAATATATCTAACGGCAACTATCACTACAACAATCGCCACTATTCCTAAAATGACTTTTTTCATTGTAACACCTCTAATATCAGGTTTTAACTTATATCTCCCCTCAGTATTTCAACTAAGTTTCTTGTAATTCTACCTGTTAATCCCCAAATCGCTCTACTTTTATAACTGTATATCAATACTTCGTTCACGGCACCAAAAAATTTATAGTCTTTACTTATATTGGCTTTTTCAAATGAAAAAGACTTGTCTACTTTTTGCTCAATTGTAAACTCGTACACTTCAGGATCATTTTCCATAAAAAACTCCAGTGGTACCGTAAAGACCTCGCCCACTTCGTTTTCACTCAACCTCAGTTGTGACATATCAAAATCTTTAATATATCCGACGTAGGCATCTATGGTAAAGTTTGCCAAAGTAACCATTTTATCGCACTGACCTAATATTTCAACTTTTTCACCACAAATTCCAATCTCTTCACAAGTTTCTCTGATTGCCGCCTCTTCGGAAGTTTCTCCGGGCTCCATTCTACCTCCCGGAAAACCAACTTCATTCGGTTGCGTGGAAATCTTAGGAGATCTCACCTCATATAAAATATGCATTTCTCCGTCTACTTCCACAATTGGTATCAACACGGAATAAAATCTGTTGATTCCATTTATACCAACTTCCCTATTTCCGACTTTTTCTCTGATGCAGTCTATCTTTTTACAAATACCTGCATATCTTTCTTCTATCATAAAATCTCTTTCTATTTTATCAAATTTTCTATAAAATTGTTAGCTAAACTAACCCCAACGGGTAATTTCATACAATTTCTTATACCACATAAGTGTACTCCGTTAATCAAAAGGCACACTGAATTAAAACTCAGCATGCCCTCACTTTCTAACTATTTATTAAACTATATAATTATAAATTCACCACTACAAAATCTCGTATGCATCGAAATTCACCTTTTCCAATTCTCCCTTTTCTGCACTCAGACTTACAATGAATTCAATATTACTGTTTTCTGATAAAATATTCAACCTTTCCAAGAACATGTGAATATTCTCTGTGTTGATGTCTGCATATTTTAGGATTCCATCTATATATACGCTTTCAATATCGCTGTTCCCACTTTGTATTCCGTATAAAAAACCTATGAATCCATCTATATTCTCAATATATGGATATTCTATCATGGAGATCAATCTAATGTCATATTTCAGATCAAAGTTAAGTCTATCATTTTTATTGATAAAGACGATGTCACCTTTTTTCACTTCAACTTTATCGTTTGCAAAAGCGATCATTTCCTTTGTTTTTCCAGCACCTTTGCCACCTAACAGCAGTTTAACCATATCACTTACCTCCTTATCATATGCATTATATTCTATTTGTTTTTATTATACACTTGACATAGAATCTAAGCAATACATATTTAAGATTTTTTCGCAAGTTTCAGTTGACCGCACGCTCCGCTTATATCCGCTCCCAGTTCTCTCCTCACAGTCGCTTTTATACCACTGTCATTCAACTCTCGACATATTCGCTCAGCATCTTTTCTGGTACTTCCTTTCATGTCTATTTCGCCCACATAATTCAGTGGTATTAAATTCACATGACATAAAATTCCTTTTAGCATTTTCTTCAGATTTTCTACACTTTGTTTCGTATCATTTTGATCCTTTACAAGAGCATATTCAAAGGTTATTCGTCGATTCGTCTTTTTAATATATATCTTACAAGCTGCTATCAATTCATCTATTTTATACTTATCGTTCACAGGCATTATCGCACTTCGTTCATTTTGTCCTGTGGCATGCAATGAAATTGCCAAATTCACTTGAGGAAAATCTTCCGCAAAGTTCAATATTCTTGGAATTATTCCACAAGTTGAGACGGTAATATTTCTCATACCGATATTAAGCCCTTCTTTAGAATTTACAATTTCAATAAATTTAGCCAGATTTTGGTAGTTGTCAAACGGTTCGCCCATTCCCATAACTACGATGTGATTTATTTTTTCACCTGTGTAGTTTTCCACGGTTAAAACTTGCTCCAACATCTCTCCGTAAGAGAGATGTCTCATCAGTCCCGACATTGTGGAAGCACAAAATCTACATCCCATCCTACAACCGGATTGAGATGATATGCATATCGTGTTTCCGTATTTATATTTCATAAATACAGACTCAATATAATTATCATCTTGCAGTTTTATTAAAAACTTTTTTGTTCCGTCGTTTTTGCTCGTTCTCACAGCCTCAATTGTACAACTTGAAATTTTGGACTTACTCTCCAACTTTCTCAGAAAGGTTTTTGGTAAATTTTTCATTTGGCTAAATTCCGTTACACCCTTATAAATCCATTGTTGTACTTGTTTTGCCCTGAACTTTTTTTCTCCCAAGGTCTCTATCAGACTTTCCAATTCTCGGATATTCATTCCTGTCAAAACGAACTTCTTCTGACTCTCAAAAAGTTGTCTCTCACATTGTTTATCTTCTACAAACTCATAACCTTCAGCTCGTTTAGATTTATTTTTCATATTCATCGCTCACCACGTGCATCGCAAAACTATGTTACTGCTATTTCATCCTTTCAGCTGTGTGCAGTCAATTTTACTTTTATGCTCAATCTGTTTTCAAAATATTATTTTTAGGTAATTGAGGTTTTACAACCTGTATCTAAAAAAGTTCCCAAGACAAGTTGTTCTTTTCAGGTAACCTGTCTTGGGTCCTTTTTTAGAAGATACTTATTTCATATATCACTATCTTGTATCTACACTACTTGTTCTTCCTTCTACGTCTTGCTACAGGCACTGCAGCTC
>ERZ773272.682-NODE-682-length-13233-cov-2.897936_pt1 | contig 13233 bp, 11 predicted proteins | sample MGYA00511891_ERZ773272 | MGnify/ENA primary metagenome ERZ773272 (study PRJEB29015, sample SAMEA2738150) | human oral metagenome | biome: human oral; feature: human-associated habitat; material: saliva | place: China | collected 2198 ...
CACCACACACCCCACCACACTCAACAACCCAACGAAGCCCGAAGACCTGCCAACAAGATGGGACGGAATGGTTGGCGAACAACATTCTCGGCAATGAGGTCGCATTATCAAAACTTGCAATACGATGCTGGATGGTTTCGCATTCGGTGGGGATGTCGCGGCGTCGTTAGGCATTAACATCAAGCACATACGCGTGATCTTGTTAGGTTTTACAGCGCTGATCGCTGCCGACATCGTGGCAAATGCCGGTGCGATTAAGTTTATCGACTTGGTCATTCCACACCCGTGCAGAATGCACTGACACCTTATTTGCATCACCGCCCCATTCGGTGGCATTTTGCTGTCGGGTGCCACCATGATATACGCGCACTACCACCCTCTTTCCTGCGGCGACCCCCAAGGCCATTGCGTAGACATCAAAGTAGGAAACGGCTTATATTCCGGTCCCCAATCATCGGCGCATAGTCACCCAAAACACGCCACAGCAGGTGCTCACCACCAAACACATCAAAGACGTGTTTGACTGTGGACATCTCGGATAGCCCCCGTCACATCCGTATTCATCGGGAGTCATCATAGCGACTACGCTCAGAGGAATGAGTGCTAAAGGAAAATGGGATCGCCGTTCTTGGCATCGTAAGGCCGGACGTCCGGTCTCACTGTGGCTAGGAGCCATTGTCGTCGCCGGATTGGTCCACCAGTTTCTTCCCAATTCACGCTGGGTACTCATTCATTTGTTTACCCTCGGCGCGGTCACGAATTCGATTGTGGTGTGGTCACAGCACTTTACGGAAAAGTTCCTACACGCTCCTGCCCCTGACGAGGCACGCCCGTGGCAGTTGCGCCGAATATACGCCCTGAACCTAGGCATTGTGGTGACTGTAGTGGGCCAACTGACTACTTTCTGGCAGGTCACCACCGTGGGTGCGGCTATTGTTGGTCTAATTCTTGCGTGGCATGCAATTGCTCTGGCCAGACAGTATCGGCAGCACAATGAGCAGCAGCGTTACGCGCCTGTGGTGTTGGCGTACGTTGCTAGCGCCTGTTGCATGCCTTTCGGCGCGACGGCTGGGGCGCTGCTTGCGGCGGGCGTCGGTACGCCCTGGTATGACCGCCTGAAACTGGCGCACCTGGCCATTAATATTCTTGGTTTTTTGGGTTTTGCTGCGGTGGGGTCGCTGGCCATACTGTTCCCCACCATCTGGCGCACGCGCGCAGGCACAGACCGCATGGGCCAGGTGTTGTCGTTGACTATGGTTGGCCTGTTGACCATCGTGATTGGGTCACTTCTGGGGTTGGGGCAGATCGCGGGCGCGGGCTTGCTGATCTATTGCGGCGGCTGGATTATTGCCGCCTTCCCCTGGGCAAACAACGTCCGCACCGTACTGCAGGAGCCGCGAGACCGTGTGACTTTTGCCAGCGTGTCCGTCGCGGCCGCACCATTGTGGCTGATCGGTTCGCTGTTGTTTCTGGCCATTCAGGCCATTGAGGCGGATACACACGTCGCACACGTGAACCTGCCAACCCTATCCTTGCTGGTGGGATTTGCGGCGCAGCTACTCATCGGTGTCATGAGCTTCCTGTTGCCTTCCACGATCGGCGGCGGTCCTGGGGCGAGCCGAGCTGGCCTGCAAACCCTCGACCGCGCTGGACTCTTCCGCTCCACACTGCTGAACGTGGGGCTAGCGCTGTGGCTTCTCTCCCCTTCCGAGCGAGTCACGAGCGTCGTATCCGTGCTGGCCCTGGCAAGTTTGGCCGCGTTTATCCCCCTGGTAGCTATGTCCGTCCGCGCTCAGCGCGCCGTACTAATGAAGCGTGTCGACGCCCCGAAAGCCCGCTCCGCTCCAGCCTACAGCCAGGTCACCGCCGCACTAGCTGTGCTGGCGCTGGTGGCTGGCACGCTAGGTGGCGGTTTCGGTTCTGGCGATGGTGGAAATTCTGGTGGGTCTTCGAACACCGTTGCCGCGACAGGTGAAACAACGCGGGTGACAGTGTCCGCGAAAGGAATGTCGTTCGAGCCGAACGTCATTCGCGTTCCTGCTGGTAATCGCTTAGAAATCACGCTGGTGAATAACGACAATCAAATTCACGACCTAAAAGTTGCCAGCGGTGCCGAAACCGGGCGACTCGGTTCAGGCGAGCAGGCCACCATCGATGCAGGTGTGATCGGTAAGGAAATGGAAGGATGGTGCACCATCGCCGGGCACCGTCAACAGGGCATGACGCTCACCATTGTGCCTGATCAGGCTGGAAGTGGCGGGCATAGCGGCTCTGGGAATCACAATGGGCATGGTGGACATGGCGGGCAACACCAGCAGCATTCTGCGCAGAATAGTCAGAATGCTGCGCCGCTGGAACAAGCCAACTGGCGCAATCCCGAACTAGCGCCCCGAGAAGACACGGATATTCACCACGTGACACTGGATGTGCAGGAAATCAGCGGACCAGTACGTGGAGTGGAACGGGGCTGGTGGACGTTCAATGGACGCCCTATGGGGCCAACGTTGCGGGGCAAAGTTGGTGACGTGTTTGAAGTGACACTGAAAAACAGCGGCACTATCAGCCACTCCCTTGATTTCCATGCCGGGATGGTCTCGCCGGACGAACCAATGCGGTCCATTGCCCCAGGTGAAGAACTTGTGTATCGCTTTACCGCCGAGCACGCAGGCATCTGGCTCTACCACTGCGGAACCGCGCCAGTAAGCATGCACATTGCGTCTGGAATGTTCGGTGCCGTGGTTATTGACCCCCCTGACCTGGCTCCCGTTGACCACGAGTACTTACTTGTGCAGTCCGAGGTCTATGGGCTAGAAGGCACTTCCGATACTCCCGTTGACTCCGAAAAACTAGCGGCTGGGGTTCCGGATGCTGTGGTGTTCAACGGCATTGAAAACCAATATGTGGATAATCCGATACAGGTAAAAGCGGGCGAATCGACACGATTCTGGCTGCTCAACGCTGGACCAAACTTGTCCGAGGCATTCCATATTGTAGGAACGCAATTCCACACCTCGTACAAGGAAGGTGCCTACCTACTCCGAGATTCCGAAAACCAAGGCGGCTCACAGGCACTGGATCTGCTTGCCGCACAAGGCGGATTTATCGAGGCGCGCTTCCCCGAAGCAGGAACCTACACCATGGTCAACCACCAATTCATCGACGCCGAACGCGGGGCGATGGGGAAAGTCAAGGTGGAGTAGGCAGCGTGCAACGCTTGGGTAAGCCCGTACTTGCTTCTTCTGGAAGCGGTACGGGCTTTAACGATTGCGAAATCCCCTCTATGACCTAGCAGATATCAGGTTCCTGACTGAGCAGAAAAGCCATGAACAGCATCCAAACGCGGCCACAAAGTATCATGGATCACATTTTTGCTGTTCAGGAAACCTTTACGCACCAAACAGCATCCAAGGCACTACAACACTTGACGACGCCAAACATGATTGGCATCGAGGTGCCATTTTTAACCCAAAATCAATAAACACAATCAAGGGATCGGGTAATGAATGTCAATATGACAAAAGAATTCTCCTCAACACTTTTGGAAATGCAAAGAGGGCGAAGTCTCTTAATTACAGGACACACGGGAACGGGAAAATCGACCCTACTTTGCACATTCATCAACGAGTATTCCCGCGGAAGAAACTGCCTCATTATAGCACCCACCGAAGATGCAGCATCAAAAGTTGGTGGTATGACAATCGGTGAAGTATTCGGTTTTTCACAAAGCGAACCCGCCAATACCACGGGACCATACCACCAGACGCCCAATCAAGAATATACAGAGGTTCTAGAATCATTAGACGTTCTCATTATAGACGAAATTTCTATGGTAAGAGCTGATCATTTTGACATGATCAACACTGCCCTCAAGAGAACTAAGCGGAATAGTAATCCCTTTGGGGGGTGTCCAGCTAATTCTTGCGGGACATATACTTCAACGGCCACCAACCCTTCGCGGCAATGAACTAGAATTTTTTACCGGATATCCATGGAATAGCCCCTACTTTTTTAGCGCACACTGCTACCCATTACTGGAACTATATAAAATCGAGTTGACAACAACATGGCAACAGAAAAACAATGATTCCATTGACGACATACGCCCGATCTACGATGAGCTAAATGACTGCACTAACATTACTGAAAATACTCACATTTTAGACTCTACTATTCAAGATGAGGACAGTAACGAAAAAACACTAGATCACCCGAGCTATCTAAAATATGCACATCACCAGCCCATATCCACAGCGGCGCATAACAAGGTAATGGATACATTATTTGGCCACTTGGGGAAATCATTCTCACGAACAAGCCCTCTTATTACTTCAGAATCCATTGAACAACTTCTCCATGGCCCCTCCGCCTGGATATGCAGGGACAGAATAGATTTCCTTGATAGGATTTCTCAAGGCAGCAATCCGTTTAAAATAGAGAAGCAAAGCAACAAAGGCTACTTCACAAAGACGATAATTAGTCTCATACTGTGGTTTGCAGCATTTACGATCATTAACTCAAGCCCCACAATGAAATACGGTACACTTATTATCGCTTCCGAAGCATTTTTCATAATATACACACCACTTACCTTTATCTACGCGCTTTACACAATATCTCGCATGGATAAGTGTCCGGAATGGAATATAAGGAAATCGCTCGCCAAGATCGAACGTGAACTAGGTGGCCCCGTAGATGAAAAACTTGCCATATTCTATATAGACATCAATTGTATCTCTCCCCTACATCAAGATATCTTGAGGTCCATGCAATGGCTGTATGCTGATGCCTCCATCAATAATATGCCGCTTTCCCCGAAGCAATGGCGAGAACTCACAACAGCAGCTTTACAGTCAGCCGATATTTATCTTCAAACGGGAGATATAGAACCGACAAGAATACTCGGCGAGCAAATTAAAGTTTTCCGCCCCTATGGTGGACATTTCGGTTAGCGGTGCCACGTACCAGCTTTGCCATGATGGCAACAATGCCGTTGCTTTGCCAGCAGTAAGTTAAGTTTTTTGGCTTGACCCGCTATCCTTATACCTTATGAATTCTCCGCTCTCTTCCGAGGCCGCCCGCCGGCGTACGTTCGCTGTGATTGCCCACCCTGACGCTGGTAAATCCACGTTGACGGAGGCGCTTGCGCTACACGCGCATGTGATCGCGGAGGCTGGCGCCGTGCACGGTAAAGCTGGTCGTAAGGCTACTGTGTCAGACTGGATGGAGATGGAGAAGGACCGCGGCATTTCCATCGCCTCATCAGCGCTGCAGTTTGAGTACGCCCCGGAAGGCCATCAAGGCGAACCGTACATGATTAACCTGGTGGATACTCCTGGTCACGCAGATTTTTCAGAGGACACCTACCGCGTGCTCACTGCCGTGGATGCTGCAGTCATGCTTATCGACGGCGCGAAAGGCTTGGAGCCACAAACCCTCAAGCTGTTCCGCGTATGTAAGGCACGTGGATTGCCGATTGTCACTGTGGTGAACAAGTGGGATCGCCCCGGAAAGTCACCTTTAGAGCTGGTGGACGAGATTGTCACGGAGATTGGGCTGCAGCCCACTCCCCTATATTGGCCGGTCGGCGAGGCTGGTGATTTCCGGGGTCTTGCCAAGCTGAGTGATGAGGGTGAACCGCAAGAGTACATTCACTTCATTCGCACCGCCGGTGGTTCCACCATCGCGCCCGAAGAGCATTTCACACCTGAACAGGCGCTTGATAAGGAAGCCGATGCCTGGGAAACCGCCACCGAGGAGACAGAACTGCTGGCCGCCGACGGCGCGGTGCACGACCAAGAACTGTTTCTTGACTGCACCACCTCCCCCATGATTTTCGCCTCTGCAATGTTGAACTTTGGCGTACATCAAATTTTGGACACTTTGTGCGAACTGGCACCCGCACCAGGCGCGCGTTCGGGCGATCAGGCGGCAGTCGCGGCGTCGCAAAGCGCCATGGACAATGGTCGTGAACCGGGTGACGAGTTTTCGGGTGTGGTGTTTAAGGTACAGGCGGGGATGGATAAAAAACACCGCGATTCGCTTGCGTTTATGCGGGTGGTGTCGGGCGAATTTGAGCGCGGAATGCAGGTGACGCATGCACAGTCGGGGCGATCGTTTTCTACGAAATACGCGCTCACGGTGTTTGGCCGCACAAGATCAACGGTAGAAACTGCCTACCCGGGCGACATTGTTGGTTTGGTAAACGCAGGTTCGCTCACCCCCGGCGATACAATTTACACCGGAAAAAAGGTTCAATTCCCGCCGATGCCGCAATTCGCGCCCGAGCATTTTCGCACCTTGCGCGCAAAAAGCCTGGGTAAATACAAGCAGTTCCGTAAAGCGCTGGAACAGCTGGATTCGGAAGGCGTGGTTCAGGTGCTCAAAAACGATGCGCGTGGCGACGCCGCGCCCGTCATGGCTGCCGTTGGCCCCATGCAGTTTGAAGTAATGCAGGCCCGCATGGATAACGAATACAACGTAGAAACAATCGCCGAGCCGGTCCCCTATTCCGTGGCACGCCGCACCAATGCGGAAACCGCACCAGAATTAGCAAAACAACGTGGCGTGGAGATCTTCACCCGCACCGACGGCGAACTCATCGCCCTATTTGGCGATAAATGGCGTTTGCAGTTCATTCAAAAAGAGCACCCCGAATTCTTCCTGGAAGCCCTAGTGGCTGATTAAGCAAAGGCGACAACGCAACCAATAACAAAGACAGGTATAAGAAGCATCGCCATAACTGCCCAGGCGCTAGGCTTAGCTAAGTTCAGTGCCATGGTGTTGGCATCGAGTTCGATAAAAGTTCGAGAATCCTTCTCGTCCCAATAGAACATTCCTCCCTTTAATGCTCGTGGTTTGTAGTTACTGGGTGGGTAGATGGTATCTGCGTGACGACGTGCGCGTATATCAGCCGATACAGCCCACACCAGCACCGCTATAATAAAGGAAAGACAAAGATAAAGCTCCCACGTCTCAACAGTCCACACAAGAGCGCGTGTAACCAGGAAAGATATTACAGCGGTGACACTCAAAGTGAAGAATCCTAATGTTAACTGAGTTGTTTTATTAATCAGAATCGCCCGCTGACGCAACACCGCATCTTTTTCTCTGCTGTTGTACGCGAAGAACTGAGAGTATCCAGCAAAACCGGCCCCTGCCGCGATCACAATGGCAGGACCTAGACCCACAAGAAAAAGAACAGTAGGGATAGTTTTTGGCGCTGCATTATCAACAGTGCCGTCCTGACCCCAGTGAAGCGGCAGAGGATCTGGAAGCTGAGGATAGTGGTACAACGCGACAGCAATGGCAATAACCATTACCGCGTGCGATGCCACATACCACCACAATGATCTCATAGGAAGAAGTCCTGTCATGCCAGTTTTTCAAGAACTTTATACCGCCAGTTAACAATAATCCCCACAAGCACCCACAAAACGCCCAAGAGTGTCCACTGCAACGGCGAGGATTCATTCGGTAGGAAGAACATGATAGTGCCAGATATATGAAGACCACCATGAACACCTATCGCTGCCCAGACGGAATGAGAAGCAAGTCGCACTATGGCAGCGGCAAACGCAAATCCTAGAGGCATGATGAGATAGATGAAACGTTCAACAAGATTTTGCTGACCACCTTGCGAGACGATATGTATGACCCCGAACGTCACCACACTGAGCGCAACAGCGAGTTTAGTGTTTCCCAGGGAAGGAATTAACCAGCCACGAAATATTATTTCCTCGGGAATAGCTTGCAAAAGGAATCCAAGCCCAAAGGCGAGAATCATATTTGCCCACCATGTATCACCCGATGAGTCTTCTGGAATTCCTTTTACTCCAGCAAGATATGCAATCCCCATAGTAATGGCAAAAATAATACACGCCACAGCAATCATAGAGAAGAACCACAACACCCCACGACTAGTAAGGCGTAAGTCCACAACGGAAAATGGCATCTTGTCTAGATAACGACATAAAAACCATACAGACGCGCACGCAACTAATGTGGTTAACGTGACGCAGATCAGCGTTACAACGCAGAACAGCGCTATACTTGCGTTTCCGTGGCCAGTAGCCTGCCTTCGGGCAGCCTTAACCCAGGGAATTAATAGAGGCAGCGTTGAGGAAAGATCAGCTACCACGAGGATCACAACAGCGAGAATAGGCCTTAAAATGATACCAGGTAGCCTCAAAGACTGATGAGATACATTATGTGAGGTTGCCATGCTCTCAGCGTCTCACAGTACAACCCGGGTCGATAGTGCCGTGAGTCATCAAAACTCGTGACCCACGTCATGGGTACACGCATGTCGTCGCTGTTAAGATTATTTTATGACGCTAAATTATCGGTCACCGGGGTTGTATCTTGTTGCCTTTTCTTTAATATCTTCTATTCTGATATGCATCGAACCACTATGCTTTCCAGATAGATACTCTCCGCTTATATATTTTTATGCGCAAATAAGAATTGTCGTCGCTATAATATTAGTAGCCATCGATGCACTTCTCCTTTATTATTGGTCAAAGAATCCACGTAATAAATTACTTGCCACCGCCACAGCAAGCATTAACCTCATCTTGTCCTTCGTCGGAGATAACACCATTGCATCAGGCACTATGGCCGTCGCACTATGGATTGTGCTTCGCTCTTTTAGTATGCGCATCTGTTTGATCATTGTTGCTGCATGCGTTGTAACAGCCCCCATTCCCCACATTTTTAGACATGCGTCAGCAATAGAGTTGTTCTGGCATGCATTCGCAATGTTCGTCCTGTCGGTACTCTTTTTACTATTGGCCTGGCTTCTAACCTCTTTTGAAGAAAGCGGCGAGCGTGAGCGGAAACTTGCGGTAGCGGCGGCCGTCGATAATGAGCGAAGTGAGGCGGCGCGCATGCTTCATGACGGCATTGGGCAGCAGCTTGTGGCGATCACCATGTCGTTTGATGTGGCGAAGGCCCTGAAATCCACAAAAGAGCAGGATGCCTGGATGGAGGTTGATCACGCTCACACGGTAGCTACGCAAGCGCTGAGGGATCTGCGTCGATGGGTGCGCGCGCTGGATCCACCACCAGCGCCGGTCCCCGAGGACAGCATGCAATTAGTCACCGTCTTGGAGTCACTATCGCAGGCATTTGCCAGCACTGGCCTGGAGTTTTACATTCAAGGCCCGCAGGCGAAGCATCATTTGGGGGCTACTGCCGGTGAGATTTTCCAGGTCACTGCCAGGGAGGGCCTGTCCAACGCCCTGCGACACGGGCACCCGGATGCGCTGCAGTTCACTTTGAAATGCACAGATGATGCAGCCACTCTCACGGTGGAGGACTTTCTACCTCACTGCAGCGCTCAATTCCAGCGGAGTCTAAGGATGAGGGCTACGGCCTGCGGTCGCTGCGGGAACGCGCCGAGCAAGTGGGCGGAACGCTTCACACCGAACCCACTACCGAGGGCTTTTTTCTGGGCGTATCCCTGCCACTGACGGAAAGTGTGTGACCCCATGATTCGTGTGCTTATTGTCGACGACCAGCAGCTTCTTCGTCGCGGCCTGAAACTTCTGCTTGCGCAGTCTCCTGAAATCCAGGTGGTGACCACCTGTGCGTCGGCCGCAGAAACCCTGGTTAGCCTGCACAACAGCGAGGTTGATGTGGTGCTCGCGGATGCCGTGATGCCTGGCATGGATGGCCCCGAGCTGGTGGAACAGTGCCGCACGTTGTGGCCGTCGCTACCGGTGATCATTCTGACCACGTTCGACGATGCCACGATTGTCCGGCGTTCCATCAAGGCCGGGGCCGCTGGCTTTTTACTCAAAGACGTCTCCCCCACCACGCTTGCGGAGGCAATCACCGCCGCCTACGACGGCCACCCCTATGTGGACCCACGGGTAGCGCACTTGCTCGCTCTTCCTAGCCGATTCGCGGGGCTGACCCCCACCGAGAAAACCGTGGCGGAGCTGGTGGGCCAGGGACTATCCAACAGGGAGATAGCAGCGGAACTTCACCTCGCGGAAGGCACAGTGAAGAATCACATTTCGGCACTGCTGCGCAAGACCCAGGTACCTGACCGCACGCGGCTTGCGCTGCATTTTCACACCTAAAAAGCGCCCCCACCAATCGACCCACCAAATTATTGCGTTAGTTGTGCATTTTTGCATTCACCGTGTAGCATTCGGGGTTGTTTAACTGTCTTCAACACCCAACCCCCCCGTTACGAGGTGATCTTTTATGGCGCAGATGCTCTACAGACTCGGTAGACTGACTTACCTGAACCGCTGGAAAACACTGGTGGTGTGGCTCCTACTCATCGCAGGCATGGCAGCCGCAGCGGCAAACCTGTCACAACCGCTGTCCAATAACTTCACTATCCCCGGCCTGGAATCCATTGAAGCCCAAGACAAAATCAAAGAACGCTTCAACACATCCGACGATGCCCTCACCGCCCCCACCGCGAAGGTGATCGTGCAGGCACCAGAAGGGAAAACTCTGGAAGACTCCGATGTCAGTGCCGATGTGGACAAGCTGGTGACCAGCCTCAAAGATTCCGGAAAGTTGAAAGACACCGACGAGCTAGTCAATCCTGTCATGGCCGCCATGGGCATGAAGCAGCAGCTCACAGAGCAGAAAGCTGCGCAGGGCATCCCACAGGAACAAATCGAGGCGGACCTGAAAGCCATCTCCCCGCTCAGCGAGGACAGGCGCACAGGCACCATTGACATCACCTTCGACGCAGAGAAAGCAGCGGATGTCACCTCTGAACAGCGCAATGCCATTACCACCATCATTTCCAATGACAGCGGTAACCTCACCACCGCCTACTCCGGCAACGCCTTCCAAGACAGCGAATCCCTGGGAATGCAGAGTGAACTCATCGGCATCACCGTCGCTGCGGTAGTACTGATTATCACATTCGGTTCCCTCGTCGCAGCCGGTCTTCCGTTCTATCTGGGTGCCGCTGATTGCCACCCTCGGATTTGCACTCACCGTGGCGGCAACTTTCGGACTTACCGTGCTCATCTGGCAGCAGGGTTTCGCTGGACTGGTCAGCGACCCGCAGCCGCTCATCAGCTTCCTCCCCATCATGCTGGTCGGCATCGTCTTCGGCCTGGCCATGGACTACCAAGTTTTCCTGGTCAGTCGTATGAGAGAAGGCTACGTACACGGCAAAACCGCAGGCAACGCCGTGGCCAACGGCTTCAAGCACGGCGCGCGCGTGGTCACGGCCGCAGCGCTCATCATGATCAGCGTGTTCGCCGCCTTCATGCTCATTGACGAAAAATTCATTGTGGTCATGGGCTTCGCCCTAGCCGTCGCGGTATTTTTCGACGCCTTCATCGTTCGCATGACCATTATCCCCGCAACGATGTTCCTCCTTGACGACCGCGCCTGGAGACTTCCCCGGTGGCTAGACCGTATGATTCCTCATGTAGACATTGAAGGCGAATCGCTCACCAGAAAGGCACCTGTGCACTAATGTGTGGTCTCCGGGAGAGGAAAAAGCAACAAACCCGCGAACGCATAGCCGCAGCGGCGGTGGCGCTCCTATCCGAAGAAGGGGACGAACACGCCACCGTCGCTAGGATTTCAGAACAGGCCGGGGTCTCCCCCCGCACTTTCCATAACTATTTTTCGCGCCGGGACGATGCGTTTTTCTTTTTCTTTGAAACGTTGGTGAACCGCTGGCTGCAGGAAATCACCGACGCCCCCGCAGACGAAGCACCAATTGACCTGCTCAAGCGCATCATCTTCGCGCAAGTAAGCCTCGCCGATGATGACCCCTATTCGGCGAAAAACGTCATGTACTTGCTTGATCACACGTCGGCCTCGTTGGGGCGGGACCTAAATGAGCGGGCACAGGGCTTGTTCCTGCAACTGGGCAACGCTCTCTACGAACGGTACGGCGGCGAGCTGGACTGCATTGATGCCCACATCGTGGTCACCCTGTCGTTCCTATCCGGCGGACTCGCCATGAAAATGGGAGCCGTCGCACCTCACAAAGACGTCCTGCATGCCGTGTTCGACATTCTGGACCACGGCATCAACGGGACACCGTCCTCTTAGTGTTCTGAATCTTCGGAGGACAGCACCGAGCCAGAAGACAGCAGGTCGTTGGTGGTTAATGCCGACGACCCATCGGTGATTTCACCGTCAGTGTCTATATCTGGGACACTGCCGCCGTCAAGCCCAAATCCACGGGCCATGATGGGCCAGAAGCGGTGCAGCGCATCCTGCCAGTATCCCCAGGAGTGCGTTCCGGTGAGTCGGAAATCCCAGGAAATGTTGTCGCGAATCCCCAGGCTGTCTGTCCGCGATTTAAGCAGATGGTTGCAGTAATTTGCGGCCGCTTCGATCTGGAAGCCCGCGGTTCGGCGATCTTTCTTCTCCCATTCTTTCGGCGCGTTGGGGCCATTCATGTCGTTGATGCCGTATGTGCCGGAAGCAGAGAAAACGTACAGGTTGGGTTGGTCCGCCAGTTTTTCGGCGTTGATGTACACGTCGTTGTACCGAGACTGCGGAGAGTTCATCGGCCCCCACGGATCGTCCGGCCCGGCGGGAGCGTTGTAGACGGTGGCGGCTACGGTGCGGCGCCCCACCCAGGAGTTTGTCAGCCCGCAACCAGAGAGGGAACCCACCGAGTCGTACAATCCTGGCTGGTGGGTGGCGTAAATAAGTGCGGTCGCCCCGGACATGGACATGCCGATGAGGCTGCGTTTCCCGTTGGCACCAATTGCCTTTTCTAGTGGCTCTGGCAGCTCGTGGGTGAGAAAGGTCTCCCACATTTGTTTTCCGCCCTGGGCGGGCAGTTCTGTTTCCCAGTCGGAGTACAGGCTGTACGCACCAAGCATGGGCATAATGACGTGGACATTGCGCTCCCGCATGTAGTCCACCATGTCGGTGCGGGTGATCCAGTTGTTCTCGCCTTGGCCACCGTCGCCACCACCGAGTGCATAGAGCACGGGCCTAGGTTGCGAGGTGTCTTTGGCGGGTATCCACACCAGCGGAATGGTGCGCCCCATTGACGGGGAGTAGGCGTTGATCTGCCGGATTTTTGTGCCGTCTACTTTCGCCCATTCTCGCAGCCTGGCCAGCACTTCTGGATTCATATTGATGCTGGCTGTAGGCAGGTGACTGCGGCCAGCAGGAAACATGGGGTTGGTCTCTTGCGGCTCTTGGGAGCTGTAGAGCTCAAAAGTGGTGTTGTCACTGGATCCACCTCGGGTCAGCAGGGATCCGAGCTTAGGAATTTTA
>ERZ773272.685-NODE-685-length-13217-cov-17.148207_pt1 | contig 13217 bp, 19 predicted proteins | sample MGYA00511891_ERZ773272 | MGnify/ENA primary metagenome ERZ773272 (study PRJEB29015, sample SAMEA2738150) | human oral metagenome | biome: human oral; feature: human-associated habitat; material: saliva | place: China | collected 2198 ...
TTAATGCATGTAAAATAAAAGCATGCACGCATATATAACACATGCACGCATACTTGTTAAATATTCTATAATATACACAACTGAAACATTATGTCAATATAGAAATACCAAAAAAAACACTATTTCATTATATTAGTATATAATATAGTTTGATAAGGAGGTATATAATGCAAGAACGCGATAAATTTGGAAGATTTAAGGCTAAACGTGGAAAGGTCTTTCATTCTGAGTTTAACAAGTGGTCAGATGAAAGCGTAAAGGTGGAATATAACCGCTTACGTAGCATAGCACTTAAACGCAACAAGCGTGCTATGAAATCATCTAATGTTAAACCGTTAAAACTACCTACAGCGAATCAATTAGGCGATATAAAAAAGGTACGTATAAAGGTTGAACAATTAAGCGATGAGATAAACCGTAGTACATCAACAGTATTAGGTAAGAAACAAATGATAAAAAAGTCAGTTGATACATTTAATGATAAGGGTTTTAAATTCCTTACTACTAAAAATTATGAATCGTTTGGAGATTTTATGAAAGCAATGCGCGCAGAATATGAGATTACCGAGGGTACTATGTCCGAGCGTGTAGTAGAAATGTACAACATTAAAAAAGAGTATAGACTATCAGAAGAAAAGATTATAAAGAATTTTAACTTGTTTTTAAATAACACAAGTAAATTATCAAAACAATTATCAGATACAGAAAAAGGAATTGCGGAAGTAAGTAATAGAAAGTTTGTAAATAATCTAATAGAAAAGGCAAAAGAAAATGAAGAATCTTATACACTTAAGGCTACAAGAAAACCAAAAGACGATAGAAGAAATAAAAAGAAAAAGAAACATTGATAAGGTTATGCACGCATATCCTGTAATGAAACGGAAGCAAGGGGTAAAAACAAAGTTTAAAGATGGAAATAAATTTGAATATCTTGATTGCATTTGTGCTTTTGACATAGAAACATCAAGACTAAAGGATATAGATAACTCCTTTATGTATATATGGCAATTTAACATAAATGGTAATATCCTTATTACAGGTAGAACATGGCAACAATATAAGGATTTATTAGAGTATCTTAATACATGCATGCATGATATAAGCGATAACTTAAGATTAGTTGTATTAGTCCATAATTTGAGTTATGAGTTCCAATTCTTAAAAGGTATTTTCCATTATCAAAATGATGAAGTATTTGCAATGGATAACCGCAAAGTGTTAAGAGTTGTACATGATAATATCGAGTATCGCTGTACTTATATCCATAGTAATCTATCATTAGATAAATACTATAAGAAATTTAATATCCCTGTTAAAAAGTTAGATGGTAAAAAGTTTAACTATAACAAGATGCGTTATCCGTGGACTAAATTAAGCGACTATGAATATCAATATTGTATAAACGATGTTTTAGGTCTTCCATTAGTCTATCGCAAAGAAATGCAAATGGAGCAAGATGATTTATACAGCATACCACTAACATCCACAGGATACGTAAGACGCGATGCACGTAATGCAATGAAGTCAGTTAGTAGAACATGGCTAACGAAGCAACTACCCTCATTAGATGTATTACTATTATTGCAAAAGGCTTTCCGCGGAGGTGATACGCATGCAAATCGTTATTATGCAAATGCTGTATTAGATGATATTATAAGTTATGATTTTTCAAGTGACTATCCTGCTTGCATCGTAACGGAAAAATACCCATGCGGAAAATGGCGGAAGTGGGATGATATGAGCATGGAAGAATATATAAAACAGGTATATACACGTAAAACCGCGGTGCTTACGCGTGTAACATTCACGCATGTTAAACTACATGATGAGATGGAGGGTAAACCATATCTAGCACTTGCGAAATGTAAAAATGTAGTAAATGAATCTGTTGATAATGGTAGAATTTTGAGCGCTGATTCACTAGAAACAAGTATAACCGAGGTTGATTTTAAAATCATACATGATATGTATGATTATGATTCAATGGAAATACACGAGATGTATGTATGCAATAAAGACTATTTGCCATTAGAGTTTAGAAAGTTAGTACTAAAATATTACAGCGATAAAACATGGCTTAAGCCTGTTGATGGTGAGGTATTAAATGACGATGATGCGTATATGTACGGAAAATCAAAAGAGAAGATTAACGCATTGTACGGAATGATGGTAACAGATATTATTAAATCACCTTTTATATTTGATGGTATAGGGTTTGAAGTTGATGAAACAGTATCTAAAGAAGATTTAATGAAAAAAGCCTATCGTAATGCATTTATGTCTTATGCTTGGGGTGTCTATGTAACAGCATACGCAAGAGAACGACTATATAAAGCATGTAAGCATGTAGGAGTTAAAAACTTTATATACGCTGATACGGATAGCGTGAAATGCTTTAATGATAACATAGATTTATCACCACTAAACGAAGAATTAAAGAAGAAAGCAATAGAAAATAAGGCATTTGCAAAGGATAAGAAAGGTAATATCCATTACATGGGGGTTATGGAACACGATGGAACATATCTTCAATTTAAGACATTAGGCGCTAAAAAATACGTATATACTGTAAAGGAAAAACAAAAGAGCGGAAGATATAAAACATGCTTGCATGTTACAACATCAGGAGTAAATAAGAAGAAAGCGCCTCAAGAATTAAAGAATATTGATAACTATGCAATAGGGTTTAAATTCGTAAAGAGTGGAGGCACGGAATCTGTATATAATGATATTCCCTTTAGTGAAAGTAAACTCTATAAAGTAGGTAATAGAACGCTAGAAATAACTAGCAATGTATGCATTAAAGACAGCACTTATACGCTTGGTGTTAGTAGGGACTATCAAGAAATATTAAACGATGTTAAATTTTGGAAACAAACGCGAAAAATATTTGACAATTGATGTAGTTAGTGTATGATATATGTAGGGTGGTGAAACCACTATCATCACCCTATTAAATGAAAAGAAAGAGGAAAATAGAAAATGAAAAAGACAAACAAAGTGGAATCAAAAAAGGATGTTGAAACATTAGAGGTAACAAGTTGGGAAGTGTGGAACGTTCGTCAAACGAAGAAAGGTTTTGTATTCTTCAACTTGGAATTAAACGGAATTAATATCTATGGATGTAAGGTTATTGAAAGCGATAAGGGTGATTTTATTTCTTTCCCATCTTACAAAGGTACAGATGATAAGTATTATAGTCATGTGTATGCGCGTCTTGATGATATGGTAGTTCAAGAAATTATTGCAGAAATCGAAAAGCAATTAAACAAGTAAATTTTATAGGGTGGGTGGTGGCTACCCTTTTATTTTAGAAAGGAAGTCATGCAAGCATGATATACGAAAATAACATATATTTAGAAAATGGATTTTTGAATATACCCTATATATATGATAATGGTAAGGTTTTTAATTTCCTTATTGGTGGTCGTGGTATTGGTAAAACTTACGGAATGTTAAAAGAAGTTATTAACCGCGGTGATAAGTTTATTTACATGCGAAGAACTCAAAAACAGATAGATATGTGTACGATGGATTCATTCAATCCATTTAAAACATTAAATGATGATTTAGGTTTGAACATTCGTGCGTGTAGTATCGGTAATGGTTTTAGTGCTTTCTATAACTTTGAAAAAAACGCAGATGGTAAGGATGTTGCAACTGGTGAGGTGTTAGGTTATCCGTTTGCATTATCAACAATAGGGAACATCCGTTCCATAGATTTATCAGATGTTGATATTATTATTTTTGAAGAGTTTATGCGTAGCGCGGTTGAAAAGCCTATCAAAGATGAGTTTATTAAGTTTACCGATGGTTACGAAACCGCGAACAGAAACCGCGAAATCATTGGTAAACCTCCTATAAAGGTTTTCTTCTTGTCAAATAGTAATAGTATTGATAATGATTATTTTGTTAGTTTGGAGTTGGTTATTACTGTTGAGAAACTTATAAAAAATCAAAAGATGGTATATACCGATGATGAACGCGACTTACTTTTATGCTTATTTAGAGATAGCCCTATCTCAAAACAAAAGAAGAACACAGCAATGTATAAGTTATTAAAAGGTAACGAATATGCGAGCATGTCACTAGATAACGAGTTTGTCGATGATGATGTAAGTTTTGTAAAACCGCAACCATTACAGGAATACAATGCATTATGTACGTTAGGTGAGTTGACTATATATGAGCATAAATCAAATGAGACTTATTATATTAGTCCTCATATCAAAGGTAGGGCTCCACGCTTTAATCTAACGAAAAACAGCAAAGCAATGTTTTATCAGAATTTCGGATATTTGCGTTTTATCATAGGTGAAGGACTTGCAACATTTGAAACATATTATTGTCAAATTTTATTTCAAAAGTATCTTGATTTAGATTAGATTTTATGTATAATGATTATGGAGGGTGGCACATTCAAATGCGCGGAACGCATTGCCTAATAACTGGAAAGTTACGAGCCCTCCCTTTTATTTAATGCATGATAGATAAGGAGGTATGCAAGCATGGATATTACAGGACTAACAACGCTTATAAGTAACGTGGGATTCCCTATTGCTGTTACAATGTTCTTACTGTACCAAAATCAGAAAATGGCGCAGGTTATCAGTGAGAATACAAAAGCGGTAGAGTCGTTGACGTTATCAATCTTAAAGAATAAAGAGGCGTATGAACATTTAGCAGGAGGAAAGTAAAATGAATGAGTTACAAAGATTTATTGAAAAGTACAATAACCAGTATTTAAATACTGATGGTGCGTATGGTGCTCAATGTTGGGATTTGTTCGACAAGTTTTGTCAAGACTATAATATAGATGTTAGTCGTTATTGTTCCATTACTGGCTATGTACCCGATTTATTTTATTTATTTAATGATTATGGTTATGATGCATATTTTGACAAAATCAACGTAGAAGATTTACAGGTGGGTGATTGGTGTTTTTGGGATTATGGTAATATGCGCCATGTGGCTTTAAAGGTTGGAGCGAATACATATTTTTCGCAGAATCCGAATCCATCACAAGTCATCACATTATCACCAGTTGGAATAATCGGAGGTATGCGACCAAAGGTAAATAACTGGACTAGCGAAGATGTACCACATACAATCATGGATGAAACAAATGTATATGCGTTAGCGGTTGACGTTCTAAATGGTTTATATGGCAATGGTGAAGAACGTATCAATCGTTTAGGTAACGTTTATGATGCAGTACAGTCAAAAGTAAACGAGTATTACAATGATAAAGACTTGTTTATCTCCAATGTTGCTGATATGGTTATTCAAGGCTATTATGGCAATGGTGAAGAACGTATCAATCGTTTAGGTAGTATTTATCAAGAAGTACAGAATGAAGTAAATACAAGATATTAGAAAGAGGATAAGAGAATATGACAATCGAAGAATTACTAAATAAAGGTTTTAGCGCTAAATTCATTGAAGAACATTACACTATGTTAACAGGCGCTACGTCAAAGGAGCAACCAAAGGAAACACCAAAAGAGCAACCAAAGGAAACACCAAAAGAAACAACTTTCACCGAATCAGAAGTAAAAGAAATTATTAAAAAGTATGCAAGCATGGAAAACAAGAAAGTTGAAAAGGTGGAGGAAAAACCACTATCAAAAGATGATATTATTAACAATATTCTAGGTATTAGAGTTGAAACAGCACTAACACCAAAACAGGATATTGATACAAAGTTTGAAAACTTTATGAGCGACCTATTAGGTTATGAAGAGGAGGAAAATTAAAACATGGCAACAAAGGCAATCAAAAGAACCGATGCGGTTCTAATTCTCAACAAGATTTATGCAGAAGCAACAGGACGTCAAGCGTTGACAATTCCAACTGACGCAAGCGGTTTTATGTCGCTTGCTACAATGACAATGGAACTTGGTGCAGACGTTGTATTTAACACCATTACAAATGTATTGAGTAAAACACTGTTTAAAGAGCGTGTATATCATGCACAGTTTAAAGGCTTGGAAGTAGGGAAGGAAGAATTTGGATTCATCGCAAGAAAGTTACAGGTAGTTGATTCAGATTTTAAGGAAGATGAAGGATATAAGGGTGCCCTAGTAAATGATGGCGCTGTTGATATGTACAAGATTCGCAAGCGTGATGTGCTTCAAACAACTGTAACAAATTCATTCCCTTATCAAGATTATTTCACAGTATATCAAAAGCAATTAAACACGGCTTTCCATAGTGCCGAAGAACTTGCTAACTTTTGGAGCATGCTTGTTACAAATGCGCAAAACAAATTTGAACAAGCAAAGGAAGAATTTAAGCGTGCCACACTTGTTAACTTCATCGGAGCAAAGTTGAATTATGCAACAACTGATACATCAACAATGCATGTATGTAAGTTGCTAACTGAATACAATGCGAAAACTGGAAAGAGCCTAACCGCTCAAACGGTTTACGACCCTGCTAACTTTAAGGATTTTGTGCTTTATGCATACGCAAGAATCAAGACACTTTCACAGAATCTTGCAAACCGCAACATTGAACATCAATTGACGATTACAGGAAAACCAGTTCCACATACCACACCCATCGAGTATCAAAATTTCTTCATGTTAAATTCATTCCAAAATGAAATTGATGCGATGGCAATTTCAGAAGTATTTAACAAAGACCATTTATCACTTCCAAAAGCAGAGTGGGTTACTCATTGGCAAACACCAAAAGAGCCTAGTAAGATTAACATCAAATCAATTTTATTAGATAACAAAGGTAAGGAAAAGGAAGTAGAAGCAATCGAAAATAACAACGTATTAGCGGTAATCATGGATAGAGATGCATGCATGATGGCTTCATTCGATGAACAGGTAAACCCTACACCATTCAACGCTAGCGGTAGATATTGGGACCAGTGGTATAACGCTGATTTTAGAGCAATCAACGACTTTACTGAAAAAGGTATCGTATTCACATTAGAATAAAGTTATATGCATGCATGCTTCACGCATGCGTGCATATTTTTATTAAGGAGGTAACATGCAAGTATATTTTTATACAGTAACAAAGAAAAGAAATTCAACCTATATACCTACACAAGCAACAGAGAAAAACCTAACTCTAAAAGGTGATACCTCAATCATAAATCCAGTACTAGCGATACAGGAAAATTATGATAGTTATGTTGATTTTAACTACTTCTATATCCCTAAATTCAAAAGATACTATTATATTACTAACGTTGATTTTAGCAACAATATCGCTTATATTACTGGTACTGTTGATTCATTAGCAAGTTATAAAAATGATATTCTTAACAGTACATTATATATTATCCGTTCACAAAGTTACTGGAATGGTAATATTATGGATAGCCTATATCCTACTGATTCAAAGCCTACATATAAAACAGTAGACTTCACTAGCCCTTTTATGACAAGCGCCTACAAAGAGCAGGGTAGTTATATCATTGGTAAGGTTGATAAGGGTGCTAACTTTGGTGCGTTAAAATATTCAATCTTGAACTATGCTAGCATGGTTGGCTTAATTGATTCACTCATTAGCAAAACAGATGGGTTTGATGATTTAAGTAAATCAATCGTAAATCCTTTGCAATACATCAAGTCATGTAAATACTTCCCTATCCCTCATATATCTTTATATAAAGAGTTTAGCGATAAGGACTATGTTTGGAAGTATAGTTTTAATGTTACGATTCCTAAACATCCGCAAGCCTCACGCGGTGAATATCTTAATTATTCACCTTATACAGAATTATATATGAATATATCACCATTCGGAACTATCGTAATAGATACACATTATGTTACGAAAAGTAACATTATACAATGCGTGATATATGTTGACTTGTTAGGTGGTAATGCGAAAATTGAATTATACAATGAACAGGGTATTTGTTTTGATATGAAAGAAAGCATGCTAGCATGTGATATACCATTATCCCAAGTTACAAAAGATTATATCGGTATGGCATCCGCCGCAACTGGTTTTATCGGTAGTGTATTAACTGGCAATATTGGAGGTGCGATTAGTGGTATCTCAAATGGTATATCAAGTATGACTCCTAAAGTTAGTAGCGCCACAAGTGGCGGAAGTCTAGCACATCTACACGGAAATAAGCAACTTATCGGAAAGTTTGAAATGCTAGCAGATGAGAACATAGAGCAGAACGGACGTCCATGCATGCAAAAGGCAACAATAAAAAATCTAAGTGGATTTTGTCAAGTGCAAAATGGTGACATTGCTATTACAGGAACACAAACTGAAAGAGCAGAAATAAAAGCATTATTAGAAAGTGGTGTATATTTAGAATGAAAGCGCATCAAAAGTTAAAAAACGCAACAGGTATCGAAATTATATTATTTCCATGTGATATACTAAATATTACACAGGGTGAAAATGGGCAATGGAGCCATCAACAAACATTAAATATTGACTATGTTGGTACATATTCACGTTATCCGAGTTATGCGCCAGTTACCTGTAAGTGTGTTGATATATGGGATAACTATGATAATAATAGGGTATTCCAGTCAATCAATAAAGTGTTATTTGCTGATGGTACGATTGATTATTTAACATTCTCTTGCATGCATGATGATAACCCTATTGCGAGCGTAGGCGATACATTCCAACAGGGTGATTTATTATTTCATACAGGACTACACGGTAACGTTACAGGCGACCATAGCCACGTGAATTTTGCAAAAGGAACATATAAAGGTTATCAACAACACCATAGCGGACAATGGGATTTAATCAACAGCACTAACATTTATAAAGCATGTTTCATCAATGATACAAGAATCATAAATGATTTAGGGTATCCGTTTAAAAAATACGATGGTACAACATCAACAAGAATAACACCGTTATTGATGTATGCATGCATAGAAAGAGAGGAAAACAAAAAATGTCAACGAATTATGCAAATTATCAAGTAGTAGCAAACGCTTATAATGGTTATTCACCTAGCGCGGTGCATACACGTAATAATGAATTATTTCAATTTTTCTTCCGTGAATTATTACAGGACTTACAGAGCGTTTATACAATAAATATCCCTGATTATTGGGATTATGATTATTTTATCAATACATTATTTCTATATGGTTTCGTTATCGTATTTGATAGCGGTAAGTTTGGAATCATCCCTCAACATGGTACACTATCATATTACAACGTTTTCTATAAACCAAGTAAAGCAATTGTATCAAATCCATTACTAACTACATACAACTTAGATATAGGAATCAATTGTGAATTGATTAAGATACACAACGATTATACAAGCATGTATGACTTGATTGCATATTATGCTGATATGCTTGCGCTAACAGCGGAGGCGCTTGGAGTGAATCTGATTAACTCTAAACTATCTTATGTGTTCCTCGGAAAGAATAAAGCAAGCGCGGAAACATTAAAAGCCTTATATGATAGGGTGCAAAGTGGCAATCCTGCTGTATTTGCTGATAGTAGATTATTTAATAAAGAGGGTACGCCTTTGTGGGATAGTTTCTTTCAAAACCTATCACAAAATATGATTGGTAATGAATTTATCAAACTACATGCAAGTATATTAAATCAATTCCGTACAGATGTGGGAATCCCAAACGCAAATTTCGACAAAACGGATAGAGCCCTAACAGGTGAAATCAATGCGAACAACATGCAAACAACATCTAAAGCAATCGTAACATGTGAAAATATCAAGCGTGGAATTGAAAAGGTTAAAAAGATGTTTCCATCATTAACGGAGTTGAGTTGCGAGTTACGTTTTGAATATACCGATAATGAGAGCATGCATGCAAGTAATCAAGATAAAGAAATGGAGGTAGGCGGTGATGAGTAGATACATTTCGTTACAGGGTTTATATGATTTAGACAATACCATCTTTGAAAAGATGGTATTGCCTAGCGGACTTGATAAAAATGTATTTATCAACAACTTACTAGAGCAATCTTATGAATTTGAGGTATTATATCCTAACCCTATGTATATGAAGAACATGCTAGAGCAATATAGCCTAATGAGACTCCCTCAATGGCAACGCATGTATAACGTTTTAACCAAAGAATACAATGCACTAGAAAACGCGCAATTGGTAGAAGAAGTAACAACCAACACCACAGGTAACACAAAAGGCACTAACACAAGTAATGCAAATCAGATAAATAAAGTTACAGGGTTTGACAGCGTGAACGCTGTTCCTAGTGGTGAGAATAGCGATTCCAGTAATGCTAATTTTAACACAGATTCAACAGGTAAAAGCGTTGTTAAAAGCGAGCGCCATGGTTCGATTGGTGTAGTTACACCACAGAGCATGCTACAACAGGAGTTGCAAGTATGCATGCATAATGTAATGAGTTATATCATTGATGATATATTGCAAAAATTCACCATCATGCTATACTAATAACAGAAAGGAGCGGAGCAATGACTATATTACATCACAGCACTTATACGAACTATCACGAACAAAATCTTGATGAAATCATGCGTATTATCGGAAGTTTTGATGAAACATTAAAAACATTAAATGATAGATACAATGATATTATTGCAAATTACAACCGATTCGATACACGTTTATCTGATTTTGAAATTGAAGTTAAAAAGTTACGCAATCAATTTTCCGATTTTAAAACTGAATTAAATCTGAATGTAACGAATTTTAAAGGTGAGTTATTAACAAAAATCAATACACAAAATGATAAGATTGATAAATTAGTTGCGGATGTCAACAATCGACTTCAAAACTTAGGTGAGAACATTTTAATCTATAACCAGTTGACAGGCACCTATACAACACTATCGGAATTGATGAACGCAATTCTTGCACTATCGCGCAATGGTGTATATTCATTGAATGAATTAGCAAATCTACATATTAACGTTCAGCAATTCGATAGTCTAAACATGAGCGTGTATGATTTCGATTGGAACAACAAAAAATTATTAGCAAGTTATCAATAACCATGCAAGCATGGAAATAGAAAGAAGAGGATAAAACATGACAGCAACAAACAAAACAACTAACTACAAGTTACCGCAATGGGTAGGCACGGATAACCTTTCCATCATGGGCGACATGAATGGCGCTTTTAATAAGATTGATGAAGTATTAAAAGGCTTTGATGATAATATTGGAGTAGCAAAAGCGACCGCAACAGGTGCGAGCGAGATAAGCGCCTCATCTAGTGTAACAGCACAATCCGCATTACAGAAAGCAACGGAAGCACTAAATAAGGCAACAGAGGCGCTACAAAATGCGTTAACTGGTAAGGCTTACATCGGTAAAATTATCCTAAGTAATACACTTGATACGATGGATAAGGTAATAGCGCAATATGGCGGTAAGCGTTGGAGTTTAATTCAAGATAAATTCCTATTAGGTGGTGGCGGTGAATACGCTGTTGGTACAACTGGAGGAAATAAGAGCCATACATTAACCATTGAAGAATTACCAAGCCATAAACATGATGTAGTATTTATGCAAGGAGCCTCACCAAGAAAAGCAGGGCTATACAGAACTAACGCAGGAAACGGAAGCGGTTTTGAAGCCGGTTCTTATGGTGAAACTGGTTCTAATCGAATTGGCGAATATACTACCTCTAACGTTGGCGGTGCTAAACCATTTGAAACATTACCTCCATATATCGCGGTATATATCTGGACTTGTCAAGAAATCTAAAAGGTGAAAGCCATGCATGCATGGCTTTTTTCTTACCTCCATAGATGAAACTTTATATCAGATTATATTAAAATAATGAAATTTTATTATAATTCACAAAAAGTACTTGCATTTTGTGAAATAAGATATATAATATAGTTGTAAAGTGAAAGGAGATAAATATATGAAAAAAACTTACTTTACAGAAACAAAATCAACCGTATCAGTCCATACATTCTTCAATAAGGAATCACATGTGATAGTTAATTGTATAGATAACACTTTATACATTAATACACCTAACGCATGCATTGTGACTAGTGGCGAAAACATTGAAATTGACCCTATAACAGAAGAAACACTATACATTACAGGTTTAAACAACTACAAATCAATCATGGTACATGTAAATGGTATGGTAACAGAAAAGAGGAAAGAAAAATGAAAAACACTAGATATAATGAGGCAACAAATATGGAAACGGTACTAATCAATCATCAAAATGATTATATTGCTTATGATGGTAAAATAAAAACTGGTGGTCAGTGGTTGGATTGGTTGAGAAAAATGATGAAGAAACACTATCATGTGAAGTTACACTTGATGCACAAAATTCTGATTATTATGATTTTGAAATGCTAATCGCTATACGTTGGTTTGGAAAGGATAAAAGATAATGAAAGTTAAATATATAAATCTAAACAAAAATTTAAAATTCTACTATATTATTATTTCTGATACAATGGTTAAACATTGTATCAGAAATAATATAGTTGAAATGATAAGCCATACAGGAAAAACATTTTACTTTAAGAATGTTACAAAAATTGTTAAATCTGATGTACTCTTATTATTAAATGGTGATAAAATAAAAGCATGTATAAATATGTATGGTCATATCGGAGTATTATTTATCGGACAAAAAGAAATTAAAACATATACCAATTACAGAAAACAAAAACAACTTGGAAAGGATATAAAATTTATATGAAAAAGAATTATATCAAAAATTTAGGCGTGAGCCTGTCGCATGAGTTTATCTTTGTTACAAAGGATTTTATAGATACAAAGATTGCAAAAGTATATGACAGTAAACGTGTTATAGTCAATGCGTTTATTGATTATAACAACAATGCGGATAATGAAGATATGCAAGAAATCATTAAGGGATATGGTTTCTTACGCATCATTACAGCAGATTCTACACCTATAACGCTATATGGTGATATGTTCGTTGTAAAGGCTAATAATGATACGGATAATGTAGTGATTCATATCACGGAAAGCGTAAGACAATGAAAGACATGAAAAAATTATTATTCCTATGTACTACGCTAAACGTGATTATCTTCTATCTTTTAATCACATGGAATTATAGCATATCTGTTATAAATCCATTTGTTATGTACTGTATTGTATCATTGGTTGTTATCGTGAGTTATCTAGTTTGTGCCATTGTTATATTCTTAAGTATCTTAAATGAAGTTGATGAAGATGATGAATTATAATAAAGTATGCGTGCATGTGTATTATATGCGTGCATGCTTTTCTTTT
>ERZ773272.690-NODE-690-length-13198-cov-15.921860_pt1 | contig 13198 bp, 16 predicted proteins | sample MGYA00511891_ERZ773272 | MGnify/ENA primary metagenome ERZ773272 (study PRJEB29015, sample SAMEA2738150) | human oral metagenome | biome: human oral; feature: human-associated habitat; material: saliva | place: China | collected 2198 ...
CAATCGAAGGTGTTGAAATTGTTAAAGGAAACCGCGAATTTAAAGCAACTCTTGACAATGTACAATTCGTGAAATTGTACCAAAATGCTGAAGAAGTGATTCACAAATTGGCTGATAAGAGTCAAAATCTTGACCGTATTGCTGTTGTTGGTGGTGGTTACATCGGTGTTGAACTTGCTGAAGCCTTTGAACGTCTTGGAAAAGAAGTTGTCCTTGTCGATATCGTTGATACTGTCTTGAACGGTTACTATGACAAAGACTTCACACAAATGATGGCGAAGAACTTGGAAGACCACAACATCCGCTTGGCTCTTGGTCAAACTGTTAAAGCAATCGAAGGTGACGGTAAAGTTGAACGCTTGATTACTGATAAAGAAACTTTCGATGTGGATATGGTTATCCTTGCAGTTGGTTTCCGTCCAAACACAGCCCTTGCTGATGGTAAGATTGAACTCTTCCGCAACGGTGCCTTCCTTGTAGACAAGAAACAAGAAACATCACTTCCAGGTGTATTTGCAGTTGGTGACTGTGCAACTGTCTATGATAATGCTCGTAAAGAAACTAGCTACATTGCGCTTGCTTCAAACGCTGTACGTACTGGTATCGTTGGTGCCTACAATGCTTGTGGCCATGAATTGGAAGGAATCGGTGTGCAAGGATCAAATGGTATCTCAATTTACGGACTTCACATGGTTTCAACTGGTTTGACTCTTGAAAAAGCAAAAGCTGCTGGTTACAATGCAACTGAAACAGGCTTTAACGATCTACAAAAACCAGAATTCATGAAACATGATAACCATGAAGTAGCGATTAAGATTGTCTTTGACAAAGATAGTCGTGAAATTCTTGGTGCCCAAATGGTTTCACATGATATTGCAATTAGCATGGGAATCCACATGTTCTCACTTGCTATCCAAGAACATGTAACAATTGAAAAATTGGCCTTGACAGACCTCTTCTTCTTGCCACACTTCAACAAACCATACAACTATATCACAATGGCTGCTCTTACAGCTGAAAAATAAAAATTGATGAACTATCTGGCCTTGTTAGAGGTTAGATAGTTTTTTTAGTTATATTGTACCCAGACAATATTTGTTTTTTTATCTTGTCATTCTATCTTTTCTATTTTAGAATAAAATTGTAACTACTAATATAAGGTATAAGGACAAAAAAATGACAGAAAATCGTTATGAATTAAATAAAAACTTAGCACAGATGCTTAAAGGTGGCGTTATTATGGATGTTCAAAATCCTGAGCAAGCTCGTATCGCAGAAGCTGCAGGTGCAGCAGCTGTTATGGCTTTGGAGAGGATTCCGGCTGATATTCGTGCTGTTGGTGGTGTTTCTCGTATGAGCGATCCAAAGATGATTAAAGAAATTCAAGATGCGGTTAGTATTCCTGTTATGGCCAAGGTTAGAATCGGACACTTTGTTGAAGCACAGATTTTAGAAGCCATTGAGATTGACTACATCGATGAAAGTGAGGTTTTATCTCCGGCTGATGACCGTTTCCATGTGGATAAGAAAGAATTCAAAGTACCTTTTGTCTGTGGAGCTAAGGACTTGGGGGAAGCCTTACGTCGTATCGCTGAAGGCGCTTCTATGATTCGAACTAAGGGGGAGCCAGGTACAGGCGATATCGTTCAAGCAGTTCGTCATATGCGTATGATGAATCAAGAAATTCGCCGCATTCAAAACTTGCGTGAGGACGAGCTTTATGTTGCTGCCAAAGACTTACAAGTACCTGTAGAATTGGTACAATACGTCCATGAGAATGGAAAATTACCAGTTGTAAACTTCGCAGCTGGAGGCGTTGCAACGCCAGCTGATGCAGCCCTCATGATGCAACTAGGGGCTGAGGGTGTCTTTGTTGGGTCTGGTATTTTCAAATCAGGAGATCCAGTAAAACGGGCAAGTGCTATTGTCAAGGCTGTTACTAATTATCGTAATCCAAAAATTCTGGCTGAAATCTCTGAAGACCTTGGGGAAGCTATGGTTGGAATTAATGAGAATGAGATTCAAATCCTCATGGCAGAGCGAGGCAAATAGATGAAAATCGGAATCCTGGCTCTACAAGGTGCTTTTGCAGAACATGAGCGAGTTCTGGAAAGACTTGGAGTTGAAAATGTTGAACTAAGAAACCTAGAAGATTTTCAGAAATATCAAAAAGAACTGTCTGGTTTAATTTTACCGGGTGGGGAGTCAACAACAATGGGCAAGCTTTTGCGAGACCAAGACATGCTGATTCCTATTCGAGAAGCCATTCTATCTGGATTACCAGTGTTTGGGACCTGTGCTGGTTTAATTTTGCTGGCTAAGGAAATTACTTCTCAGGACGAGAGTCATCTAGGAACTATGGATATGGTGGTCGAGCGCAATGCTTATGGACGCCAGCTTGGAAGTTTTTATACCGAAGCAGAATGTAAGGGAGTCGGTAAGATTCCAATGACTTTTATTCGCGGTCCGATTATCAGTAGTGTTGGAGAAGATGTAGAAATTCTAGCAATAGTGGACAATCAGATCGTTGCAGCTCAAGAAAAAAATATGTTGGTAACTTCTTTTCATCCAGAATTGAATGATGATGTGCGCTTGCACCAGTACTTTATCGAAATGTGTAAAGAAAAAAGTTGAGAAGGAATTTTCTCAACTTTTTTTACATGTAATAAACAATGGCGATGTATTGGAGGGCAGATGCGGCAAGGATAAAGAGATGCCAAATCATGTGAAAATAAGGCTTTTTCTTAGCGTAAAATCCTGCTCCTACAGTGTAACAAAGACCACCTGTTACCATAAGGCTCCAAAAGATTGGTGTCGTTTGACTAATAATGGGAGGAATGATTGCTAGTACCAGCCAGCCCATAATCAGGTAAAGAGCAAGGCTGAATTTCTCATTGACCTTTTTAGCAAAGATTTTATAGAGAATACCAAAGATGGTCGTTCCCCACTGAATGGAAATAATCAGATAGCCAAACCAGTTATTCATTAAGGTTAAGACGACGGGCGTGTATGAGCCAGCAATGGCAACATAAATCATAGAATGGTCAATGATTCGTAACACATATTTATGGGTTGAGCCATAAGCCATGGAGTGATAGATTGTAGATGAAAGAAACATTAGAAATAGGCTAATCACGAAGATAGAAACACCAAATGATGATAAAAATCCATGTACTTGGTAACTGTAGGTAGATGAAATAGGTAACAAAATCAGCATGAAAAGCGCACCAACAGCATGGGTGACGCTATTAGCGACTTCTTCTCCAAAACTAAGTTGTTTACTGAGTTTTAGGCTAGTATTCATTTAGTCTCCTCCTTTTCAGAGTGATGTGTGACTAGTGATAAGGTGTGGTGGTAAAGTTTGATAGTTTGGCAGCTGCTTTGGATGATGGGATTTGATGGATCAATTCCTTGGTTCATATAATCTACAAAGGCATTATAGAGTTGCTCTGAACTGGCTTGTGTTTGAAGTGTATTGAGTGTTTGTGCAATTTCTTGAATTGAAAAGACAGACTTGAGGGTTGTAATAGCAATCAAACGGGCAATTTGTTGGCGTTGGTACTTTTTCTTGTCTGGTTTTGTAAGATAACCGTGTTTAACATAGTTATTGACCATGGATGCAGTCAGCCCTTTTTCTTTCTCCGTAAAGACAGGGGTGCAAACTTGATTCACATAAAGTAAAACTTGGTCCAGATAGAGATCAATGCTCGGGATTTCTTCCCATTTGGGGTAGGAAAAACAGGTATTCATTTCCAACTTCCTTTCATCTAGTTTTAATAACTAGATTATAAAATAACAAAAACGAAAAGTCAAATTTCAACTGCTTGTGAAAAGGCTTAAATTATGCTATGATGGATAAAAATAGTCAGTAAAAAGGAGTTGAAATGGAAATTCGTTTAGCCTTTCCAAATGAAGTCAATACCATTATGCAACTAATTGAGGATGCTAAAAAATGTTTAGCTGATGCAGGAAGTAATCAGTGGCAAAATGGTTATCCAAATGCCGATATTATTATTGAGGATATTATCTCAGGCCAAGCTTATGTAGCACTTGAAGAAGGGGACTTGCTGGCCTATGCAGCTGTAACTAAGAGTCCCGAGAAAGATTATGAAGCCATTTATGAAGGAAGTTGGCAAGATGGAGAATCAGAATATCTGGTCTTTCACCGTATTGCTGTAGCAAGGGATGTTCAAGGACAAGGAGTTGCTCAAACCTTCTTAGAAGGCTTGATTGAAGGATTTGATTATCTTGATTTTCGATCAGATACGCATGCTGAAAACAAAGCTATGCAACATATTTTTGAAAAACTTGGTTTTGAAAAGGTTGGTAAAGTTCCAGTAGACGGGGAACGCTTAGCCTATCAAAAATTAAAAAAATGATGCAGAAGAAGTATGCTAAAATGCTCTACTCCTCACCAATTGGATTCCTATCCTTAGTAGCAGATGACCACTACCTGTATGGAATCTGGTTTCAAGGGCAGTCTAATTTTGAGAGAGGTTTAGTAGAAGATAGTTTGGAAGAAGTTAAAAGTCATGCTATCCTAGATCAGGTGATTTTCTACTTAGATGCCTATTTTAAAGGGGAAATTCAGGACTTGTTTCAGCTATCCCTAGCTCCTATTGGGACAGAGTTTGAAAAGAGAGTATGGACCTACTTGCAGGGTATTCCCTATGGTCAAACAGTTACTTATGGCCAAATCGCTCAAGAATTGCAAGTGGCTTCTGCTCAAGCGATTGGAGGAGCAGTGGGACGCAATCCTTGGTCTATTTTAATCCCCTGTCATCGTGTCCTAGGGAAAGGAAATCGCCTGACAGGATATGCTGCAGGAGTGGAAAAGAAGGCTTGGCTACTAGCACATGAAGGTATACATTTTCAAGAATGAGAATAAAGAAAGAGAGAAAGATGTTAGAATTTATCGAATACCCAAAATGTTCAACTTGTAAAAAAGCAAAAAATGAATTGAATGAGTTAGGGCTTGAATACAAAGATGTTCATATCGTAGAAGAGACTCCGAGTGAAGAAATGATTTTAGACTGGCTGGAGAAATCTGGTTTTGAACTAAAGCAATTTTTTAATACTAGTGGAATCAAATATCGTGAAATGGGCTTGAAAGATAAGATTGGAAGCTTGTCTAAGCAAGATGCAGCGAAACTTCTAGCAAGTGATGGCATGTTATTAAAACGTCCTCTTTTAGTAGAAAATGGTATCCTTAAACAAATTGGTTATCGAACATCTTATGGAGATTTAAGTTTGAAATAGCTTTTCTCTATCACTTTGATAGGGAAAATATATTACTTCCCCATTTTAAAGTATGATAAAATAGTAGATAGAGATTATCTACAGTTGCCCGTAGCAAATAATTTGCTTACAGGAAGAAGTATGGTAGAATGAATCATTATCAGGAGAGGATGTTCTTATGAATATTACAACATTTTTAGCATCAGATTGGTATCAAAACTTGATGCAATATATTCCGGATGGAAAGCTCTTTAGCTGGCGTTCGGTTTTTGATGGGATTCCGAGAATTGTCCAACAGCTACCTACAACTTTGATGTTAACGATAGGTGGAGCAATATTTGGTTTGATCTTGGCCTTAGTTTTTGCCATAGTAAAAATTAACCGTGTGAAGATTTTATACCCTCTACAGGCTTTTTTTGTTAGTTTTTTAAAAGGGACACCAATCTTAGTGCAGCTTATGCTGACCTACTATGGGATTCCTTTAGTTTTGAAAGCTCTCAATCAGCAGTGGGGTACCGGTTTTAATATCAATGCCATTCCAGCAGCTGTTTTTGCTATTGTAGCTTTTGCATTTAACGAGGCGGCCTATGCCAGTGAAACCATACGTGCAGCTATTCTCTCAGTTAATCCTGGCGAGATTGAAGCAGCTCGAAGTCTTGGTATGACTCGTGCCCAAGTTTACCGTCGTGTGATTATTCCCAATGCTGCAGTTGTTGCGACTCCAACTTTGATTAATTCCCTTATTGGACTAACAAAAGGGACTTCTCTAGCCTTTAGTGCTGGTGTTGTAGAGGTATTTGCTCAAGCTCAGATTTTGGGTGGTGCAGACTATCGTTATTTTGAGCGATTTATTTCTGTAGCGCTTGTTTACTGGGTAGTAAATATTGGGATTGAGGGTCTGGGCCGTTTCATTGAGAAAAAGATGGCCATTTCAGCACCGGATACAGTTGTTACAGATGTGAAAGGAGACCTTCGTTAATGATTAAGATTTCGAATTTAAGTAAATCCTTTTCAGGTCAGACCGTCTTGGATCATTTGAACTTGGATATCCAAAAAGGGGAAGTAGTGGCCTTGATTGGTTCTTCAGGTGCAGGGAAGTCAACTTTCCTACGTAGTCTCAACTATCTGGAAACACCAGATAGTGGTTCGATACAGATTGATGATTTTTCAGTTGATTTTTCTCAGATTAGCCAAGATCAAATATTAGCCCTTAGACGTAAACTATCCATGGTATTTCAACAGTTTAATCTGTTTGAACGCAGAACTGCACTTGACAATGTCAAGGAAGGCTTAGTAGTTGTTAAGAAATTATCAGATGAGGAAGCAACTAAGATTGCTAAGGAAGAGTTAGCTAAGGTAGGGCTTTCTGATAAAGAACACCATTACCCTCGCCACCTATCTGGTGGACAAAAGCAACGGGTTGCCTTGGCGCGTGCCCTTGCTATGAAACCTGATGTTTTGCTTCTAGACGAGCCAACATCAGCTCTCGATCCAGAATTAGTTGGAGAAGTTGAAAAATCTATTGCAGATGCAGCTAAATCTGGTCAAACCATGATTTTAGTTAGCCATGACATGTCTTTTGTAGCTCAAGTTGCTGATAAGATTTTATTCCTAGATAAGGGAAAAATTATTGAGTCAGGTACACCGGATCAAATCATCAATAATCCTAAAGAAGAACGAACAAAAGAATTTTTCTCTAGTTACAAACGGACATATATTTGATATAATAGAAAGAAGAAAACTCAGTTAGATAGACTAGCTGAGTTTACTCTTTAAAAAAGATAGAAATGAGAGAAATCATGCTACTGCAATTGTTTTCTTTATATTTTGAGAGTTTAATTATAACAGCACTCTTAGTAGGGGGATTTTTAGGTATTTGGATGGGATTAAGGATCATATCTAGAGTTGATAAGACCCCCGAGGATCGAAAAGCTCGTTTTTATGAGATGATTATGATTGGTGCTTTGGTTATTCCAGTATTATCTTTTGCTGTTATGAGTTTGCTTTTGGTTTTCAAGGCATAATACTTGCATGAATGATAAAAAAGAGTTAGAATAAGAATAGTTACAACAGGAAAGAAGGAATCGAAATGTACGATACTATCATTATAGGTGCTGGACCTGCAGGAATGACTGCGGCCTTGTATGCTGCTCGTAGCAATCTGAAAGTTGCTCTCATTGAAGGTGGTTTGCCAGGTGGACAGATGAACAATACATCGGATATCGAAAACTACCCTGGTTATGCCAATATCAGTGGACCAGAGTTAGCTGAAAAGATGTTTGAACCGCTTGAAAATTTTGGTGTTGAGCATATCTATGCTTATGTTGAAAATGTAGAAGACCATGGCGATTTTAAGAAAGTGATTACAGATAGCCAATCATACGATACACACACAGTTATCGTAGCGACTGGTTCTAAACATCGTCTTTTAGGAGTTCCAGGTGAAGAAGAACTCAATAGTCGTGGTGTTTCCTACTGTGCAGTCTGTGATGGAGCTTTTTTCCGTGACCAAGATTTGCTAGTAGTTGGTGGAGGGGATTCAGCAGTTGAAGAAGCGCTCTTCTTGACTCGTTTTGCTAAAACGGTTACCATTGTTCACCGTCGTGACCAACTTCGTGCCCAAAAGGTTTTACAAGATCGTGCCTTTGCTAATGAAAAAGTCAGCTTTATATGGGATTCTGTAGTTAAGGAAATCAAGGGTGAAAATAGAGTGGAGTCTGTCGTATTTGAAAATGTGAAAACAGGTCAAGTGACAGAACAAGCCTTCGGTGGTGTCTTTATCTATGTTGGTTTGGACCCTGTTAGCGATTTTGTTAAAGAATTAAATATTCAAGATCAGGCAGGCTGGATTGTGACAGATAACCACATGAAAACTGCAGTTGACGGTATCTTTGCGGTTGGAGATGTTCGCTTGAAAGATCTTCGCCAAGTAACAACAGCAGTTGGAGATGGAGCTATCGCTGGTCAAGAAGCTTATAAATTTATTACTGAGCATAGTTAATACACTTTGAAAATCTCTTCAAACCACGTCAGCTTCGCTTTGCCGTAGGTATGGTTATTGACTTCGTCAGTTCTATCCACAACCTCAAAGCAGTGCTTTGAGCTGTCTATGGCTAGCTTCCTAGTTTACTCTTTGATTTTCATTGAGTATAATCATAAAAAAGTTTCCAATCAGATGACTGGAAACTTTTTTATAGTCTATTTCGGAAAACTTCATACATAAGAATAGCTGCAGCAACACTAGCATTGAGGCTCTGAACATGGCCGTTCATTGGAATAGTAATCATCTCATCTACTTGTTTTTTGATGTTGCTAGAGATGCCTTTACCTTCATTTCCGATGATGAGAGCCAGTTTACCTTGAGTGTTCCATTTGTGACACGGGGTACCGTTCATATCGGTTCCGAAAATCCAGAAACCTTGCTCCTTGAGCTTGTCCAAAGTTTGACTAAGGTTGGTCACTCTTGCAATAGGTACATGTTCAATGGCCCCTGTCGCAGTTTTAGCAACGACCGGAGTCACACCTACAGCTCGGTGTTTAGGAATGATAACCCCTGAAACATTAGTCGCATCTGCTGTTCTTAGTATAGAGCCTAGATTGTGGGGATCAGTCAGACCATCCAGAATAATTAGAAGTGGATTTTCCGCTTTCTCTGTTTGGGCAAGGATTTGATCTAATTCACTATAAGCAAATTCAGAAACTCTTAGAACAAAACCTTGATGAACAGAACCTTCAGTCATCTCAGAGAGTGATTTTTTAGAAGTCCAAGAAATGGAAACTTTTTTTTCAGTGGCTAATTCTTTGACCTTTTCAACATTTTTACCTCGGAGATCTTCTTGGAGGTAGAGTTTGTTTCCAGTATTTGCAAGGAGGGCTTCAGTAACGGCATGGACGCCATAGACAATATCGTTTGTTTTCATGCCCTTATTATAACACAAAATCCCGCTTGTTAACGGGATTTTATTTCTTTATTCAAGAATAAGCAGTCCTTCTTTGACTGCAAATGGATCTTTTTCATTGATACGGTCGTAGAACATAACACCGTTGATGTGGTCAATTTCATGTTGGACAACGATAGAATTGTAACCTTTGAGTTTGATGCGGTGTTTTTCTCCGTCTTTATCAAAGTAGTCAACAGTGACACGGGCATGGCGAACAACATAGCCTGGCACGTTACGGTCAACAGATAAGCACCCCTCCCCTTCACCAAGAGCAGCATCTTGAACTGAGTGGGATACAATTTTGGGATTGTACATGATAGCTTGCAAGTCATAGGCTTCTTGAGGAGTCTCTCCCTCTTCAACAATATTAGGAACCAAGACAGCAATGATCCGTTTTGAGATATCCAATTGAGGAGCAGCTAGGCCGACACCACCACGTAATCCCATCTTTTCAGCCATGACAGGATCTTGAGAATGCTTGAGGAATTGCATCATCTTTTCACCAAGGATGATTTCTTGATCAGATAGGGGGAAAGTGACTTCCTCAGCAACCGCGCGTAGAGTAGGATTCCCCTCGCGGATAATATCGTTCATATCAATTAAGTGAGCAGCTTTTGTAATACGTTCTATAGCAGACATGTTCTCTCCTTTCATTACCTCTACATGATAACACAAAATAAGGAGGATTGAAAGTGTTTCGATGCAGTGATTTTTAGATAATAGTTAGTAGAATGGATTGAACTGTGTAAGAATCTCTTAACTGTGATATAATAAAGAAAAAGGCTTGCATAAGAAAGTAGGGAAATCAATATGCAAAGAAGACAAGATAGACACCAAGCAGAAGCAGTTTTAGGATTTATACGGAAGATTGTAGATTTCTTCAGGCGTTATAGCAGGTGGAGTAATAAAGGTTTTGTCGTAGTTCTTTTAGTGGCAGTCTTTCTATCAATGAGTTTAGTGTTACTTTTTGAGAGTTTCAATGGCATGCCTTTGGCTAGTCAAAAACGCAATACTTTCACTCAAGAGGAAACTAAGAAAAACCAAGAAGCTAAGAAGCAGGACGAAGAAACAAGTGCCCGTATCATGGCCCATGGAGATTTACTTTACCATGATATTATTTATATGTCAGCTAAAAAAGAAGATGGTAGCTATGATTTTCATGAGAATTTTGAGTACGTTACTCCTTGGCTTAAACAGGCAGATTTGGCTATAGGTGATTTTGAAGGTACCATTAATAAAGATCATTATTTAGCGGGCTATCCTTTATTTAATGCTCCTACACAAGTGATGGATGCTATTAAGGATGCAGGATATCATGTTTTGGATTTGGCTCATAATCATATTTTAGACTCACAAATCGAGGGTGTTATTTCAACAGCAGATACGATTGAAAAGGCAGGTATAACGCCAATTGGAGTATACACTCATGAGCCACGTGATAAGGCTCCTCTTGTCATCAAAGAAGTAAATGGTATTAAAGTGGCTTTATTAGCTTACTCTTATGGTTTCAATGGAATTGAGCAAAATTTGTCTCAAGAAGATTATAATCGCTATCTTTCTGACTTGAATGAAGAAAAGATGAAGGCTGAGATTGAACGAGCTGAAAAAGAGGCAGATATTACAATTATTATGCCTCAGATGGGTGTAGAATATCGCATAGAACCTACTGAAGAGCAGAAGGCTCTCTACCACAAAATGATTGACTGGGGGGCTGATATTATCTTTGGAGGTCACCCTCACGTAGTTGAACCATCTGAAACGGTTGAAAAAGATGGAGATAAAAAATTGATTATCTACTCTATGGGGAATTTTATTTCGAATCAACGGATTGAAACGATGACTGGTGTAGAAAATGCCAAGTGGACTGAGCGGGGTGTTCTTATGGATGTAACACTTAAGAAAAAAGCTGGCAAGACTAGCATTGAGACTGCTCAAGCCCACCCTACATGGGTAAATCGCAGGCCTAAAGGGACATTTTCTCCAGAAGGGTATCCTCTTTATCATTATCAGACCTATATTTTGGAAGACTTTATAGAGGGTGGTAAACATCGTGACCTGTTAGATGCTGCTACCAAGGAACGGATTGATACAGCTTACAAAGAGATGAACGAACATGTAGGATTGAAGTGGTAGTAAGAGTAACTACGAGGAATAAATATGGATATTAAAGTAATTGCGACAGATATGGATGGTACTTTGCTAGATGCTAAAGGGCAAATGGACCTTCCGCGTTTAGAAAAGATTCTGGATCAGTTAGATCAAAGGGGTATTCGTTTTGTCATTGCGACAGGAAATGAAGTATACCGCATGAGAGAATTACTAGGTCATTTAGTTGATAGAGTGGTGCTAGTTGTTGCTAATGGCGCACGAATATTTGACGGTAATCAGTTAATTCAAGCGCAGACGTGGGATGATAGAATAGTTGAAAAAGCTATCGCTTATTTTAATGACAGAGCTTGTCAAGACCAATTTGTCGTAACATCTATGAACGGCAGCTTTGTTAAAGAAGGAACTGTATTTACAGATTTAGAGAGCTTTATGACTCCGGAAATGATTGAGAAATTTTATCAACGTATGCATTTTGTCAAGGAATTGAAACCGGAACTCTTTGGTGGTGTACTAAAAATGAGTATGGTGGTTGGAGAAGAACGCTCTGATGCTGTACTAACAGAAATCAATGATTTATTTGGTGGATATGTTAGAGCGGTATCAAGTGGCTTTGGCTGCATTGATATTCTACAGGATGGTATCCACAAGGCATGGGGATTGGAAGAATTACTCAAGCGTTGGAACTTGAAAGCCCAACAAATCATGGCATTTGGTGATAGTGAAAATGATGTTGAAATGCTTGAAATGGCTGGTATTGCTTATGCTATGGGAAATGCAGATGACAAGGCTAAGGCTGTTGCAACAGCTCTAGCACCAGCCAACAGCCAAGGGGGAGTTTATCAAGTTCTAGAAAAATGGCTAGTGGATGATAAACATGCAACAGTTTAAGGATAATAAATAATTGATTGGACATAGCTTTTTCGAATTTATAGTTTATGTTTTCAACTATTTCTTCTTGGAAGGTTTCCGGACAATCAGAATGAGAGCTTAATTAGAAAGTTATCAGATCTTATAAGAGATGATAACTTTTTTTATTTTGACTTTAGTTTGCTTTTTTACTTTAGATAGGGTATAATAGTCTTATTGTCTTTAGGGGTCGTTACGGATTCGACAGGCATTATGAGGCATATTTTGCGACTCATCGGCAGATGTAAAAATGCCAGTTAAATATAACTGCAAAAAATAACACTTCTTACGCTTTAGCTGCCTAAAAACCAGCAGGCGTGACCCGATTTGAATTGCTCGTGTTCAATGACAGGTCTTATTATTAGCGAGATACGATTAGGCCTTGTCTAGAGGTTTGATAAGAGATTGATAGACTCGCAGTTCCTAGGCTTGAGTTATGTGTCGAGGAGTTGTTAAAATAATACATAACCTATGGTTGTAGACAAATATGTTGGCAGGTGTTTGGACGTGGGTTCGACTCCCACCGGCTCCATTATTCCTTTGCATTCTTTTGCAAAACTTGGTGAAACGTTGTTAAATCAACGTTTTTTATTTTTGTCCTTGGTATTCCTTAGTATTCTTTTGCGAAAAAGGGAGTCACAAAAGGAGTCACAAAAAGGAGGCGAACCTCCTTAAAAATCAATACAATTCGCAAAGCGTGCTCAGATATCTTTTTGTTTATTGTATTTCTCACAAAATGAATTTGTAAATCCAATAAAATATCTATCTGATTTATTTTGATACTAGTTGAAATATTTAAAGAAGTTTTTTACTTCTCTGTTTAAGTTGTATCAAAAAGACAGTAGATTTAACTTTCTACTGTCTATCTTTATTTTAAAAACTTTAAATTTAATCTTTATTTTCGTATGGTAAAATCAAGTTCAAGATGATTCCTGTCATGGCTGAAAGGGCAGTACCTGAAAGTGTAACTGGACCGAGTTTAAGGATAGCTCCTCCAAGTCCAA
>ERZ773272.700-NODE-700-length-13110-cov-7.561930_pt1 | contig 13110 bp, 30 predicted proteins | sample MGYA00511891_ERZ773272 | MGnify/ENA primary metagenome ERZ773272 (study PRJEB29015, sample SAMEA2738150) | human oral metagenome | biome: human oral; feature: human-associated habitat; material: saliva | place: China | collected 2198 ...
CCATTACAGGTGATGAAAAACGTCATTGGTATATTACCAGATGATTATATTATCATTGACCCATTTATGGGTTCTGGTACAACTGGCGTTGCGTGTCGTCAATTAAACCGAAAGTTTATTGGTATAGAATTAGATAAAGAATATTATGAGATTGCATACAAACGCATCTCGGAGGTATATAATGAAGATTGAACTGTATGGTAAAACATACGAGTTAAAAAAAACCGCAAAACCAGATGAGGTTATTGACTTATTAATTGATGTCTTATGCGAGCATACAGACGACCCAATTCAAGTCTTATCACAAGTGAAAGACCAATATCTACATGGACTTGTGCCTAGGTATATGAATTTAAGAACTGCATTGAATAACGCTGGTGTCATGCAAAAAGAATTAAGTGATATTCTGTATATGACACCACAAGATGTCAACCGTAGATTCTCTGGTGTAACAAAATGGAAACCACTGGAGAAACGTGCGATTATGCAATTTTTGGAAGACCGTGGTTTTGAATATACGGAAGAACAATTGTTTACAGAATAGTGTATGTGTGATATAATGTATGTATTGGAGGTTTAATTATGTCAGAATTTCAACAAGGTATGATTTTAAGAAATGTTTGTAACGATACACATTGTATTTATATCCAAGATATTCCAGATGTCGGATATGGAAAGAATTGTATTGTTTATAATCTTAAGTTAAATAGATATATCGTTACAGATACGCAGCTATATGAAAGAATCGAAGACGATTGTCCGATTGTCAACGTGTTACATACGCAAGCACTCATGATTGAGTCCTATAAGGCATACATCCGTAACGCATCACAGGGTTCTTTATTCATTGCAGAAGAAGTATTAAAACACTTTAAGCAATTACAAGGTGCAGAACTATTGCTGACAGACGATAGTGTATTTGTTGTAAAAGATGTAAGCATTATTGATTGTATTACAACAACAGACTGGATGGCTCGTATTCAATTCGAGGGTGTTAGACGTTCTCCAGATGGTCGCAAAAGAGTCAAATACGCTACAGTAGCAGAATTAAAGCCTAATAATGTTCTATTGGATGCCTTGTGTAAATCTATACAGGAGATGGACAAATGAAGAAGTACGGTGGCTACGTAATAGATAATAATGGTGTAATGCATAAGGTTATGGCACTAGATTCATACGATAATGCTTGCCGTCAATTACAAAAATTGTGCATGGAACTTGGGTGTTACAAAACAGGATATGCCGTTGGTCAACACGAAGACCCAGATGGCGAGATTTTCTATTTTGAATACCTAGATGTGTATTGGATGGATGAATATGGAGAGTGGGTCGGTTAATGTTTAATGTGTATTGGGTAAAACCACAGAAACAAATCAAGGAATATCACGGTTCGTATGACACGTTTGAACAAGCGATGCAATCCATAAGAGATTGGTGGAGAGGAAACAATTACCGACCACGGTATTATCGTGTGATTGAACATGGTCAATCTTTTACGATTGATTATGGATTATACAATTGTTTTTATGAAATTGAGTTTGAGCTAACGGAGAAAGAATAATGTATGCAACAAAAGAAGACATGTTAGATGTGGCACGTTCGTTATCAACACAGGCAACCATATTGCGACAGCAAGCATCCCTCATTGACAAGTCAACTGAATTAAATAAGTTACAACACGCTCGTATTTCTGCCTTGGAAGAACAATCGGATTTCTTGTTTAAACGCATCTGTAGAATCCATAAACAAATCTTTTGGTATTTGATTGCGATTATCATTGTAAATCTCGGTGGCTTAATTGCGTTCCATATGGTGACACCATGACCAACGAGGAACATTCTATTATAAGTATATTGTTACGTGATTTTGAAGCACGTTTTAACAGTCGTATTGAATGTCTACCAAAGTATTATGATAGAACAAAGTCCATTGATAATCGTTTACGACAGGTCGAAGATGTTGTATCTAAACGCAAGTATAACAACTTATTGATTGTTATAAATGTGTTCTTTTGGATTGTCATTTTAGATACCATTGCGATTTTATATTTGTTATTCTCTTAGGAGGAATAAATGGAACAAATAGATAAAACCAAAGTTCAATCTATCATTAAATCAGTAGAAGAATATGGGCGGTCACGAGAGTTTGAAGATGTGACGGTTTCAGAGGTTAATTTTTACATTGGTGCTTTCTATGAATTGGTTAAAGTGATTGAAGACCACTTGGGAGAAAAATTGTGAAGACAATTAAGATTGATGATGTTAAGTTTAGAGATATATGCTCTAAATATAACTACTAATATGGTCAAATTCAAATTTTTGGCGATGGTGCAGAAGCCGTGGCAGATTTGACCGAAACAGTACTATATGAAATCATACAAATGATTGAAAACTCACTAGATAATGCGGAGGAATAAATGCAAGTAACATTACAGAATTATATACCGCTTGATACGGCTGCACACGCAATGGGTCAATGCTATGGCAAAACCCTTAGTGTTGATGCACTTGTGCGAGCCGTTCATAGCGGTCATTTGTCACTATTGGAACATACATTGGTGACATTCGATATTGAAATGTCGCAAAAATGCCTTGCACAGATTACACGACACAGACATTTGTCTTTTACTGTTAAGTCTACACGTGGCACAGACTTTGCGGATTCCACTTGGTTTGATTCAACCGAGCATCCAGAGATTTCAAACGACATGGGGCAACTCATGAATAAATTAATTGAAAATCAAATTCTGGAATATAGACGGTTGATTCAATCTGGTGTACCGTACCAAGTTGCAGCCTATGTGTTACCATTGGCGACAAACGTGACAATGACCGTAAGTGGTTCGTTGCGGACATGGATGGAGTATTTACCGAAGCGATTATGTAAACGTGCATCTACGGAACACCAACAAGTGGCACGAGAAATCTATAAGAAGCTAAATATGATTTATCCATCGTTGGTCAACCTAGAAATGCTTGGTATGTGTAGCGGTTGTAAAGAAACCTCATGCGATTTTACAACGCATAAAAAACAACCGAAAACACCTGTTGTTATTGAATTACGGAAAGAAGACAAATAATGAACATTTTGAAAAACATTCTATTGGTTGTCATTGGTATTCTTGGTAGCATCGGCGTTGTAGTCGTGGCACTTGCAACAAAATTCGCATGGCTTGCCACAGGTATTGCCTTTGTATTATATCTATTGCAATTTTATGTGACTGATTTTGCAACAGTTGCGATGATATTTTGGATTGCGGTTAAGTTGTCAATCGTGCTAGGGATTATTCTTATTGTTCTTGCCCTAGGCAAAGTACTTGTTGATACGGAGGAACGTAATGGAAAAGGTTTATAATGTCACCTATAGTGGCACATTCTATGGCGAAGCACGGATTACCGCCCATAGTGAAGAAGAAGCGTATGATATTGCATCTGATTTAACCGATTGTTTCGACATTAATACAACCATTTGTCAATACGATGTGAATGGTCAGGTCGAAGAAGTGACAATTTCTGACATCGAAGAAGAAGAACCAGATTACGAGGAAGACGAGGAGGATTTGTAATGCTTCGCAAAGTACTTCGTAATTTTCAGTTTACTGAGGGTGACTTAATTTACATTGAAAATCATCCAGCCCTAGTTATAAACGCACGCCCAACATGGATTCACGTTCTAATGTTGTTCGATGGTAAAGCCAAGACTGAACACATCGACAGAGAACGTATCGGCACATTTTGGAACAACATACATATTGATTACCACAGTACCATTAATTTAACACCAGATATGAAAAAGTTAATAGTATTCTTGACTGGTGTTTCACACCTAGGGAGATAACATGAATACACATGATTTCAAACGTGGTGACCTTGTGTATGCCAATGGTTTGCCAGCCGTGGTATATTATGTGTCTCCACTACAAATACGTATACTCATGTTAAAGCGTGGTGACTTAAAAACGTATCGAATTAATCGTGACGAAACATACGGAAATATACGAAATGTCCGCATTGAGTTTATTAAAGCATCAAAAGAAAACTTGATGGTTGATTCGATTATGGATTCATTACGCAAGATTGGAGAAAAGAAATGACTTTTATCAAACCAAAATTTAAACGTGGTGACATTATCTCGTGTAAATCTGGGAATACATGGATTGTCGCCCAAGCAAGCAATGATACAGGGTGCTATTATGGGTTTAACGTAGACTCAACGTATACAATGCCATACGAAAGACAAGACAATTTCAAGAAAATCGGTGAGTTCCCATTAAAAACCATCAAGGATGCCATTGATAATGCCAAACGACAATCACTGGATTTACAAACACAAGTCAATATCGCAGTCAGTCTAATGGGGCAACTATTGGGTAAGAATGATGCGTTATTATTGGTGTTGACAGATATGCGTGTTGACAAAGATAAAAACATCGTTTTAATCAAATGTTCAGATGGCATCGGTAGACCAGACAGATGGATACCGATTGTTGACTTATGTGAAGAATATGGAGTAAGTACAGATGGAGTTCGATAGACATAATCTATTGGTTCTCTGGGGTTTACCAGCCAGTGGAAAGTCAACTTTTGTAAAACAGCATGGGTTGACTGACTGGTGTGTGTCGTATGACCAAATTCGTGATATTATCGGTGGCAAACATTATGCGTTCCGATATGGGAAGTTATTGGTTGACCCAGATGTTGAACGTGCTGCACACCAGATGTCATTATACGCAATCTCATGCCGTATGCGGACTGGGGATTTTATCGTGTATGATAACACAAATACATTACCGCAAGATGTTCTAAACCAAGAGATGCAATTCTTGAAAGACTTGTGTGATATACATGATTATACATTATGGTATAAGCGGTTTGATACCGATGTTGAAACGTGTTTAAAACGGTCTAAAGAACGTTCACAATACGAACCAACGGAAGAAGTCATGCGACAACAAGAGTTATACTTTAGAAACGCACAGATGCCATCGTTTGTACGTAATTTTGATTATAGTGGTTATGATGGTTTATTACATCCACAGGAATAGGAGGTAATTATGTTTACAGTTGGTGATGTCGTCATGTTTATGGGTCACGCATTTTTTGTCATTGACTATGATAATGATATAAATCTATTGATTTTAACCGATGGTATTTCAACCACAAGTGAAGTCGATTATGAAGATGTTGTAAAAATCGGTCATGATGATACTTTTGAACGTAATATTATTGACAGATTAAAGAATATCCAGTTGGTTCATGAACAAGACCTGTTGGAGAACAAGTTGCATCTAATTGACTGCATCCAAGCCGAAGACTTTACGCATAATAGCAACACATATACCGTCACTGGAAAAACAAAACAAGACAACAAGTATCTATATTGTCAGATACATGGGGATAACGGCTATGAGTGGATACTTGTGGAAGATTTACTGGGTAAGTTCTTTAAGTAACAATAGTAAACAACTTTTGTAAATTTCAAAATAAATACAATAAAAACTATTGACATAAAACAACCGTATGGTATAATGTAATCATCAACAGGGAACAAACCTAGTTGAAACATTGTATTATACGGTTTTTATATATTATGATTAATATTTAAAAATTCTCAAATTAATACTTGACACATATATCAAATATGATATAATGATTATAGAAACCATTAGTAAAACATAAGAATTTATTCTTTAGGAGGAAACTATGTTATTCAAATTTTCAAATCAAACAACAACAACATTCGTAAAAACTTTCATCTTCAACGCCAAGACGGCAGACATTATTATTCTCGATAATGAATTGTCGAACATGAAAATCCATGTTCCAGTTAGTCGGATTGATGCAGACTTATTGAACAAGATGTTCAATACAATGACACACAAGTTATTAAACGATGCGTTGGATAATAACATTCCATACGTATATGTCAACTTGCGATTGTTTGCAGAAAATTACGAAAAATCACTTGCTGCTGGTTATGAATCCATTGGATATGACCGCACAACTGGTTGTAAGAAAAGCGTTACGTTTTAATTGGGGGTGACACAATTGGCAGATTTACCAGAGTTTTTACAACATCTAAAGTGCTTCGATGGTTGGAGAGTCCAAAGCGACCCCAAAGAAGCCGTCAAACGGTACTACGAGAAACATCCGAATGAACTATTGAAGAAAAAACGCAAACAAAGACCAAAGCCAAAACGAATGTATGGCAAGAGTTATGGAGCGTTGGATTTACCACCACGACCATGCGAAGAATGTGGTCAAATGTTTAAACCGTCACAGATACGTTCTCGGTTTTGTTCACATAAATGCAGTGGTCGTTACCACAGTCGCAAACAGTATGCAAGGTTACGAGAACAAGATTTAGATTTAATGGAGGGAGTATAAATTGAGCATCGTACAACAAATCGCACACGATTGTCGTTCTCGTGCCAGATGGGTGCGTGAACAAACCGCATATGGTATCCCATTGGATGAACTGGAGTTACAATCTGCACGCAATCTGGCAAACAACGCATGGAAATGGGATTTTGATTCCGCAGCAAGTGAATTATCCAGTGCTATAAAAGAAAACCAAGATTTAAAAACGGTAAAAACGGAGGAATAAAAATTGTCAAATCGCAGCTATACACCAAGAAACTTATTATTGGATGCCACTTGTGGTTATCCCCTTGCACACTATGTTGAAACTCTCGCCAGCAACATTGATATGAACAAAGATAATACCAATGTAGAACTCAATACGTTACGCTTGTCTATCTACAAGGGTATTCTCAATGTATTGCAACAAGATGCACTAAGCGTTGAAAAATTACAAGAACAAATCGCTGGATGGAAAACCATTAAGAAAATCGAAGACATCTCCAAGTTGATTAATGACGTAGACACATCGACACTTACCAAAGATGATTTAAAGAACGTCAAACGTGCCATCAAAGAGCTTGATGAAGTAGTTACTGCTATTGTCGATGGTATGAACAAAGTTATCAACAAATGTGCCACTTTGGCAAACAAGCATGAGAAAGTCATTGAAAATCACACAGATAACACAGAAAAGAAAACGGAGGAATAGAACATTGTCTACCAGAGATTTAACCCAAGTAATGTATCGTGTGGAAAACGTATATCGTTTATTACCACCAGATTTCTTTAAGGGCAACTATGAAACATATGTTGTCAATACAAACGATGGTCATATGTTAGCTTTCAATCGTAAAACAAAACATTATGATGTTGTCAAACAAACAACTGAATTGTTCTTTTATAGAAACAACGGTATGTTGACACATTATTCTCACGGTCACGGTGTTTTCGATGGTGAACCAACGATGCATTGGGTCAAACGTGACGACCAATTCAATGACGAAGAATACGACTTTATTTGTCAAATTGAGGATGCTTTGTTGAGCGAAGCGACACAGGAGGGGTGGTTAGAATAACCACCCATGATACCATCATGAACGAACAACAATTGACAAAAACCATCGAAGACCAAAACCAAGTAATTATCGCCAAGGATGCCACAATTGAGTTGTTACGTAAGCAATTAAGGGATGCCAAGAGTGAATTAAATGAACTATACATTGACAGGTCATGGCAGAAGATGGAAAGAGAATATTTGACTGAAGCTATGTGGCAAAAGTCAGTTAAAGTCATTGGTGGCTTTGAATACGGTACCAGATACATACCAGTACATTTATGTGTTACGTTAAACATTGCGATTATTGCCTTTGGATTGCTTATGTTATCTACAATAGGTGCTTTCAAATGATTATAGAACCGATGGACGACTTTTACACTATAGGAGAAAACCAATGATTGAAACAACTGATTTATGCAATAAGGTATTAGACCTTGTGGATACCATTGACCATGAACAATTAATTAGACTTTGTGATATATCCCTTGTTATCGAAAAAGACATCCTAGATGGATATGGAGATACATTATCTATAACACTGGTGAACATCTACAAGGGAGAACAACTGTTGGGTTGTATCGACTTGCCAGCATATGGCGATACAAGATTTATACTATATGTTAAAATCATAGAAAAACAACCGTTCTTGCGACACATTATTGAACTGTTGGAAACTAGGGTTCAATTACAAGGAGAAACAAATGAGTAACATTTATAAACCATCTAGAGAAGAATCTATTGTGAGTTCTTTTATTGCCAAACTAGAAGAATTAAACAATAAACCAAAGAAACAATACAAAATCAAGGCACATTATGGTACAATCTACAGATTTGTTACCGTTGAAAGCCATAGAACGGCAACAGAACTGTTGGATTATTATGTGGCACTCATCCATAGTGGCAGACCTGTGTATATCCGAAACATGGATAACAACGATGATGAAGCCTGTGTTTTAAAACTTAATGATGCCGATGCGTTTGCCGTTCTTTCCTTACAGGAGGAAGACTAATGTACATACTGGATAAAGAACACTATTGTTGGACAACCGATGATTCTTGTGGGGAACCGCAAGAAACAATCAAAGATGCTATAGAGAATTTCTATGAAGATGATTGTCAAAACCTTGATTGTCCAGCGGTTCTCATCGGACATCCATCGTATTATATCCCAGATATGTTCAATGCAGAGCAACTGATATGGGATATGAACGACAAAATCGAAGAAGATTATGACATCGCATTAAACGATGAGTTGACCGTTGACCAAGACCAAGAATTGGAAAAACGGTTGCAGCAGACGTTGTATCAATTCTTGAAAGAACACAAGTTGGATAAACGTATATGGACTGTGTTTGAATCAATGGAATACAAACCAGAAGACTTTGGGATTGATTTATCTGATTTTTGACAAACGTTTAACAAACGGAGGAAACATGGAAGTTTACATTTTTCAAAAGGGCAAACGATGTCCGTATCTGCACTATAGTTTTCTAGTAACAGAAATAGAACAGTATGCCAATGAGAACTTGGACTGGACTAAAGGAGAACATCAAGTGGATATTCCGTTTTTATACAAATGGTTATCTGATGTACACCAACGTAAAGAATCCTATCTAAAAGATTGTAATAAAACACAAGGTCTTATTTATCAAATATCAGCAGAATCATTGCAAGATATTATTGATATTGTAGAACCTATGAGTGGAGAAAGCTGGTTTGATGTTTATTTAACACGATTTTAACCCCTAGGAGGAACACATGAAAACTTTAGACATTATCGAACGTCATTTTACACAAGATGAACTTATAGCGTACTTAAGGGGAACAATTATCAAATATTCCTTACAAGAACCAAACCTCGGTAACGCTGCAAATATTAAATACTATACAGACAAACTTGTGGAAGTTTTTGAAAAACAACAGGTGAATAAACAAGACTATAAGATAGATGTTTATCGCCCAAAGATTACATCTCAGATTAAATCTTTTGATTATACAGAAGTAGAACCAACAGTTGACACTAATGAACCACAAGTGCAACCAACCACAATAGACGAGCCACGTGCGTATGAATTTAAAATTGGCGACCGTGTTATTATTTCTAAAGGTACTGCTGATGAACGCACAGGAACAATTATTAGACTCCCTAGGGACAACAGTAGATACCAAGAATATATTGTTGACTTAGACGATAAGGCTCTTGGTTGGGAAGCCACGATTGAAGACGAGGGTGTATCTTGTAAAAACGCATGGTATGCCTGTAAAGAAACCATGACTCTTTTGGAATCATCCATAAAGGGTTCTTTGGAAGTCGGTAAATGGTATCATACCACAGATTTCACGGTAGAAGAATTGCAAAAGTTGCTACCAAAGGGAACAATCATTGAAACCGAACAAGAAGTATTGTACGCTGGTATCGAAACAGAGCCACCGACAAAAACGGTAACAAAGGTTGTCGAGGAAGTCACAACATCTATATTAGGTGATAAAGCACTTATTGTAGTTACCGAAAGCAACTTCTTAAAAGAATGGTTTAAAATCCTACAGGAGAACAAATAATGGTACTGACAGAAACACAACAAGAAGAATTAAATCGTCTACTAATGGAAGACGGTGACCTATTAGAAGAATTGGTATGGGATACACCAGAGTTTTTAAACAAGATTGATGAAAAACTTGTGGATGTAGACGAGTGGTATCACACCAAAGATTACATCTTTCAATGTATCGACAATAGATACTTTTGTTTGACAATCACAAAACATAGTTCTATGGGTGATGTCGAAAGTGCATACTTTTATGAAGTATTCCCAAAAGAAATTTTGACAACTATTTATGTATCAGCGGAGGACTTATAATGGATATTACAAACCAATGTGCAGCCGTTAAAGAATCTGAAAATAAGAACTCAAAAACATCTTTACGGTATCAACTAGAGATGGAACTGTTAGGCAGTCAAAACGCACGTTTGATAGACCAACGGAATAAATTATTGGATATTGTCGAACGGTTACAATCTACGGAATCAAAACCAATGGATAAAATCGAAATGATGCAAACACCAGCTGGTTATGTCAAAGTCGGTGACGTAATTGGTTATGACCGCAGTAATAAATGTATTCGCTTTGGTACAGTCACCAGACTAAATAAAGATGGAGTGATTTGGCTTACAAATTCGTATTGCGTTGTGTTTGGTGACGATGGCAAACAGGAGATTTACCAATCAATGGATGGTTCTATTGAACACTATCGTGTTTGCAAAGTATTGTAATCCAATTACACAAAACCTAATTCCAAAAAATTAAAAACCAAAAAATAAAAAACAAGATTTCAAAAAATAAAACGCAGAATTTTCAAAATTCGTGTTGACGTTTACAATCTTGTGTGCTATAATGTGTTTGTCGGTGGTTAGTCAATCTAATAATCACCTCTATAATACGTCTAATTTATGTACTACAAAGAACCTCTATCCATCACGTGTAGTCAATAACCACCGACAACCATTTAATATAAACCACGGTATATAATGCAAGCACCACCGTTTGGTGTGACCATTGTCCACGATACCGTGGTCTTTTTTATGTCCATACACATGAATGACTGTTCAAGTGTTCATTCATGTGTTGCATCTGTGGATTGTCTATGGTGCGTACATATAATATATACATAAGCACATACCGAACATCATTGTCGGTATATAATATATTCCACATGATGAATACGTTGACCGCATCACACGTTGCATCCATGATTGATACCACGGATAATACCATGTGTGGCAACAATTGATATTCCATGGATGCTATATGGCATACCACATATGTATGTCACATGATATTCCGTGGCGATAATACCCCTAAAATTCATTCTATGGCTCTCTACGGTGCGTTTGCACCGAGCCACGTATGTTTATATACCTCACCGATTTTACGCACCGTATAACGCAAATAAATCAATTTTCGTATATCCCCACGGAATTTTTAACATCTATATATACATATGTTGCCACGGATACATAATAAATAATACTATTTGCCACGGATTTTTTATTTGTATATACATATATATTTACATATGTCCACCTATTTTTTTATTTATATGTACATATTAACATATCTATTTGTTTTTTCATCGGTATTTGTGGTTGACCGCCCAAGTCGTTCTCAATGCGTTCTCAATCGGTTGCCACACGCTGCACACACGACCATTCCAAGGATTACTTTTTGTAATGTATCCATGCGTTTTACTCAATCGAAGACATTCAATATATTTATATCGAATGTTTTCTATATGGTTGTATACAATTGGAATACATGAGATTATACCAACATCATAAACAATTGTATACAACCATAGTAAACATTTGTTTGATACAATAATGTAATATCATGTATGCATTTTTGGTATAGAATTTTGGCAATTTCTTATTGCATAATTTTGTGTATATGGTATAATGATTATAGTAGATAAATATTAATATTTAACCGTGCAAGCGGTGAAAGGAATTTCAGAAATGACAAAAGGGCAACAATTAACCGAGAATTTATTATACTTAATAAATACATGGTACGATGAAAACGAATTAACCGACTTCGACTATAAGAATTATACTATCATAGCAGAGGGCGGAACGCTTAAACAAAAACAAGCGTTATGGTACGACCTAACAGGTTCACCATTTGAATTTAAATAATGCACCATCTAGGGCGGTACATCATTTGTACCGCCTTTAGTTTACACCTACGTTCTCAATTAGATTATACAAATGAGAATACGCAGCATAAATGAGAATAACTATCAAATAAAAACTTCGTTAAATCGTTTATATGGACGTTTTGCGGTGTTCCCCTTATGATTGTACGTTAAACATACAAACGACCATACAACGCAAATAAACGAATTTTAAGACATACGGCAAAAACGCAAATTTCACGCAAGCCGTAAACCATATACAAAATACATAGAAATGTCTACTATAGATAGACATCACTATATACTGCTACAAGATTGATAAATATTATCAATACGACAAAACCAGCGGAACACCACAATTTAATTGTGTACAACCAATGTTATATATCTCATATGAACATATGTACATATAATCATATGTTCCATACATGAACAGTTATTCATGTGTTCAATTATGAGTTTTTGTCATAGGTATAACATATGTACACATGAGCATATATTCATATGTTGAACACTACAAATAAACATATGAAATTCAATTGCATAAAACACAATTGTATAACCACCGCCAGCATAGACCATATTTTAAATTGTATGGTTGCTATTTTTAGTTGTATACAATTGTTTATACATATGTATTAATTGCATGATGCTATATAGAAAAACATCGGTATAAATCAATAATAAAAACATTTGTCAATAACACATCTAAAACTTTCGATATACAACAGTATCCACCATAGAAAAACAAATTCATTACTTATATATACATACAAAAGACATCACCGCCATTCTCATTTAGTGAATACCTCTAAAATTGATTTATTTAGCCTGTACGGCGTTTTTAGTCTTTTGCATACAATCATAAGCGAAAACATTTACACGCACCATATAGGCTATTTTAGACGATTTTTATTTGAGAACAATTATCAAATACGCTGGGTTTTCTCCTAGGTGTTGACAAATTCGCTAAAATGTGGTATTTATATATATCTATTA
>ERZ773272.702-NODE-702-length-13104-cov-4.132654_pt1 | contig 13104 bp, 8 predicted proteins | sample MGYA00511891_ERZ773272 | MGnify/ENA primary metagenome ERZ773272 (study PRJEB29015, sample SAMEA2738150) | human oral metagenome | biome: human oral; feature: human-associated habitat; material: saliva | place: China | collected 2198 ...
TAGTAGAATTGGAAAGGGAGGTAGCCGTACCCTTAACCTTGTTTATCAAGAAGGTCCTGCTGGGCAAATGCACGGGTATAAGCTTCGTTGACAGCACACCACTGCGTGTCTGCAAAAACCAAAGAATACATATTCATAAGGTTTTCAAAGGCATAGCTCAAAGAGGAAAATGTTCTATGGGTTGGTTCTTTGGCTTCAAGTTGCATTTGATTTGCAATGAGAAAGGAGAACTTCTCAACTTTATGATAACGCCAGGAGATATTGATGACCGTAAGCCTTTGGAGTACAAAGCATTCATAGATTTTATATATGGTAAGCTATTCGGTGACAAGGGCTACATCAGCAAGAACCTCTTTCAAAGGCTTTTCGTTGACGGAATACAGCTTATTACCAAGTTGAAAAGTAACATGAAAGGAGCGTTAATGAGTGTTTCAGACAGACTTTTACTCAGAAAAAGAGCTATTATAGAGACGGTGAATGATGAACTAAAGAACATTGCGCAGGTGGAACACTCCAGGCATAGATGCTTTGACAATTTCATCGTCAACCTATTAGGAGCAATTGCTGCCTATTGCCTGTTTCCAAAGAAGCCGTGCATCAATGTACAAAGAACCATTGACACACAGCTTGCATTGTTCTGAATTCGTCGAACTCACGTTAAATAAAAGAATTCCGAGAGGTTTCAGCCTACCAAATGTCCATTACGCCAAAGATAATATTTTGGGTAGAAAGCGATATGAAAGAAGGTATACCTCATAGCTTGCTTGCTATTTCGATATACCTTCTTCTCTCGCCTTTAATATTTTATCAACGTGATTAAACGAAGCTAATTACGCCTTCAACCGTACCTTTAGAATCAGTTTCTTCCTGTCCTGTCTCTGGAGAACTGATGTGTTTGATGTCTTTTATCATTTGCTTTGTGCGCTTGTAAGTAGGTGTATTCTCTACGGCAAGAATTACATCTTCATTGTCAAGCTCATCTGCTGTAAAGCGATAGATATGAGGGCGATGTTTGTATTGAGTGTTGTTGTTGTCCCTATAGAAACGTTCACGGCGGTCACGACGTTCTGCATCTTTCTCCTCATTATCGGCTCTTCTTGCTGCTTCTTCTGCGGATAGTTTCTGTATGTGTCGTCCCATACCATCAACATCCTCTATGCCGAAACCAGTTGCAAGGATGGTTACTTTTACCTTCTGATCAAGTTCTGGGTCAATTGCCAATCCCCATTTCAGTTCGAAGTCTTCGCTGAAATGATTCATAAATTCGGTTACATCCCCCATTTCTTCCATAGTCAAGCCAGGGTTGTCCTTGTCATTGCTATTGAAGTTGATGGATAGAAGGATTTTCTTGGACTTGTAGACATCGTTGTCGTTTAGTAATGGTGAGTTAAGTGCATCCTCTATTGCTTGCTTTACACGGCCTTCTCCTTCACCATAACCTGTTGACATGATTGCTACACCACCATCCTTTAGAACCGTCTTCACGTCATTGAAGTCGAGGTTCATAATACCATGTACAGTGATGATTTCTGCAATACTTTTTGCTGCAACGCTAAGCGTATCATCAGCTTTACGGAATCCGTTTAGGAGGCTAAGTTCTGGATAGATTTCACGTAATCTTTCGTTGTTAATAACGAGAAGAGCGTCAACATGTTTAGCCATCTCTTCTACTCCGTCTAGCGCCTGATCAATCTTCTTTGCACCTTCGAAGCGGAAAGGAATGGTGACAATACCAACAGTGAGGATACCAAGTTCTTTACTGACTTGTGCAATGACAGGTGCTGCACCTGTACCTGTTCCGCCTCCCATACCAGCCGTGATGAATGTCATTTTGGTTCCATCATTGAGCATCTTCTTGATGTCATCGATGGTTTCTTCGGCTGCTTGTCTTGCGCGCTCAGGGCGGTTTCCTGCTCCCAATCCCTCCTTTCCTAGTTGTAAATGAACGGGGACAGGAGAATCGTTGAGAGCTTGTGCATCTGTGTTGCAGAGGACGAAGGTTACGTCATGTATACCTTCTTTATACATGTGGTTGACGGCATTACCACCGCCACCACCAACACCAATGACTTTGATTATGCTGTCAGTAACGTCGCCATCGCCGAAGTCTAATACGTCTATTTTATTATTATTATCTGTCATAACAGTATGTGTCTATATGATGAATATACTTATTATTTGTATCCCATGAAAGTGTTACTCTTCGTCTTCTAGCATCTTGCCTCCAAATTCCTTTGCTTTACGAACGAACTTGTTCCAGAAACTATTGCGACGTTTCTCTTCTTCTCTTTCACGTTCTCTTGCTTCTTCCTCTTCGCGTAGCTTGCGTTCTTCTTCTTCTCTCTTACGGCGTTCCTCTTCAGCTTTACGTTTCTCTTCTGGAGTGGGGACAAAACCTTGTCCTTGTGGACGTGTATTAGTGTTTGTAGTTGTTGTCTCTATTGGATGGGCAACAGCTACATCTTTTGCTTCAAAGAGGGTGTTAGCAGCAGGGTTATATGCTGCACCAGCACAATTCATGTCTCCCTTTGCTAGTAAGCCTAATATGGTGTTTGTTTCACCATTTTTTGCAGTTATTTCAGCATGACTTGAGGTAATGGTTTGTGTGACAAACTTAGCCTTACGAATCTTTTCTATACGTGTAACATTGCGTACTAAACATTCGATATTTTTAAGATTCATACCTCCACCTGTAAGTATGATTCCACCAAGGAGCTTGTCTGTATATTCTGATGGAACCTGACACCATACATTCTCGATAATTTCCTCTGCACGTGCTTCAACGATTTCGATGAACTTCCGACTGTCTATTGTTCGTTCGGCATCTATAGAGTATTTAAGGTTGTTGTCAATTTCGTTATTGTCAGTGAATGCAGAGCCATACTTCAGTTTCATAGCCTCAGCTTCTTTTTCTTCCATCTGCAAGGACGCTATATCTTTGTTGATATTATTGCCTCCTAATGGGATTACAGCGAGGTGGCGAAGAATATTCTTATAATAGACAGAGACGGTCGTGGTGTCAGCACCAAGGTCGACAAGTACACAACCTCCACGTTTTTCGGCTTCGCTGAGTACGCCATCTGCCAAGGCTAATGGTGCTAGGTACATTTCTGCTATTGCGATTCCTGCCTTTTCAAAACAGCTATTTAAGTTGTTGTAAAATGACTTGCGCCATAGAATGTTTAAGAAGTTTCCTTCCAAACGTGTGGCCTTAATACCGACAGGGTCTAGGGAGTATTGGTTATCGACCTTATACTCCTGAGTAGCAGCATCTAAGATTTCTTGCTCAGGGTAAGTCATATTTCTGTTAGCATCCATCAGCTCATTTATCATATCTGATGTTATGATGGTATCTGAAGGAAGATCCTTAACAATAACGTTACGAACGCTACGTATAGATTGTCCTCCTACACCTACATAAACCTGAGAAATCTCATATTTCAGTTGTTTCTTGAGCTTATTAATAATGCTGGTGAGGCACTGTCCGGTCTTGTCGATGTTATAGACTACACCTTTGCGAATACACTGTGATGCATCTTCCTTAGCAACGGCTAGCACGGAGATACTACCGTCAAGATTTTTCTTGCCGGCGATTCCCATAATCTTTGATGAGCCTAATTCAATGGCTACTATGAACTCTGCCATATTCGTTAAGTATTATATTTCTTAGTTTTAATGTTCTTTTCTGTCTGATACATGTACATTCTTCTACGTGATTGCATGTTGACTTATTCCGTTGGACCATCTGCTACTTGTTCTTGTCGGTCAACCTCTTTACGTGCTTTCTCACGTTCCTCCTCCTCTGTACGTTGTCTGTCTTTTTTCTTTTCTTCTTTAGCTTCTTTGGTGATAGCTTCTGCTTCTTTTCTTTCAGCTTCCGCATCTCTTCGTTTGCAAACAATCTGATTATCAAATTCAATATCAATATATGAATACTTGTTCCATCCGACTTGTGATAAACCATATCGATAGAACTTCTCCAATCGTGATAATTTGTTGTTTACGAAAGAGTTAATCTCTCGGTTACGTGTCCACCTGTTGCGATTAAGAGGTAAATACCCCATGAAGATTATATGGTCTCCCACGCGTGGAACTAGTTCTATACCATAATCTGGGAGTACATTTATTTGCTCTATTTGATTAATCCAAAAAGGCGATGCACTGATAGCCTTAGCAAGTGGTGCAATATAGAGCTTTGCAAAGATATTATTTATATTACCTGTTGCAATAATCAAGTCGCTTGTATATTTAGAATTGGGGAGTATTCCTCCATTGTCGTCAAGATAGTAATCACCACCATGTTGGCTCTTTATACGGATAATAGGCATACGTTGAGTAATCTGTATGTTAATATGTCCGTTCTCCGTCTTGTAACATTGAGCAGTCTTCACAAAAGGTCCATCTTTGAGAGTTTCTTCGATGTCTCGTGGATTGATATTCTCCATCTTTTTATTAAGAGGATAGAGATTGTTCTTTTGTAAGATATGCTTTATCTCCTCTGCTGTAAGGAATCCAGCATTCTTGGAATCAGATATTTCTATGTTCACCTTCGTGCATACACGACCCTGCTCATCAGGGTTGTTCCAAGCGGTAACAGCCATGATGAGATAGAAAGCTAGTATGATGTCCAGCGCAGTGATAATAATCTTTTTCCACTGAATGTACATGTCTTATCTTTTCTTTAGGATGCTTTTTCCTTTTATATATTTAAAACTTTCAACTTAGTTTTTGCTCTTTAGCTTTGATAATCTCAGCAATTTCTGGTACATAATTGTCGAGGTTACCAGCTCCGAGGACTACTAATACATCGAAGTCATGTGCTTTGACGAAATTCAGAACATCGTCTTTTTGTATCATCTTCTTCTCTATATTTGGGCGTAGGTTATCGTAAATGAGCTTACTTGTAACACCTTCTATTGGTTGTTCACGTGCTGGATAAATCTCAGTAAGGATAACCTCATCAAAGTGACTTAATGCATCTGCGAAGTCTTTATAGAAATCACGGGTACGCGTATAGAGGTGCGGTTGGAAGATAGCTGTTATCTTTCTATCTGAATAAAGTTCCTTCAAACTTTTAGCACTCTGTAATATCTCTTTTGGATGATGACCATAATCAGATAGGAATACATGACGATCGTTCTTTATCTTGAAGTCGAAGCGGCGATCAACGCCACCATAGGTTCTCATACCTTCACGTAGCTCTTCAGCGGTACAGCCATTGAGTTGTGCCATAGCCATTGCAGCGACACCATTTTCAATATTGATTGGGATGGGTTGACCGAGTTCTACATTCTTCACTATTTCTATAGGAGAAATAAAGTCAAAGGTTATAGTTCCATTCTTTATTTGGATATTCTCAGCATGGAAGTCACCTTCCTCACGACTATAATTATATACTTTGACCCCTTCTTGTACATGTTGCTTCATCTCAAGATCTTTATGAATAATGAGTGCACCACCTGGTTGTATGAGTTCTGTGTAATGGCGGAAACTTTCAAGGTAAGCCTCTTTCGTGCCATATATGTCTAGATGGTCAGGATCGGTAGATGTAATAACGCTCATCCAAGGACGTAGCCAATGAAAAGAACGATCAAACTCATCAGCCTCGATCACAACATAATCGCTGTGGGTAGAGAGGATATAGTTTGTGCCATAATTCTTAGAAATTCCACCTAAGAAAGCATTGCAATCTAAGTGACTTTGGTGCATGATATGGGCACACATGGTTGATGTAGTCGTCTTACCATGGGTACCTGCAAAACAGAGTCCTTTGTGTGTTCTAGTAAGTGTTCCTAGCACTTGTGCACGCTTCTCTATTACAAAGTTATTATCATGGAAGTATTTCAATTCTGCATGTATTGATGGGATCGCAGGTGTATAGACAACCAATGTTGTTAATGGTTGCCGACATGCTTCAGGAATGAGATTTACATTTTCTTCATAGTGAATCATCATTCCTTCCTTTTCTAACTGATGGGTAAGTTCTGATGGTGTCTTATCATATCCAGCAACAACTAATCCCTTATGAAGGAAATAACGAGCAATAGCGCTCATTCCAATACCACCTGCACCAACGAAATATACTGACTTTATATCTTTAAGTTCCATGTATCTATATCTTTTCTAACTTTATTCTCTTTGGCGGATTTCTGTATTCCATTTACTTTTACAACAAATCTCCTCGTATAAGTAAGATTATGAATTGATGAGTTTAATTACCTCGTCTGCAATAACATCTGCCGAGTTTTGTAGTCCCATCTTTTTTACATTCTCACTAAGGTTGGCTAATTCTTGATTGTCAGAGATTGTCTCCAATGCTAGTTTCAATAATGTGTCGGGAGCCTCAGAGTCCTTTACGTAAATTGCAGCATGCTTATTTACTAGTGCCATTGCATTCTTAGTTTGATGGTCTTCTGCAACATTAGGACTTGGAACAAGGATTACAGGTTTACCTATAAGTTGGAACTCGCTAATAGAACTTGCACCTGCACGGCTGATGATTAAGTCTGCTGCTTTATAAGCTGCCCCCATATCACTAATAAAGTCCATTATCTTCAAGTTAGGTAGTTCCTTGCCCTTCATAAATTCCATTATCTGCTGATGGTAGAACTTTCCTGTTTGCCAAATAAATTGCACATCTGTATTGGCTACTAGGTCTAGATGCTCCATGATAGAACGATTAATGGTGCGTGCTCCAAGGCTACCTCCTACTAATAAAATAGTCTTTTTATCACTCTTCAACCCTAGACTCTCTCGTGCTTCTTCGGCAGAGAGTGGTGTATTTAAGACATTTTGTCGTACAGGGTTTCCTGTCATAATAATCTTATCAGCAGGGAAGAATCGTTGCATACCTTCATACGCAACACATATCTTTTTCACACGTTTAGCCAATAGTTTATTCGTCACACCAGCATATGAGTTTTGTTCTTGGATGAGACATGGAATTCCCATTTTAGCACACGAATAAAGTGTAGCACCGCTGGCATAACCACCTACACCAACAGCAACTTGCGGCTTAAAGTCTTTGATAATCTGACGTGCCATGCGTAAGCTTTTCCATAACTTATACAATACTTCGAAGTTTTTAAGTATATGTGCACGATCGAAACCTTTGATAGGTAAGCCTTTAATCTCATATCCTGCAGCAGGTACACGTTGCATCTCCATACGCCCTAAAGCTCCCACGAAGAGAATCTTAGCATCTGGATGTTTTGCTTTAATCGCATTTGCAATAGATACAGCAGGGAATATATGTCCTCCTGTACCACCGCCACTGATGATTATTCTTAATTCCTTGTCCATTTCAAACTTGTTTACTAACCCACAAAGGTAATCAATTTTTTCGTCTTCTTCGAACTTTAAGTCTTTTTTAAGAATCTGTTGCTTGTGTAATAACTTCCTGTCCCTCCTCCGTAGAAGGATTGCCGGCTTTTTTCTTTTTAGCCGATCGGCTGATACTCAAGATGACACCTATATAGACACAATTAATGATTGTTGATGTTCCTCCCTTACTTATAAGTGGTAATGGTTGACCTGTCACTGGGGCTAGTCCAACAGCCACTAGCATATTGAATAGGGCTTGTGTTACCAGTAAAAATGCAATACCCATTGCAAGAAAAGCAGGGAAGGAATTTTCACATCGATTAGCTATGATACCTGTTCGGAAGAGCAGGATGATGTAAAGGAATGCTACAATAGCCGCTCCTTCTATGCCCATTTCTTCAATGATGATGGCATAGATAAAGTCTGAGAAAGCCTGTGAAAGGAAGTCACGTTCTGTTGAGTTCCCTGGTCCTTTACCCACGACATTCGATGTGGCGATGGCAATATTAGCGTGTGCCACTTGTGCATCTTTATCTAAATCATAGTCCTTTGGTGCCACATATTCATTATTAAAGAACTTCTTAATACGTGCTTTCCATGTGTCAGCACGATGTAAGATCTTTCCCAAAGAACTTGGAGAATCTTCCTGTTGTTGCTCTTGTATGGTTTGTTCGGTGAGGTTTTGCTTTGTTGATAAGTCATTTTCTACCTTTTTATCATCACCAACAACCATGACCATTATAAGTGTGAATACGATAACCAGTGCAACTGCTCCAATTAACCTGCCAATCTGATTGAATGGTACTCGCCCAACTATCATCATAAGAACAATGGTTAAGGAGATGAGCATAGCTGTAGAAAGGTTCTCAAGTAGAATTAAGAAAATGAATCCACCAGATAATAGCAAGATATCTCGGAACGCCTTTCTATCGGCTCCATGGTCGGTCTGCATGGCACTAAGTATCTGTGCAACTGCTAGTACAAGTGCGCCCTTTGCAATCTCAGAAGGTTGAAATTGTATACCTGCAAAACTTATCCATCTATTTGCTCCGTTGGTAGTTTGTCCTGCGACAAGAACCCACAATAGTGTTATTAATGCTACACCAAGAAGAATGGGGGTAATCAGTTTGAAGTACTTGCATTTGATATTTAATACTACCACCATTAAGCCTATTCCAACAGCGAGAATACTGCAATGGTAGATAATAGGACTCCAATAATTTCCTCCTTTGTATGATAGTGAACTTGAAGCCGAATAGACCTCAATGATACTAATAATACATAGGAAGAAGAATACCATCCATATGACCTTATCACCTTTAAAAAGGTTACTGAGAGATTTATTGTTCATTTCCTTTCTTTCCGTTATCGAGCATCAGTATCTTATAAAGCTCTAACTAGTGCTTTAAACTGGTCTCCTCTATCCTCCATATTTTTAAAGAGGTCAAAGCTAGCACAGCATGGGCTTAACAAGACAGTGTCACCTGGTTTTGCCATATCAGCACATGCAGCAACACAATCTTTCATAGAGTGTGTGTCGCGAACAGGGATTCCTAAGCTATCAAAATTGTCGTGGAGTTTTTTGTTATCAGCACCTAGATAAACAAGTCCAGAACATTTATTTTTCACTAAATCTTTGATGGCATTATAATCATTCCCTTTATCTTTGCCTCCAAGAATGAGGATTGTTGGGGTTCGCATACTCTCTAATGCATACCAACAAGCGTCTACATTTGTAGCCTTTGAGTCGTTGATATATTGAACTCCAGCCACCTTGCAAACCTTCTCCAAACGATGTTCCACACCCGGGAAGTCGCTTAGGCTCTTGCGGATACACTCCTTTTTTATACCGCTGATGTTTGATGCTATACCAGCAGCAAGAGAGTTATATATATTGTGACGACCTGTTAATGACAAGTCTTCCTGTTCCATGTTGAAAGGTTCAGGTTGTTCTATCTTGTATTGTCCTTCTTCAATATAACCAATGCTACCATTCTCCTTTAGCTCTGAAAAAGGATAGCATACGGCATGTACATCGAACTTCTTTAGCTCGTTCTTAATCACGGGATCATCATTCCAATAGATGAAACTATCGTCCTTAGTTTGGTTCTGAATGATACGCATCTTGGCATCAGCGTAATTCTCAAACTTGTACTCGTAGCGATCCAAATGGTCTGGAGTGATATTTAAGAGGATAGCGATATTTGCGCGGAAATCGTACATATTGTCAAGTTGAAAACTACTTAACTCTATGATGTAATATGCATGTGGATCCTCAGCTACCTGCAATGCCAGGCTATTACCAATGTTCCCAGCTAATCCAACATCGTATCCTGCATTCTTAAAGATGTGATAGATGAGGCTTGTTGTAGTTGTTTTCCCATTACTGCCAGTGATACATATCATCTTCGAGTTGGTATATCTACCAGCAAACTCAATCTCACTGATGATGTGTGTATTCTGTGCCATGAGTTTCTGAATCATTAGAGCCTCTTTAGGAATACCTGGACTCTTGATGATTTCGTCTGCATTAAGGATCTTCTCCTCTGTGTGGTGTCCCTCTTCCCACTCTATATGATGCTCATCCAGGAGCTTCTTATACTTGTCTTTAATAGATGACATGTCTGAGACGAAGACATCAAAGCCCTCTTTCTTTGCTAGTACAGCTGCACCAGCACCGCTCTCTCCTGCACCAAGTATTACGATTCTTTTCATATCTATTTCCTTTCTTTTCTTTCCTAATATCTACTTGGATGATGTCTTAGTATTTGCATCGTCCTATAAAGATAAGCCTTTCTTCAATACAAGGAAGCGTCCTTCTTCGTAGGAATAAACGCCTAGTTAGATGGCTAATAGGCGTTTCCTTCTTTTGTGTAAAGAGCTTGATAGTATCGAGAAAGCGTATTTATCTGATTTTAAGAGTGATAATTGTTAACGCCGCAAGTATAATCGTTACGATGATGAAACGCAAAGTTATCTTGCTTTCGTGTACTGCTCCATGTGGTACTTTTATCAGATACTTGCAGTCGGGGTCTAATTGTGAATCCTGAGTACGGAAGTTATCATGAATAGGAGTACGCTTGAATATACGCTGCTTAACGCCTTTACGCTTACCTAATTTGTAATACCAAACTTGTACGATGACACTCAAACTCTCAACGAAGAATATTCCACAGAGGATTGGAAGCATCAATTCCTTATGTATGATGATAGCTCCTACAGCAATGATACCACCGATGGTTAAGCTACCAGTATCTCCCATGAAAACTTGGGCAGGGTAAGCATTATACCAAAGGAAACCTATCAGTGCTCCAATAAATGCCATGAAGAACACTACTAGCTCCTCCGTTCCTGGAATATACATAATATTCAAGTAGGCTGCATATTGTATGTGGCTACTGACATAGGCTAAAATTCCGAGAACAACACCGATTATAGCGGAGTTTCCAGCACACATACCATCCATTCCGTCATTAAGGTTTGCTCCATTAGAGACGGCTGTTACAACGAGAATGGTCATGATTACGAATAGAATCCAACCACCAGCTGTTTTATAGTCTCCTAAGAATTCAACTAGTTTGGAGTAGTCTAAATTATGTGACTTTACGAATGGTATTGTCGTCTTTAACGTTTTCTCTGCCTTAGCTTCATGTTTAATAACTATTTCCTGACCATTCTGATTAGCCACTTCTAGATTCATGTTCGCTTTAACATCAGGTGATGCCCAAAGAACAACACCTACAATGAGTCCGATAGTGACCTGTCCTATAATCTTATACTTACCTTTTAAACCCTCTTTATTGTGCTTGAAGATCTTGATAAAGTCGTCCATTCCACCGAGAAAACCCAACCATATAGTTGTAATAATCATCAATATCAGGTAGATGTTACGCAATCGACCAAGCAAGATTACAGGTACTAGCAGAGCAATAATAATGATGATACCTCCCATGGAAGGTACACCAACTTTCTTTTCACCAAAAGGGTCGATGCTAGCGTCGCGAGCCGTTTCACCGATATTGCGACGGCGCATATAGCGGATGAATCGTTCTCCAAACCACATGGAGATGATGAGTCCGAGTATCAGTGCCAACAAGGCGCGGAAGGAGATGTATCCCCAGATGGAAGCACCAGGGATGCCAAATTGTCCGAGAAAACGAAAGAGATAGTAGAGCATTGTCCTATACTATAAATGATATATACTCAGCGAAGCGTGAATGCTTGTACTTATTAATGACGTATGCTGGTTGTACCGTTGATGTGTGTGCTTACGGGTGTGCTTGCGGGTGTGCTTACGTGTGCTTTGCATGCACTCGTAGCAGATTGCTGTCTTTTACACTCGCAGCGGTTTATTTAAGCGATGCCAAAGGCGGCACGCACTTCTTCGTGGTCGTCGAAATGATGTTTCACACCTTCGATTTCCTGATAAGGTTCGTGTCCCTTACCTGCCACGAGGATGACATCGCCTGCTTGTGCCAAAGCTGCAGCAGTGCGGATGGCTTCGCGCCGGTCGGTGATGGCAAGTGTCTTGGTACGTGCGGCTTCATCTAAACCAGCAAGCATGTCGGCAATGATGTCTTCTGGACGTTCAAAACGAGGGTTGTCGGAGGTGATGATGACGCGATCGGAGCGTTTTGCAGCTTCTTGCGCCATAAGTGGACGTTTGCCCTTGTCGCGGTTGCCACCAGCACCACAGACAGTGATGATTTGTCCTTTGCCGTTGAGGATTTCTTGAATGGACGAGAGCACATTCTCAAGAGCATCGGGCGTGTGAGCGTAGTCGATGACGGCGCTGCAACCTTTGGGTGAGCGGATAGCCTCAAAACGACCATTGACAGGGCGAAGGGTGGAGAGCACGCGGAGCACTTCGGCTGAATCTTCTCCCAACATCACGGCAGCACCATAGACACCGAGGAGATTGCTCACGTTGAAACGTCCCACAAAAGGTACGCTCACTTCGCTGCCGTTGATGTCGAGCAGCATGCCTTCGATGCTTTCCTCCACAATACGACCTTTGTAGTCTGCCATGCTGCGTGTGCTGTAGGTGCGCACTTGTGCTTTGCAGTTTTGCACCATCACTGCGCCATTGCGATCGTCGAGATTGGTGATGGCGAAGGCAGATTTGTCCAAACCATCGAAGAACATCTTCTTCGCATCGCGATAGTTCTCAAATGTCTTGTGATAATCCAAGTGGTCGCGAGTGAGATTGGTGAAAATACCTCCCACAAATTTCAATCCTCCAATGCGGTGCTGGTGGATGGAGTGTGAAGAACATTCCATGAAGGCATATTCGCATCCAGCTTCCACCATGTCGGCGAGGAGCTTGTTGAGTGAGATTGGGTCGGGAGTGGTGTGAGTAGCTTCTACCGCTTTGTCGTCGATGTAGTTGCACACGGTAGACACCAATCCTACTTTGTAGCCTAGTCCGCGGAATAGTTGATAGAGCACCGTGGCAATGGTAGTTTTACCATTGGTGCCTGTGACACCCACGAGTTTCAAAGGTGCTTTTTGCCTTGTCTCTCCCTCGGTTGTTGCTGCGTTTTGCGCTACATCGGGTGCAGAAGTGGAGGAGTCATTGATGAATCTTCCTGTAGGGTCGCCATAAAAGGTTGTTGCGAGCACGCCCACCACTTGTTCGGTGTTGGCAACACGAACGAAGGTCACGTTTTCGGGCATATTTGTGGGGAAATCTTCGCACACCACCACAGCGCGTGCGCCTTGTGCCACAGCTTTTTCGATGAAGGCGTGACCATCTGTTTGAGTTCCCTTGACGGCTACAAA
>ERZ773272.703-NODE-703-length-13095-cov-6.013880_pt1 | contig 13095 bp, 8 predicted proteins | sample MGYA00511891_ERZ773272 | MGnify/ENA primary metagenome ERZ773272 (study PRJEB29015, sample SAMEA2738150) | human oral metagenome | biome: human oral; feature: human-associated habitat; material: saliva | place: China | collected 2198 ...
TGGTGTCAATGGCAATAATGCGACCCGCTTTGGCTTGACGCGCACCTTGCACCACAGCCAAACCAATCGCTCCCAAGCCAAACACGGCAACAGAGTCGCCTTCTTGCACTTTTGCTGTGTTATGTACCGCACCAATACCTGTAGTAACGCCACAGCCGAGCAAACATACTTGTTCATGGTTGGCTTCTGGATTGATTTTCGCCAGGGAAACTTCGGCAACAACTGAGTATTCACTGAAGGTCGAACAGCCCATATAGTGATAGATCGGTTGACCTTGATAAGAAAAACGCGTCGTGCCGTCCGGCATTAAACCTTTACCTTGTGTATCACGGACTGAGACGCATAAGTTGGTTTTACCTGAACGACAAAACTCACACTCGCCACATTCAGCAGTGTAAAGAGGAATAACGTGATCACCCGGTTTTACGCTTGACACACCTTCACCCACAGCAACAACCACACCCGCACCTTCATGCCCAAGAACCACAGGGAATACACCTTCAGGATCGCTTCCTGATAACGTAAATGCATCAGTATGGCACACGCCCGTGTGGGTATTGCGGATTAACACCTCGCCTTTGCGTGGCATTTCTACGTCGATTTCCACAATTTGTAAGGGTTGATTTGGAGCGAATGCCACCGCCGCACGCGATTTGATGGTTGAATTGGTTTGTTTCGTTTCCATTATTTTTGCCTTTTAATTCATTAATAAAGTTATCTAGCCTCAAAAAGATAACCACAGTTTATACTTTGGAACCCACCCTGAAGCAAGCATTTTTGCAATTTTGACTCCGGCAGTAGCATGATCGGCTGAAGGGCTGCCATGCAATCGGTGATTAAAGGCTACTGGATATTTCCCTAAGTCATGAAGCTGTCCAGTATGGCAGGCACCGAATACCTGAGCAAACTCCGCTGCCATTTCGCCAACATTTACCAAATGGCTTTGCAAGGTTTGCCAATGTTTGTAAGGTAAGAGATTACCGAGTTCGTCTTGGGCGGAATGGGCGTAGTAAATGAGGGGGCTCATATTGAAATTCTAAAAAATTCAAATTGATAAAAATGCAATGATAATATGCTATCAAATTTAATATGCAAATAGAAAAATGCCGTCTGAAACTTTTTCAGACGGCATTTTTATTAATTAACCTTTATAACTTACTTCTAATATCCTCCACAGCTTTTACCAAAGCTTCGGAAAGTGAAGGATCAAAAGAAGAGTGACCTGCTTGGACAATTCTCAATTCTGCTTCAGGGAAGGCTTGCGAGAGTTCCCATGCGCTTTGCATCGGGGTGCACAGGTCGTAGCGGCCTTGGACGATGATGGTTGGGATATGGCGGATTTTGTCGATATTTGACAAGATGGCTTTATCGCCCTGCAGCCAGCCTTCGTTCACGAAATAATGGTTTTCCATTCTTGCGATGGCAAGGGAGGCTTGCGGGTCTTCATCCACGTCTTTTGGTTCAAACTGAATAAGGTAGCTTTCCCAGTCTGCCCATGATTTGGCCGCTTTGAGGCGCGTGGCTTCATCTTCGCTGAACAGCATTTCATGGTAGGCTTTGATTAGGGCTTGGCGTTTGTTTTCGGCCACGGGGGCAATGAATTTTTGCCATTGAGCCGGATAAATTTGGCTGACGCCGCCTGCTTCGTTCAGCCATGCCATTTCAGACGGCCTGCACAGGAAAATACCGCGCAAAACTAAGCCGCTGACGCGATCAGGATGAGTTTCGGCATAAGTCAGCGACAAGGTGCTGCCCCATGAACCGCCGAAAACCAACCATTTTTGAATGCCGAACATTTCGCGTACTTTTTCAATATCGGCAATCAAATCCCATGTGGTGTTGTCTTCGATACAGGCATACGGTTTGGAGCGTCCGCAACCGCGTTGGTCGATGATGACGATGCGGAAATGTTCTGGATTGAAAAAGCCGCGGCAGGCCGGTGATGCGCCTGCTCCGGGGCCGCCATGCAGGAAAATCACGGGGTGGCCATCAGGATTGCCTGATTCCTCCCAGTAGATTTCGTGAATGTCGGATACGCGTAAAAGGCCGCTATTTCGTGGTTCTTGAATCGGATGCATGAGCTTTCTCCTTTGTCTGATGAATATATTTAATTGTAACACTTTACCTGCTGATTTTTCAGACGGCCTACATAGGTTTAGCGCCACAAATGGCGTAAAATACTACTTTTTGACAGGATTTTTTTTATGGCTGACAACAAACAAACCCATGCTGCACCCGAAGGACAACTTTTATTGCGTACGGTAGCCATGCCACGTGATACCAACCCTAATCAGGACATCTTCGGCGGCTGGATTATGTCGCAAATGGATCTGGGCGGCGGTATTTTGGCGGCAGAAATCGCACAGGGACGCATTGTAACCGTGGCCGTTCAAGAAATGAATTTCATCAGACCGGTAAAGGTCGGCAACGTTGTATGCTGCTACGGTCATTGCGTCCGCGTAGGCAATACTTCTTTGCAACTGAAAATCGAAGTGTGGGTGAAGACTTTGATGAACGATATGGTAACGGAAGACCGCCAACTGGTCACCGAAGCCGTATTCACTTACGTCGCTATCGATGCACAAGGCAATCCGCGCCCTATTCCTCGCGAAGGCAATGCAAAGCTGGCACATTTGTCAGTTTAAGAAATCAAAACCAGGCCGTCTGAAATTTCAATGTTCAGACGGCCTTGTTTAATACGGAAGCAAAATGTAATAATATTTCTTTTGAGCTAAAGCAAGGCGAAGTATCTGTTTTTTAGGTTTAATTCAGGCTGATTAATAATACAAAGACCGTACACCGGCTTCCTATAACACTACTCTACCGCGACAGTTTGTACCACCTTTAAAACAACGTTTCCTCCTCAACCCACTTTAAGGAACATCATGGCTTCGCGCGATTTATACCCACAGGAAATTTTACAGGTTGTTCTCGACAAAAGCTGCGCCAAAGCACAATCCAGCATTCCCACACTGGCAATCTTGAGCGTTTTAGCCGGCGGATACATCGGCTTTGGATATCTTGCCTATTTAAAAGTAGTCAGCGGCATACCTCATGAATGGAGTGGTTTTGCCACTTTACTCGGCGCAGCCGTGTTCCCTATCGCCTTGATTTGTATCCTACTTGGCGGCGGCGAGCTGGTAACCAGTAACATGATGATCATGTCTTTAGGCAGATTGGCCGGACGGATTTCCTCCAAAATGCTGCTGCGCAACAGGGTTATCGTCTGCATGGGCAATTTGGTGGGTACGCTGGCAATGGCTTTTTTCCTCGGATACTATGTCGGTATGATTGAAGGCAGCGTGGCAGAAAAAACCATTGCCGTGGCGGAAGCAAAAGTCCATATGGATTTCAGCCGCGCTTTTGTATCGGCAGTCGCATGTAACTGGATGGTCTGCATGGGCGCGTGGTTGCACTTTGCTGCTAAAAACACAACCGGACGAATGCTGGCCATTTGGTTCCCCGTCATGATTTTCGTATTAAACGGCTTCCAACACCTTGTCGCCAATATGTTCGTTATCCCGGCCGGCATTTTGGCAGGTGCAAACATCACATGGGGGCAGTTTTTCTTCAACATGATTCCCGTATTCCTGGGCAATGTCGTCGGTGGCGCATCCTTTGTCGGCGCATCGTATCTTTATACTTATAAAGACACGCTGAAAGATAGTGCCGAATAGACTTGCTTTAGAAACAACAAAACCTGCTTTTTTAAGCAGGTTTTGTTTTATCGTTATTTTTCAGACGGCCTTTACCATGATACTACCCTACAAGGTTGCAAGATTGTTTTTAGCTGAATAGCCTATTCTGAAGTAAACAATACCTCTCTTAATTGCTCAAAAGAATCAACTACATCATACTGTACTTTCGTGCCATAAGCATTTTGTTTTTTGTTTAACTCATCGAAAAACTTACGTGCAGATTTAATTTTGTTGTGCTCCTGTTCACGTAGTTGACTAGTATCTACGCTTCCCTTAGTCTCAGCAACAAAGTAAATTTGCTTCACTTGATTTCCATCAAAGGCAATTGCCCAGTCTGGATTATATGCACCAAATGGCGTTGGGATTTGAAAACGGTTTGGTAACTTAGCATATACCACAACCTCTTTAGCACCATCCAAAGCAAGGGCAAACTCACGCTCAATTTTTGAATCTGTCGCAGCATATTCAAAGACATGTTTTTCTAGCTTAACTGCATCACGAGAAACCTCATTACTAATAAATATGTCATTCTGTTCGTAACGCTGTTCAGTCAAACTGTACTCTAAATGCTGTAACAGCATTTGTGCTTGTTGCTGATTAATAATCAAGCTGAGTTCACGGATAAACGCTTCCGGATTATGCTTAAACTGACTAAAAACAGCAGCATTAATACTTTGTAATATACGCGCAACAGTTTTCCGTGTTAAATTAGTCTGTTCAGCGATTTCGCCTAGTAAATCATATTTTACTGAGGAATGAACGGATATATTCGCTTGTAGCCTCTCAGTTTGTACTTTACCGAAAGCCTGTTTGCTCTCTAAAGCCTCCAAAGAAATCTCATCTTTTTGCGTGCTACCGGATACAGTATAACTTAAAGTTTCTACAAATTTGTTATTTCGATCATGTGCGACTTTATCAACTTCCTTCGCAACATCTTTAATTAATTTCTCACTATCCAATGCAATCTTGAATACAGCTTTCTGATTGATTTTACTCCATAGATCTTGAAATTCTTTACGGCTTAAGTTTTCTGGATTAATCGGATTCGGCTGATTTTTATTAGCATTTTCTGTCATACTTTCAACCGATTTCGGATCAAAAATGCTGTTAATCAGATTAAATATAGATTCCCGAAATGGTTGTAAATTTTCAGGTATTTCTGCCAGTGTACCAGTGTCTTTGGCTTCATGATAAGCAGGAAGGATATGATCGTTATCATCGATATAATCATTGCGCGTTAGATATTTATGAATCTGTTTTGCCTCTTCCAAAGAAATAATTTTCTTGGTGCCGTCTGAAAGTGTAAAAGTTTTATCTTTGAAATACTCAGGCGTTGCTTGGGTTGGGCGCGATTGCAAGCTTTCACGTATTTCCGTTTGCAACTTACTAACAAAGTCCTTATAGCTTTCATTGGTTACAACAGTCAGATTATTCAACTTATGTACTTCACTAATTACACCAAAATAATTCGCATCCATACGCTCGCCTTTACTGTTGACAGCTAAACGCAAGCCTCGGCCAACTTCTTGGCGACGTGAAATACTGTTATCCGAATGTTTAAGCGTACAAATCACAAACACATTCGGATTGTCCCAGCCCTCTCGCAAGGCAGAATGCGAGAAAATAAAGCGTGTCGGTTCTTCAAAAGACAATAAGCGCTCTTTGTCTTTTAAAATTAAATCATAAGCATCACTATCATTGGATAGTTGCTCTTCTTTATTATCAATGCTCGGGTCAGCAAAATGCTTGGTTTTCTTATCAACTGCAAAATAACCATTATGCGTTTTATCTACATCGATACTGCGTAAATAATCACAATATGGGTCTTCTTCCAAATCTAAAACGGCCAGACGGTGTGCCACTTGAGCTTCATATTCGCGCTTAAAGATTTCCGCATATTCACCATTGAGTGCTGTACCATTTTCATCGTACACACGATATTTAGCCACTTCATCGATAAAGAATAAGCTCAACACCTTAATACCCAAGTGAAATAAGGCGTGCTCTTTATCCAAATGAGCACGTATGGTTTCGCGGATTTGGATTGTACGCATGGTTTTTTCATCAACATTGCCCAAAGCCTCGCCGATATAAATCTTTTTACCGTTTTCAAACTCCACGAAACCCGCGCGCGCATCAATTTCCACTACCACATAGCGGTCAGCATATTGATCGGCATTATTCGACAACGTATACAAATTATCGCCTTTTTGCACTTTACGCGTTTGCCGTCTGAAACCCTTTTGCGTTTCTACCTCAATTTCCAAATGCGCTACTGGTGCAGATTTAGAAACAGAGATATTTTCCAGATACAGATACTCGTGCGTGCCAGATAAACCCTTAACCTCAATGCCTTTTACGCTGATTTTTTTTACCAATTTCTGATTGTAAGCATCCAGCGCATCCAAGCGATGGACCAAATTATATTGGCGTTTATGGGTAGCAGAATAACGCAATATAAACAGAGGTTTAAAGTTTGACAATGATTCCAGCGTTTTATCTGCCTGCATTTTTTGCGGCTCGTCCAAAATCAAAATCGGGCGGTTTTTCGCAATCACATCAATCGGGCGTCGTGATTGGAATTCATCTAATTCTTCATAAATGCGGCGGTTGTCTTTACCTGTCGCATTAAATGCCTGCACATTGATAATCATCACGCTGATATCAGCGGTTGAACTGAAGCTGTCGAGATTATGCAAGGACTTAGAATCGTAGATAAAAAAGCGCGCTTTTTTGCCGTATTGTTCTTGAAAGTGCCCCGCCATCATCGACATACTTTTGGCCACGCCTTCACGAATCGCAATACTCGGTACCACAATAATAAACTTGCTCCAACCGTATTGCTTATTCAATTCAAACATCGTGCGGATATAGCAATAGGTTTTACCCGTACCTGTTTCCATTTCCACATTAAGATTGAGCGGGCTGGAAGTCAGGTTACGTTTTTTACCTTTATCTTTATCTTCAGTTACCAATGTCAATGATTTATTCAAACCCGAGGCCGTCTGAACCTCTTGAATATTTTTCAATACCAAATCCATATTCTGAATCGGCGCATTGGCAAAACCCTGTTCGCTCAAGATTTCCTGTTTTTCAGACGGCCTATCAAACAAGGCCGTCTGAATGTCGGGAGTGACCGGTTTTTGCACACCCAAATCACGGCGGTAGCTTAGTCCCATACTTTTAGACTGCCCTTTAAAACACTGCACCACAGCCTGAACCGCGTTTTCCTGATATTTTAGGGATTTGAATTTAATTTCCATTTTTTCGCCCTGAATGCTTTTTAGCTCATTATTTAATCTGTTTATTGAAATCCGAAACAATTTCTGAGTTTTATTAAATGTTCTATATTCATAACAGCCTTAAATAAACTTTACATCTGTTTCAGGTGATAATTGTTTAAACCATTCTTTGATATTGGTTTTATCTGCATCTTGACTGATAGCATATTCAACGGAAACGAATTTTTGCGGCGTTTCAGCGGCTACAGCTTGAATTACCGCTTCGTTTAATTCATCAAAACAAGCCGCCAGCGCATAGCCGAGTGAAGATTTTTCGCCGACAAAATAGACTTTTTTACCGTCCACATCTCGCTCCTGAATCGGCAGTGACAGCGGCAAGCCCCAATCCAACATCACTTGGAACAACAAATCTTCGTTACTGCGGTCTTCCTTAATATGTGACACCATATCCAACAAATCCGACTGAGCTACTTCATCAGGACGGTAATACACATCTTTCATATTGGTCGAATCCACTTTCAGCACGCGGAAACCACCGTCCCAATCTTTGGGCAGCTTATCGGAAAAATCGGTACGGATTTTAGCGGCAGCACGGCGGATACGCTCTTTGGAAATCTCGGCAACAGTATGCATTTTGGAGATTCCATCTAAAAATTCGATCGCATTTCGATAAGTTTTTTTTGCTTTAGATGAGGCACTTTTCATAGCCTCATCTAAATCTTCTGCAATTTGTACTTGAATAAATTTTAAATTTAAGTTTGTTTTTGTATTCAAATTTATAACAGCTTCAGCTATTGTTCCACTTCCTGCAAAAAAATCCAAAACAATATCCTTTGGTTCAACTACAAAACTTATTAATCTTTCTAAAATAGTTGGAGATTTTGGATTTTGAAAAATATCTCTAGCCATTAAATTCTCAAAAGCTTTAGTTGAGGAACGTCCATCTTCATATATCACCGTTCTCAATATATCTTTTGCTTCCGATATTCTTATTTTAGGTTTAATTAATGTGGTCTCATCAAGACCAAACATAATATCGTTTTCTTGTACCATTTTCTCAAGAGTATCCTTAGGGAATCTAAAACCTTTTTCAGGTACTTTACAAACTTTCCCAGTAACAGGATGTATTACATCATATTTATAACCACCAAAAGTAGTATTTGCTATATCCCCATCATGAAACACCCCTTTTTCATCGATATTATCATAATGAGTTACACCATCAAGATCTCCTTTATTATTTTTTATCCAACTACGTAATTCTTTTTGTATTTCTCCAATATTATTTACAAACTTTTCTCTTAATTCCCAATACTTATCTTCAATCCGTTGTGCTTTTTTATTTTCAATTTTCCAATGTTTTAAATTATTTTTATTTCTTGCATAACAAGTTATATACTCATGCTCTGTATTTATCTGTCTAGGATTATTATCTGTTGCAGTTTTTAAAATCAAGACCCCAATAAAATTGGGTTCACCAAAGATCTCATCGCACAACCGCTTCAAATTTGCCTGCTCATTGTCATCACAAGAAATAAAAATTACACCATCATCGGCTAACAGGTTGCGCGCCAATTTCAGACGACTGTACATCATAGAAAGCCAATCGGAATGAAAACGGCCATTGCTTTCAGTATTGGCAATCAGGCGGTTGCCTTCTTCATCAAATTGCTGAGAACGAGCAAAAAATTCTGCGCTGCTTTCAGAAAAGTCGTCGTTGTAAATAAAATCCTTACCAGTGTTATAAGGCGGATCGATATAAATCATTTTGACTTTGCCCAGATAATTTTCCTGCAAAAGTTTGAGCGCGTCTAAATTGTCGCCTTCGATAAATAAGTTTTCCGTAGTATCAAAATTAACGCTTTCTTCGCGGCAGGGGCGCAAGGTTTTGGCTATTGGCGCGTTGGCGGCAAGTATGGCTTCTTTTTTGCCCACCCAATCCAAGCGATATCGCTCTTGCTCGCCTTCGACAATTACGTCGGATAATTCTTGACGCAACAAATCAAAATCTACCACTTGTTTCAGACGACCTTGCTCATCACGGCTTTCGCTGATGCAGTTGGGAAACAATGCAGCAATTTTAGCGATGTTGTCTTCGGTTAAATCTAGGCTGTGCATTTTAAGTTTGCTTGTCATGATGGTTTTCCTTGAATTTTTTGCGGTTACTTGAATTGGTTTAATATTTGTTCTAAATGTGCCAACTGCTGATTAAGCTCAGCTTGGCGGTTGAATTGCTTTTCTTTTTTGATTCGACTTTTAAGTTGGTCGATTTGTTTTTGTAACTGCTGATGCTCTTGCGCCTGGATCAGCCGTTGCTGGATATTTTCAGACGGCATGATATTGGTGTTGGCAGACAACGGTAATAATCGGTCGATTAAATGGGCGTATAAATCGCTAAGTTTAAGATAAAACGGTAACGGTTGACGGCTTGCATCAGCTGGTAGGCCGTCTGAAAAATAATATCGGTCTTGCACACTTTTATTGCCATCCGCCAGGCTAATCCTCTTATAGGCAGCAGCCACTGTAATTTTGTTGTGGTATTCTATTTCAAAAATAATTGGGCTAGGGATTTGTTTATCGATATAGTGCAATATGCTTTCGCTGATTTGCGGTACGCGTGCCTGTATGTGGAAAATTTGAAATTCAGGAAGTTTTTCATCAACCTGAAGATTGAGCGTGGCGGCAGACAATTTAAATTGCCAAGTAATCCTCTCAATTTCGTCGATAAATAGCTGCTCGATGGCTGCACCGCCTTTTCCTTGTTGATAAAGGCGGTTTTTGGGAATATTGGTACCGACATAAGCATTGTGCGGATATTGGTAAAGTTTCATTTGCTTACTTCTTCTATCACGATAAAACCAATCAGTTCAAAATCATTGCTGCCTGCGGTATCGTTTTCTAAGGCTGTTGTTTGGTGGGCGGAAAACAGGCTGTCTAAATCGCTTTCAATCTTACGGTTTTGAATCGCAGCCACTGATTTTTCAAGCAAATCAGAATAGTGTTTCATATTACGCCCATCTTTGGTTCTCTTATTAAATGAATGATAAGCTGAAGGGATTGGTTCTCCATGGGATCGGCAGATTTTACGCATAACGTCTAAAATATGCTTGGCTTCGGTATAATTTTGAATAATCTCGCCATCGGTACTGATATAGGTTAAAAAATAAGGATGTATACGGTTGTTTGGGTTACGTTCAGTTTGCCCTTTACGGCTACGCAGGGCAAAAATCACGCCGGGTAATAATCCTAATTCGGTATCGGCAGGCACTACAGCATGCAAACCAAACGGCAAGCGCTTGATTTGCGGATTAGCTTCTAGATAATTGTGCAGATCTATACGGAAATCGTTTAAACCTAAATCAGTAATGGATACGCCACCATTGGCATCTTCCAAATCCAATACTTCTTCTTGTAGGCGTTTTAATTGTTCTCGTCGATAGGCAATGTCGTTGGATTGTGCGCTGAGTACGTTATCATCACCTGTACCTGCCATATCTGCAATTACCATGCGGCTTTCTACGCGTTCACGCAGCTTAATGTAATCATCTAAACTTATATCTGGCCAATAATTTACTAGCTGAATAACACTATTCTGTGAACCAATTCGATCAATTCGTCCAAATCGTTGAATAATCCGTACTGGGTTCCAATGAATGTCATAATTAATTAAATAATCACAATCTTGTAAATTTTGACCTTCGGATATACAGTCAGTGGCAATTAATAAGTCAATCTCTCGCTGCTCACTCGGAAAGATATCTGCTTTTTGCTTAGATATGGGTGAAAATAAAGTCAGTAAGCCCTGCATATCATAACCTGCACGATTGTTTGGCATGGTTTTAATAGTGGACTGGTTACTGGTGCCTGTAATTTTTGCACTGTGAATGCCATGCGTTACCAACATCTCTTCTGCTAAGTTTTGATACAGGTAATCTGCAGTATCAGCAAAAGCAGTAAAAACGATGATCTTTCGATTATTCTTATTTATCGGATGGCCAATCTTATGGGCAATTTGCTGTTTTAAATGCTGTAATTTGGCATCGCGTTCAGGAGTAACATAAACGATGGCTTGTAATAGATTATCTACAATATCCAAATCACCTTGTAAATCTTGTGCCCAAGACAAGGTATCCATATCAGCTAAATTGATTTTTAACCGTTTTCCAATGTAGTCTTCGCTACTACCTTCTTCACCCTCAGCCAATTCAACAGCTAAATTATTATCAATATCCCATTCGCTATTGGTTTTGTTTTTATTGAAGTCTTCTATTCGTTTCAAGACACTGGTAATTTGGTCGCGGATAGTGGTTAGAGTCAATCGAAAAGCATGTATAGAGCTTTCCAAGCGCTTCAGTAAATTAGTTGTCATCAAGGCTTGCAAGCTGCGCTCGCGGTCGGCTTGAGTAAAATGTCCACCACGACCGGTACGAGTATCAAATTTTTCTTCATATTTTTTCTGCTTACTTGGCATAATGTAGTTTACAGGTGCGTAAACAGACATACGTATAGAAGATAATTGCTGATAAATTTGATTTAAATCGATGCTATCATCCGTTGCAATACCGCATTGATAGGATATTGGCTTTAAACGTGTTGGAAATGTACCTATGCTGCTTGTATCGTAATAGGTTTGGATGTGTTTTCGTGAGCGGGCAATGGTTACGCTATCTAACAATTTAAAGAAATCCAAATCCAACATTTTTAAAATTGCCTGGGTATTACGCTTTTCAGGAGGCAATTTACTCCATACATTAAATTGTGCTTGTGCGCGGCGAAATATGGTTTCAATGTCGTATTGTGTATTGATCTTACTTTCTAAATTGCCAGACTCACCTTCATAAGCTAAAGCAAGCTGGTTTTTCAAATCTGTAAAGCGGTTATTTACCGGTGTAGCAGACAACATCAAGACTTTAGTTTTCACGCCTTGTTGAATTACCTGATCCATTAACCGATCATAACGGGTTTTCCGATCTTTAAATGTGTCACGATTACGGAAATTATGCGATTCATCAATCACAACCAAATCATAATTGCTCCAATTGATTTTACTTAAATCAACGCCATTACTTATGCCCGAATCTCTCGATAAATCGGTATGAAACAATACATCATAGTTAAACCGATCTTTAGCAAAAGGATTAGTAATTAAATTTGCATTGTAATTTGTCCAGTTGGCTACTAATTTTTTCGGACAAAGTACTAAAACACTTTTATTACGCAATTCGTAATATTTAATTACTGCTAGTGCTGTAAAAGTTTTCCCTAGACCCACGCTATCAGCCAAAATACAACCATTATAATTTTCTAATTTATTAATAATACCTATAGCTGCATCTTTTTGAAAGTTATACAACTTTTTCCATACCTGCGTTTCTTGATATCCAGTTCTATCGTTAGGCATAACATCTTCATTTATCTCATTAAGAAACTCTTTGAAGATATTATATAAAATTAAAAAATAAATGCGATTAGGCGCATTTTCTTCATAAACTGATTCAATATGACGAATGACCTCCTCCGTCACATCTTCTAATTTGCTTTCGTCCTGCCAAATTTGTTCAAAAAGGTTAAGATACTGCTGGCTAAAAGGCAGATCATCAATACAACTTACAATATTCCCAATAGCATTACCCTGCTCTATACCCAATCCAACAGGTGTAAACCCTTGTGATTGTAAATAAATAATTGCTTTATTAAGCGATAACTCTACTGCAATTAAATCTTGCATAAATGCACTGGTCTTATTCGACTTAAACTGGACTTTTTTGCGTATCCATTCCGCACATTCATGAGCAATAGCTTTTTGCATTAATTTATTTTTTAAATGAATTTCAAATTCTGTACCATATAAATTGTTTTCTCGATTATTCTGCTCAATCGTAAACTCACGGATTTCCTTTTTTTCTTGGGAGGCTGCTTGCTCAGGAACAAAAGTGGGAGACGTAAAAATAAAACGCAGCTCCTCGATATTTTCTAGTTCCTCTTTTAAATAAGAATAAGCATAGATAGAGAAAATAGATGAAGCAATACTAATTTTGGACTCTAAACCAATATTTTCTTTTAAATCATCACCCAACAATTGATTAATATTATCTATAACCTTCATTCTCCACCCCTAATCAAAAGAATAATTCTTTAATTTAATTATAACAAAA
>ERZ773272.704-NODE-704-length-13093-cov-3.829805_pt1 | contig 13093 bp, 12 predicted proteins | sample MGYA00511891_ERZ773272 | MGnify/ENA primary metagenome ERZ773272 (study PRJEB29015, sample SAMEA2738150) | human oral metagenome | biome: human oral; feature: human-associated habitat; material: saliva | place: China | collected 2198 ...
AACGATGTGTTCATTTTGCAGTGTTTTATGAGACTATCGAAATGAATGAACAATAGCGTTTAACTTTAGAATAGCTCTTAGAAGCTCTCAGAGCTCAGTGGCACAATTTTAGGGTTGTTCTAGGGTAAATATACCCGATAGGGTTTAAAATGGTGTAGAGAGCCTTCTAGAGCCCTTAGAAGCGATTGTCGGTTTGAGCAATAAAAAAAAGACCTTGAGTCTTAGAGACTAAGGTCTTGTTCTTTAGCTTGTTTGCGCTCTTGACGTTTACGTTCCGCAATTTCTTTTAGAGAAGGTTTTGGCTGTTCTTTGGTTGCCGTCTTAGTTTTTTCAGGTTGGTCGAGCGAAACGATGGTGATATCTGTCTTGTTTAGGATATGGTTTTTAATGGTGTCCCAATTCCCGCCAGCGAGCCCACAACCGATGCGGTCAGGAACGTAGGCTGGCATTTGTTGCTCTTTGGCACGCGCGTCGAAACGTGAGAGAGCTTCCATGAGTTTCTTTTCATTGGTGTAGGTCTTGCCTGTTTTAGCGCTATTGCCGTAGCCAAACTGCGTGAAGCTGTTGCAAATGGTTAAATCGTCTGAGACCTTAACAGGTTGGATGAGACCAAAGCGACTTTCAGGCGTTGGGTGTGTTTTAGCAAAGGCGTGGTAGGCGCGCTTGACTTGAGGATATTTAGTATAAAGGGCTTTAGCGACACCTGCGCCCATAACGTCTTGACAGTTGACTTGGTGCATGATGTAACCGCGTTTAATGGTCGTGATATCACCACGTTCTTCACGAGGTTGTTCTTTGGTTTGTTCCTTGACGATAAGGTCGCGCACACGCATGAGGCATTTGCCGGTGAGGTTTCGCCCTTGACCGTCTCGACCAACGCCATATTTGCTGTCGTAGGGATTGGCTTCAAGGAGTGTAGCGTCTTTGGTATCGATGAGTTTCTGTTGGAGCTCAGGGTTCTGCGTAAACTTGAGGTACATACCGTTGGCGATGTGCTTTTCAGCGACCTTATCCCAAACGAAGGGGTCGAAGTTCTGAACGGTGCGTCCGATGCGTTTAACGTGCAAGGGGTCACTTGTGTTTAGAATAGCTTGTTTAGCGGTTTCATCACCAAAGAGTTTTGCCTTTTGATAATGGAAGTAGTGTTCAACAGTTGGGAAGTGGACGGTTTGACCGTACTCGGTCGCTTGAAAAGGCGCGTGGGCGAAGTTTGAAAAGTCTTTATAACCGTTGTGAAGACCGCTGTAGAATTGAATAGCCGACATTAGTTGTACCTTCTTTGTTTTTGTTTTTATTATAGCAGAAAAAAAACCACCCGTGTGGGCGGTCTTATTTTAGCTTAAGATGTCACGTGCGCGATCTTCGTTGTGTTCGATACGTTTGAGCGCAGCGTCTTGGTCTAGACGGTGGTCGTCAATGGTACCAATCCAATCATATTGGTGGTCGATGATAGCGACAGGTGTTCGTACACATTGAACAAAGTGGTCTGAAATAATGGTTGTTGATAGTTCAGGGCGACCTGTTTCAACGGTGAAACGTAGGCGGGTTATCATACTCTTAACGCCGTGTTTCTTGACGCGTTTTTTATTACTGTCGTTGAGTTTATGGATGTTGGCTGAGGCGTCACGGTGGAGACGTTGCAAGGCTTCAGGGTAAGTTGGGGTTGTCTTAATGGTCATGGATTTTCCTTTCAATTTGAGGTTTCGACGATGAGGTCGCAGTCGGTCTTAACAAGTGTGAAGATAGACCAGTTGCTCTTCGAGCGAGTCTTGTGTGAGACTAACTTGATTTTGCTGACGTTTTTATGCGGTGGCGTATCTTCGAAGTAGACCTTACGGATGTCGAAGTCATCATCGTATTTGTTTGGGTTATTTGTTTTGACGGTCACCGATAGTTTGTTGTTTTTAGACGTTTTTGTCTTCAAGACGTCAACCAAGCGCGTGTCTGTCGGCGAATAAGTTGTGGTCTTTTGGTCGTAAGGGTCGTTCTCAGGTGTTTGCGTTTGCGTGATTGAAACAGCGTCAGGATTTTTACCGTCATAAACAACCTCAGTTGCTACTGATTTAGCGATTGTCGTCTTTGTTAGGGTAAATTGCGTGATAATAGCACTACCGACGATGATAATGTTGCATACGGCTAAGACGCTAAAGAAGATGGTTCCGTTTCTACCGAACGTCTTGTCGGCTTTGGATTTACCAAAGTCGTCTAGGAGAACACCCAACCATAAGACAAGCATGAGTGCCTGTGAGAAAGCTATGACACCCATGGCAAAAGAGTCTATCGTTATCATTTCTTTTTTTTTCTCTTTCTAAATATTAGATTGCCATTATATTATAGCATATTCGGTCAGTCTTGTCTGTTTTCAGCTGTCACGGCGCCTGTTTGGTAGTCGATAGTAAAGCCTTTAAGACTGTTGTAAGTGGTTACCGTTTCATCGATAGCACCGTCTGAGGTCAAGGCTTGAACAGTGACGGTAGTTGGAATGGTATTCGACCCTTCGTAATTTGGTGTGACTTGGTAGTAGAGCGTCGCATTGCGGTGCTTTTTGAGGTAATCAACGCATTTACGTTCAATGTACTGCATGCCACCGGTATGTTTACGGTTGCCGACGTTTTGGGTACGAGTTCCAGGAACGCTGTTAGCGGGAATAGCGTCACCGCCTAGAGAGTCTGCGATAAGGTGGCTACGGTTCCAGAAGAACCCTTTGTCCGTACCTGTACTGGTTTCAAAGGTCACTTTAGGATTGTGTTTAGGCCAGCCGTAAGGGTCCCTTGAGAAATGTTGACGGTGACCAATGCTTTTCTTAACAACGTTGTAAGTAATTGTCGCTTTAACGGGCGTAGGCTTATGGGTATTGGCGTCATCCCCGTAAACGTTCTGTGGCGTTTTAGGAAAGGCGCTTGCGTCTAAGTTACTTGGGCCATCGACGCTATAGTAATCAACGGGTGCGGCCTGCGCTGTTGTTTGAGGTTTAAGGTCGGTACAAGCTGCCAAGGCGAGAAGCGCTAGTAGGACAAAAACGGTTGTTTTAAAGGCGCGTGTCATGCTTCATCACCTACACTTTCAATTAGGGCTTGGAGTTTGGCTTCTTGTTCTCTAAGGCGTTTAGTTTCTTCAACCGTTAATAGTACGGGTTTGATTAACCTTGGTTTGCTGTTGAGGATGCCACGACGTAAGGGGTATCCATGGGTTTTACGCCAGTTATTAGACCAATACCTCTTGTAAGCGTTGTATTCGGGATGGGTTTCGGTCATAAGCACGTGCACGACGTCTTGGTCTTTGGTTGCACGGGGTTGGTCTGACACTTGACAAAGCACATGGTCTTCATCGTAACCATAATTCAAGTGTTCGATGTCTGCTAGGGTCGGTTTGGGGTGTTTTCGAAACATAGGAGCCTTCTTTCTTTTGGGGATTTTCTTAGAAAAAAAAATAACCAGACCAGCTACTGCCGGACTGGTTAACAAATACGATATAGAACACGGCCTTCGATAGCGTTGGATAAATCATATCGAATTGGAGTCCTAGACCCTTTTTACGTCGATGGTCAGGACGTTATGCGTCTTTACGGGAGTCGAACCCGTCGTTTATCATTTTGTATGTGAAACTAAAACGTGATAATATAGGCGGTCTATTCAAGGGACGTGTAAAATGAAAGGAAGTAAACCAAAATGTCAATTGGTTGACGATGACTGTCTGAATGACCTGAAAGGAGAAATCGCACACTGGTGAGTGTGTTGAACGTTTAAGCAAGTTCTTGACTGATGATAAACGCGCCAGGTGACCACGTCAAGAGGATGGTCACGGTTTTAAAAGACGCAAATACCGTCGGTTGGGGTCGAACCAACAGTTAAAGTTAAGGCTTTCCTAAAATTTAACGACGGTTACCGCTACGGTTTATTCTTCGTCTTCGTGAGTGACTTGAATACTTAGAGCGTTAGGTTGATTGAGTCGTACGATTTGAGGGATAACGTAACTTGTGATAAATGATAAGGCTTTGTCGGCGTTAGGTGTCTCAAAGAGTTCGCTTGACCCATTTGGAGTTGTCAGACGTGTGAATGAGCAAGGCCAACCACCGTCGACGTCAAAATGCAAGCTGAAGTTGCATGAGAGTTGATAGTCGGTTGTATCAATGTTGATATCAACTGTGTAGACGTCAGGCAACAATTGGAAGATATCCAAGCGGAAGTTGTCTACAGGATAGGCTGTTGCATTAGCCCAAATCTGAGGCAATTGGTCTTGGATGCGGTCCATGACGTCTTTGACAAAGTTTTCGTCCACGGTAGTGTCGTTAGACTCAACGTCGTCTTGAGGTTCTTCGCCCTTAAAGGCGATATCTACGAAGTCTGTTCGTGGTTTGCGTTCCCTAAGTGCATATTGGATGCGACCTTCTTCGATAATTTGGTTGGTCAAGCGACCAGCTAGGCCGTTTTCGCCTTTGACCGTAAACGTTTCGGTTGTACCTGCGTAAACAAGGACAAACCAAGGGTCGTCAATTGAACGTGTTGTGACTGCCATTCGAGCAGGATTTTTAGTCAAATCGACGTAAACGTAGAAGGATTGGTCTTCTGTGCTTTTGGTTTGAAGCTCTTGAACAGCTTGTTCAATTTCGGCGATGTGACCGAAGGCGTAGTTAAGGGCGTAAGTTGTTTTTGACATGGCAAAAACCTCCGTGTGATAAAAATTCTTGTTTAGTGTTTTTTTTGTTTTATCTTATTGCCATTTAACAACGACAATGCCAACTGCGGGGCTCGAACCCGCGACCTCTTCCTTACCATGGAAGCGCTCTACCTGCTGAGCTAAGACGGCGAGGAAATAGCCTTAGAGGGTTCTAAGGCTTTGGCTATGTACGAGTTCCCGACGGTCGTCGGGGATGGAAAGTGAGGGGTTCGAACCCTCGCGCGACCGGAGCCGCCTAACGATTTAGCAAACCGTCCTCTTCAGCCTCTTGAGTAACTTTCCAAGTGTCCGCCTGACAGCGAGAGTTTGTCAAACGGACGAGAATGTAGATGAGTATGTAACAGAGACGTTACATGAGTTTTTACGGCCCACACTGGGTATGGGCTAACGAGCCGAAGGGTGTCTAGCCCTTATTTACAGGGTGAAAACCTGCGCGTGTCCTTGTGTTTCGTTCGCCAAAGTGAACAAGGCAACGCTTACAAACTATCGACAAAAGACTTTGGCGTTCTTCCGTCTACGGCTCGTGTTAAAAAAGTGGCTGACCTATTAGTCACTTACGCCGATAGCCCTTTATCGATTTTTATAAGCTATCGCACCCTGTCACCAGGAATGTCTCGCGGTTTTGAGATACTAGGGTAGCTGGATTCGAACCAGCGCATGAAGGAGTCAAAGTCCTTTGCCTTACCACTTGGCTATACCCTATGACGCGAGCAGGGCTCGAACCTGCGACCCACGGATTAAAAGTCCGTTGCTCTACCGACTGAGCTACCGCGTCTAAGGAAGATGTGGGATTCGAACCCACGCGCCGCAGAACGACCTAACGCATTTCGAGTGCGTCCTCTTCAGCCGAGCTTGAGTAATCTTCCAGGATGTTATGATAAGTAAACCATCAGTAGCCAGGATATTGGGCTCCATATAACCTTAGCAAAACTTCGACCTAACAATAGGAGTTAAACTTAAAACGATAGTTTTGGTCATAGCCTACCGTTTCACTATTGTCGTAGCTACGAATATAGGTTTATAAGACTTCGGCTCGTTAATGCGTTGTTTCATTAACGCCTATCTGTGACCAGGATAACAGTTTGACCTAATAACTGTTACCGTGGTAGTCCTTATCATAACGAATGACGCAAACAGGACTCGAACCTGTAACACATGGATTAAAAGTCCATAGCTCTACCACTTGAGCGTTATTGCGTCACCTGTCGCTTGATTCTCGACAGGAAACGTAGAAAAATTGAGACATTGAAGGTGCAATGTCTGTTAAAAACCTACGCTGAGGGATGACGTCCGGTCGCTGGCTATTGCCGTTAGGCGCTTTGGTCAATCGTTTTGCTTGGAAAAGGTCCACGTCAGTGCGTAACTGGCTGTAAAAGCTGTGGACGGTTTGTCGTTTGTCATAAGGAGACTATCACCATTAGCAAGGGATAGGACATAACTTCGACGGGCGTAAGAACGTCTACTGACACTATCATTTACCTTGTCAATGGAACGCCGCGAACAGGGTTCGAACCTGCAACCAATGGGTTAAAAACCCACCGCTCTACCAATTGAGCTACCGCGTCTAAATCAGCGCACGGAGACACGGTGTGCGCTAATCTACGAAGAACCTAAGGCTCTAAGGACTTTTACGCCGTCATGGCGAATAAAATTAGGAAGCTACGTATTGAGCAATACGGAGTTTTAGTGTCTTTGCTTTGACAATGGTTTATACGTATTTTGCGATGTATTCGTCGATGATAGCTTGTGGACTGATGATCTTATCGTTACCGTCGCTGTTTGCGACAGATGTCCAGGTGTCGTCTTCACAAACGCGACCAATCAAAGTAAAGTCGTCCGTATTATCGGTCTGTTCAATGATGTTATCAATGAACAGGCGGATGTTTCGGACTTCTGAAGGGTCAAGTACGTTAGCAAAGGCTTTATCCTCAAGCTCAAGACCTTCGTGGATGATATTGGGGATATCAGAGACGAAAGGCTCGTATGCTTGTTTGTTCATAGCTGCCTGAACTTCAGGGTCAACTGGTCCGTAGCACCATGCTTCGAAATTTGGTTCAAACAGATACGTTGGATAATTGACTGTTTCTAATTCATTTGACGGGTCTGCTGTGAGTTGACCATAAGTCGCACCATAGAAGGCAAACAGGAGATAGAGCGTCTTTTGAATTTTGCTAGACGATGGCTTCTCGAGTTTAGCGAACAAATGGTTGACAAGGTCAGCTTTGTTTTGAAAAACGTAGCTAGTCATTGTCTTTTCCTTTCTGATGTGTTTGAAGCCAAGAGTGTAGAAGCTGTTTGGCTTTTTTCACGCTGTTCTTTGGTCCATTTTCCGCTGATATGTTTGTTCGGAGTAGCCATTGGTATCTCCTTTGGTTATATAGCTATGTATTTTGACAAATGAATTGCCACGCGCCCCGTAGAGCTATCGTAGCAAGGTTGCACCAGTCTCCGTAGAGATACTAGCGCTATATGCCGAGTACAGGGGTCGAACCTGCGACCTACGCGTTACGAGTGCGTTGCTCTACCAACTGAGCTAACTCGGCTTGTGCGTCGGGGCTGGCCCTCCCCGACAAAAGCGCAAAAACTTCCAAAAGCGCTTTGATTAGTTGAACGTCTGCTTTGTGGAAGGCATAACTAGACGTTTTCTTTTTTTCATGAGCAAACGTTTTGGGAACGCTTGCCCAGGGCGCGTAGTCGGTGGGCTCACGTGTTCAGACGCATGGGTTGATTAAGTCCAAACGTTGCTGATTAGCCGTAGCTAGTCAAACAATCACACGTGAGGTCGACAGTGTAGGTTACGGCTCTACTAAGAGGGTAGAACGCTCACGGCTGACCTACCAACCGTTTCTAGCAGGGACCCCTCTAGCTGATAGGCTAAAGCGGGATGCTATAGGGGACGAGCCCCTTCCAAAAGTTTAGGTACTATTTCGCAGACTGCCGTAGTATAACGTCTGCCGTCAACGGCCGCTAGTATAAGTACCTTTCTGACTATTGCAAGTCATCGGGGTCAAGCCCCTCCCCAAACAAGAGCGTACCTTGTCGTCATTCAGGCGCCACCTGAACATTGGCTGCGTTGTCTCAGAAACGCAATTGGCGTTTTAAATCACGCGCCAACAGTTGAGACGACTGTTGTTAATGCATGATTTATGGCTAATCGGTCAGTGACCAAACTGACCACATTTGTTTCGAGTCTTAAGACTATAGTATACTATAGCGCCGAAAATGGTCAAATCGGGAAGACAGGATTCGAACCTGCGACCCCTTGGTCCCAAACCAAGTGCTCTACCAAGCTGAGCTACTTCCCGAGGAGTGATTACGTCAAAAACAGAACCTAACAACGTAATCGCGGCAACTTCAGGCTGTTCTGACTGTGTTTGCCGTTTTTTAAGCGATTGGAAATTGCCATGGCATTCATACCCATGACTCTTGTTCTCTCCACTAACCATACGTTTTACGGTATGACGAGTTTTTTAGCGTCTTTGCTCTGACGCGACGGATTATTCAATAGGTTTGAACAATTCCGCTTGGCAGACGGTCTCGACGGGATTCGAACCCGCGGTCTTCGCCGTGACAGGGCGACGTGATAACCACTACACTACGAGACCCAAAACTGATGGCGCCCTGCGGTTTTATCAATAGGGGACGCATATCTTTACCCAACGCGGTGCATCTTGTCGGGGACCGGTTCATCAGTTATGCGGACGATATTTAGCCTTGGGTGGCGAAGTTCCACCCTACATTCTGACAAGAGCTACCAACTAACGTTGCCCTCATTATGCCCCGTTAAAGGTTCTTGTCGTACTCAGGATACCACTAAAGGCGTGGTCCTTTGACCCCTATGCGCTTGTGTCATAGGTTTGGGCTCAAACGTGTCGCTAAGCTGCTGACCGAGTCAGCTGAGGTTGCGCGACGAACGTCATCGAAGTTTCTTTCTCTTCCTCACCGTTTTACGGGTGGTCGTCCAATGATATGTCAAAAACTGCACAAACTAACATATCGTAGCTAAAGGCTGTTTCAGGGATATGTCAAAAACATAGAAACGACATATTATGGTGATAGTCACCGTTTGTTACCGCGTCATATGACGCAACACCACTTACAGAGCTCCCGCCCTGTCTCACCATGTGGGACGTGAGTTACAGACGTAAAAGTGGTTAGAAAAAAGTTTATAGGCGCACATAATGTGCATTAAGGAGTCTTGCATCGCTCGCGATGCAACTCCGCCAACAGGACTCGAACCTGTGACAACCTGATTAACAGTCAGGCGCTCTACCAACTGAGCTATGGCGGATAGTTGCCTCCTACTATCTATGGATAATTTTGATGGAGAAGTGATAGTAGGGGCAAGGTTACAATCAACGAACCCATACACCTACGCGCTAATCTGTAGCGCGGCTATTAGGGTTCAGGTCCTCTGTGGGAATTAAACCCACGACCTTCGACAAGAAGAGAAGAGTTTCGCGCCGACGCTTCTATCTCTGAGCTAAGAGGACATAAGGGAGTAGCTGTAAACAGCTACTTGTTATGAGTGCGTGTTTAACGACATGTCTGTCGGTAGACGAATAGCTGGCAGATGTTTAGTCGTACTCAGTTAAACGAACTGCAAAAATACTAATTCTTTGAGGCTAACCTCAATGGAGCCGGTGGGACTCGAACCCACGTCCAAACGCACTTTCCAATGAATTTTATAGGGTACGGCTACGTTTTATACATTCGCTTTCTAGACAAACGCACAAAGGCTAGAAGGCTAACTGAAGATTTAACAAGAAAGGGTCAGTAGGTCTTTCTTGCGAGCGTCGGGTTTTTGGAAAACGCTACTTGGGTTTGACGCAACCTAAATAACGTCGACCAGTGTGGTCTAAAGGTTTTGTAGTGTCTTACTGACTAATCCCAGAGGGATTAGGCAGCAGCACCTTCGAATTGTGTATTAGCAATTATATTTAAGTCGGTGATTACGTCACCACTCGGTACCAAATTCAAGAGTCCACGCGCCTGTCGAAACCAGGGCGACCCCTCAATGTGTAAATGGGCTAAAAGCCAATGGCGATAGACGGCTCTTGAGACCGTCACTGCGGATGCAGACCTTAACCGTTAGGTGTATCGCAATGGAGTATACCTGTCTTGATGGTGACAGTCCAGGGCATAATCATTCAGACGCGCGTGCTTTGACGTATCGATGGCGTTTTAAACGTCGCCGTCAGGTTGATTATCCGAAACCTTGTATGACGAGCCGTAAGGGCGACTCAATGCGACCGACGGGAGTCGAGCCCGCGCACCTTACCGTTGGTAAGAGCTCTCCCGCCTGAGCTTACAGTCGCACGTGACTTGTTGTCACTTATTTCCAGTAACGATAGACCGTTCCGTTAGGTCCGTTTAATTCGCCGATAAAGGTCTTAGACCCGAAGTCCGTACCTTCATTCAACTGATAGCCGTAGCTATCAAAGTTGTAGACGATACGTCCGCTATTGTCATAAGAGAAGCTGTTGCTGTTGTTGATGACGCTAGCTTCTGACTTAGGTTGCCAATAGCGGTAGATGGCTCCGTCTGTTTTATCGACGGATTCTCCTTGGTAGTTATACAACTCAAAATTGTCATAACGAATGAGTGTTTCGCCGTTGGTTGTACGGTTGTAGATGCACCCACTGACGTCATTATCTACATGACCGTATCGGTTGTAGATGGTGCTTGAGTTGTAAGGAATGGTAGTATCAGCCTTGGCTGATGTTGTTACTAGAGCACCACTCGCAAGAAGTGAGAGTGCTGATGCTGTGAGCATACGTTTTGTTGTTTTTTTCATGAAAACCCCCGTTTTTCGAAATCTACAGACAATAGTGTAAGGGTTGGTCTTGCGTATCAATGAAATTTTCTATCAGCGGGTTACGCCAATGCAAAGATTTGAATGAATTTTTTTTTAGTGAGAGATACACAAGACCAACGTCCTTTACATTCGACAGAAAACCTATAGAGGCGTAGGCCTCTATTTCGTTAACTGTTAGGGTATATTATACCATAGTTTGATAACAAAAGCAAAGATTTACCGTATTTTTAATAGGAAATCACGTCCTTAGACCCACATTTGGGACAAACGGGATTGGCGTCAAAGCGTGACCAGGGGTCGTATTTGTCTAGAAGACCTTTCTGACGTTTTTCAAGTTCGATAATGCCTCGTTCGTCAAGTTCAGCCCATGGGGTATCTTTAAGGTCTTCAGGTTCGACCCAGCTCCGTAGCGCGTCTGTGTGTCCGCATTTAGGGCATTCTATCATTAGCATAGCCATAAGACCACCTCAGACGTTTGGATGCATGTGGAATTTGACATAATTGGCGATTTTAGAGACGGCGGATAAAGGCCATAGTTCTTCCATATAGCGGTTGGTGCCTTTGAAGTAGTAAATGCCGTCATTTAGTACGAGACGCGCCGCCACGTAGTTTCTGAGAGCAGCGGGACGAATGGTAATGGTTCTCGGGTTGTGATGTGTGTCACGGCGTGTGCGCTCGTTGAAACGGCTGATATCTATCTCAATAGCTGAGATAAGCGTGTCGAGCGCTGTGTCGTAGTCTGAAGCGTCTGAGATAGACGGTAGGGGTTGTTCGAGGGATTTGTCTAAATAGGCGATGGTGTTAAAGCTCATAAGTTTTCTTTCTAAGATGCGAGGGCTACTATGGTCACGTAAGCGTTAACGCTGAAAATAATTAGCGAAAAGGCGCTCCATAAAAGCCATAGGGGGTTGTCTAAATAAAAATCGTAAAGGGTGTTTCTGAATTTTGTTTTATCGTCGTCAAGACGTGTTGCCATAAAGCCTGTCGCGATGATCCATAGGGTATTCACACCGCAGAGCAAGCATAACCCGAAGATTATCAAATAGGGTTTAAGAAGTAGCATAAGGTTAAAAAGACGTCTAGGCGACCGGTCGACTAGCTCCTTTCTTTCTTGTTATATTACTATCTAGTATAACATAATTTGGGGATTTTATAGTATAAAAAAAGAGCTCCAGTTGGGAGTAAAGTCCAATAAAAAGAACACCTTTCGGATGTCCTAACTATGAATAAAATCCAATAAAAAGAGCCTCATTTGAGGCTCTTTTCGTGTGTATGTACGTACGTATGATGTTTGACGACAGGCTAGGGGTTTTTAGTCCTCTTTACGGCTGTAGCGTTTTGCAAGAGTTGCAGCTGTTACGCCCGCAAGAGTTGTGATACCGATAGCTGTCATTGCTGTGTTACCTTTATCACCAGTGTTTGGAAGCACTTTGCGTTCAGGTGTTGCTGGTGCTTGAGGTTTTGGAGCCTCAGGCGTTGGTACGCCTGGTTTAGCTGGTGTTTCAGGTTTTGGTGGTTCTGGTGTATGCGTTACGACTTTGTTAGAGAGGTATTCCACACCGTTAATGGTGTTGGTGTATTCGTTGTAAACGTCACCAGTAGCGATACGTTTGAACTCGATGTAAGCGATAGCTTGGAAGTCTTCCTTACCTGAGAGGTTGTCGAGGAAGGCTTTATCGAACTCGAAGGTCCAAACGCCGTCTTTGAAGGCAGCTTTACCGTATTTAGCCACGTCGTCCTTAGAAACAACCGTGCCGTCTTTAAGAGTAACGTCGTTAGCCAATTTCACACGGTAGTAGTCTGTGTAGAGGTCGTGAGCAGTATCGAGTTTATCAGAGAAGCCATATTGGAAGAGACCTGAGACAGCTTCTTTGTCCACTTTACCACCAACGAGTTTGTACGAACGGATTTCTCCGAGTGGTACAACAGCATCGTTGATAGACGTTGGGTCTGACACGTCGATAACCACGTCTTTTTCAGGTTTGATAGTTGGTACTTTGTTAACAACAACGTTTCCGTCATAACCATTACCGAAGGTTACTTGGAAGACTTTGTTGGTGTACTCACCGCCAGCTTGTGCCATTTCTGATTTAACGTCCATAGGCATGTGGAAGTAGAGGTTCGTACCTGTGACAACGTATTTGTTGTAAAAGTCTTGAGAGTCTTTAGCTTTCCAAAGCGTCAGGTTGTACTTGTCGAAGTCAACTTTGATACCAGCGTTTTCAAGGAAGGCGCTAGCGTCTTTGTCGGCTTTCACTTCATCGAGGCTTGTGTAAGTTGTTGCAACGAAAGTAGATGGGTCAATGGTTTCACCTTTACCGACTTCGTCAGACGTTGTGATAGTCACTTTGTTGACGTCGAAGTTAAGGGCTTTCTTGTCCCAAGTATCTCCGAAACCAAATCCACGGCTGATAGCTGCTTTGTCAGACTTATCGCCTTTGAATTGGTCAAGGTCCATTTTACCAACGTAGTTGTTAGTAGACCCTGCAAGACGTTCTTTACCATCGATGTCTTTACCGTTCTTGTCACGGTTGTGTTTAACAGGCTCAATGTTAGAACCACCATGCGGGTTGTTAGGGTCTTTAGGGTCTGGACTGT
>ERZ773272.712-NODE-712-length-13035-cov-4.265177_pt1 | contig 13035 bp, 27 predicted proteins | sample MGYA00511891_ERZ773272 | MGnify/ENA primary metagenome ERZ773272 (study PRJEB29015, sample SAMEA2738150) | human oral metagenome | biome: human oral; feature: human-associated habitat; material: saliva | place: China | collected 2198 ...
CGAACCCACGACTATAAGGTTGGAGCTTGTCATGTTACCTCTACACCAACGGCCTAAAATAAAAAGGAGGTGTTATCCTCCGAATTTATCAAATATACTGGTTTTCTTCTCTTCCACTTGTGGAACGTATAACTTCATTCGACTGTCCACGGTCAAACCAAGTTGTGATGCTGCTCGTGTTAAGTTAGTGGTTGCACGCTCAAGACTGTACAGCATTTTATTCGGTAAGACTTTACCACTACTTGTCTCGTATACGTATCCCTCTTTCTGCAATCCGCGAGAGATTTCCTTATAGACCGCATACCACGTACAGTATGTTTCTAAAATCGCTCGATCTAAATTTCTGAGGGGTAGCTTTCGCAGATCATTAATCACACGCTTGTATTCTGCTTTTGCAATCGCATCGAAGTGTTTTGGTGGTGTGATCTGCAATGCGTCCAAGCCATCAGAAGCCTTGTCCTCAATCTTCTTCCGCGCAATCTTCTCTTCTTTGGTTAAATGACTTTTAGTAGTCGCTACCAGCTTCATTTTTCGTCCCAAATTGACACCTCCTTTACTGAAATGACTTTTCAAAAACGGAATTTTTCGTACAAAAGAGGCCGCGTCCTTTTAATCACGAACCATATAGCCCCGTTCATAAAATCACGGGGGTAAATTCCGAACATTATTTATTTTTTATCCGTGTTTGTTCATCCACTACCGTCCGATAGGATCGGTAGGTTGACACTATCAACAATCACAATAGATTATTACGTTCAAGAATTGCTCTTCTATCATTACATCTCTTGCAAGAAGCTTTCAAGTTCTTTCTATCCAACCTTTTAGACCAATCTCGCTTGATAGGAATGTAGTGATCCGTCATCGTAGCTTCTCCACCACAATATTCACACACATAATTATTTTCTAATAACACAATCTTAGATGTTTCTATCCAGACTTTAGAATTATAAAATGCTTTGGCTTCACGATCATACTTCCATCGCATACGATTGTATTCAGCGTATTCGTCTTGCCTTGATCCATAGTCAGATAAGACTCGCTTACCTCTTGACATCGTTAACTTCTGTGGTCTCATATTATCACCTTTTAAAATAACAAAAGAGATCCACAAAGCTATTGCAGATCATTGGTACTAAATAGGGAGACAAAACAATTAGGCTTGTGAACGTTTCTGCTACCTTACGAATCTCTTTCTGTATACTATATTATCAGGTCGTGTGTATCATTTGTTAACGTTTGGTTCATTCCTAAATGTTCGATTGCTTTCGCTCTTGCTCTTTGGATTGTCGCATGAGAACAATTTAATTCTCTTCTGGTTTCTTGCCATGAGTAGCCATTAACGTACATTAATCTCAATACGATATTTTCCAGCGGGTCGTCTAAATCCTCGATGGCATTAATCAAGCGTGTCCGTTCTTCCATGAGCTGGTTGATCTCCGCACGCAATTTCTCTGCCCCGTCAATGATTTTAATATTTAAATCTTCAGTAGCATTTCCACGCTTGCCACCTTTTGGTTCGTCAGAATAGACCTGCCCCTTTAAAATAGCTGACTTTAAGTTTTCGATTTCCTGCCGTTTGGATTTGATTTTGATATCAATATACTTTAATGCAGATAGTCTGCTCGCTATGTTCATTCGTCACCCTCACGATAGATAAGAAGTAGATCGGTGGCATAAGTAAGTTTAGCACCACCAAGTAGAACACGGTCTGTTTCTGCAATTCTGACAATACTAATCACATCATTGATCGAATTGTCATTAATAAAATCTTCTACTCTTTCAGCAACATCATAATACTTATCACTTACATTGTCTTTGTCTTTAAATAGTTTCGCTTTAATCATATTACCCTCCCACTCCATTCGCATCAGCCACTTCTTTCAGTTCTTCCGCACGTTGTCGCTCACGCATCTGATACTCGCTGTTTAATTTATTCAAAATAACATCCTGCATCGTATTCTTCTCAGCCAGTCGCTGGATAGATAACTCATGTTCTTGTACCGTCCATTCCAGATCGCTCACACGTTTATTAAGACTTTCAATCCGTGAGTTTAAGTTAATACACACGATCAGAAATACTAACGATACTGATGTGAGGATTGTGTAAAATAGTTTAGTCATAGCATACCTTCCACATCTAAAATTTGGTCAATAATATTCTTTAAATCATGTATATCATTAAAAGGTTTTACTGCATCGTACAGGTTGGGAAAGTACGAATCAGTAACAAATAAATCTTCCATACCGAGTACGGCAATCTCTAACTTGCCATTTATTTGAGCGATAGATAGAGTTCTGTTTGCTCGTATTGGTATATGCACATTATCTAAACTCATCATTTTCCCTTTCTATTTTTAAATGCAATCACACCAGCCCAGATCAGACCAGAAAGCCAGAATGCTGCGAATACTAGATATATAAAGTTTTGTAGGGTCATTGGTCTACTCCGAAATACTCTATTAGTTCATTTTTCAATTCTTCTATATTTCCGCATCTTTCAATCATATCAGATACATCGCAGATCACATCCGACTTGTTTAAGGTATTTTCTGCGACTGCATCAGCTACCCATCTTGGATGCGTGCCAGCGTAAGAGAACTCATCTTGTGGCAACAATTCAAGCAACGCTTCATAACGTTCTTCAAGAGCAATTAGAGCACCAAATGCATCGATGTAATCACTGTCTAACTTTTTACGTTCAAAAACTTCTAGTTGATTTTGTTTAACGATCTCAGCATAAATAGCAGACCATTCTTCGTCTGAAAAACGTGATTTTTCAACTAATGCACCATACTCTATTTCTTTACCGTTTGCTGTTACTTTGTAATTCATTTCTTCACCTCGCCTGTAATTCTATTTCGCTCATTTCTCATTTCAAGATGGTCGTCATCACCAAAACACACTAGTGTTATTTCTTCTTCCCACTGACTTTTTGTGTAAGGGTATCTTCTAGGTCTACCATTCACCATATTCTATACCTTCAACTTTCTTTTCAAATTCATCATACTTATCCCTCATAAATTTAGGTTTAATGTCACCATAAAAACCAAGAAAAAAGTATCTATAGCAACTATCAGCATAATCATAAGTTTTATTGATTTTCAACTTACCTTTAGTATATCTTCTAAGTTTTCTTGGTGTGTCTATACTATCCATACCAAAAACTTCTATTGTGAAAGCTATTAAAGAATATCTGAAGTGTTTTCTTTTCTGTCTGAGATTCATTCTTCTCTACCTCAAGTTTAAAGCATCATTATTCATTTCTGCAAGTGTATCCCACATACCAACACCAAGCTTTGTAATATTCTTCGTGTACTTTTTCTTTTCTGGTATACTCTTAAAATCCCACCATTCAGCTCCATCATACTCATAGCGCTCAATCCACCAGTCTTTTCCAACTAGTACAAGATCTGTTGCTACATGTTGAGCACCATAACCACCATCATAGTTTGTTTTCTTTGCTACTTCCTCGAAATTTACCTTAGTAATTTCAAAATCATCACCTTGGATAAAAAGTACATCATCAAATGTCTTTCCATTATCTACTAGTGTCTTTAAAGTTTCTTCCCATAAATTAGCCATTATTACTTTCCTCTAATAATTCTTTGTTCTCCCAAACATTTCCTACAATTTCAAATGGATAAGCATAATCCTCAACCAATTCTGCTAAAGCTTCACTTTCATTATATTTTTCAGATTTAAACATAAACAAAGCATGCTTATTATCCCAAAATACACTTACATATACTTGTTCATTAATGGTTTCAATACCAAGTATATCCCCCTCAAAGATTTCTTTGCCGTTCTTATCTTTGAGCCCCGTTGTTTGCATGAGTTCGATTTTATCTATATAGATATTGGCACCGAACGATTTACCTATAACAAGTACAGTGGATACATTTCCCTCATCATCAAACCTTATCCGTTCAACTTCTCCTAATTCTTCCCACGTTTTATGCCACGCTCTAAATTTCGGAATCATCTTGCACCTCCTATAAAACTATTAACAATATTTTGCTGTTCAGTATCGATTATTTTATTTTTATAATTCAATATCGGAGCCATAATGTCATTCATCAGTGCAGGCTTCAAAATGATTTCATTTGTTGTCAAAAATCTTTTACCGTCGATTTTTATTTTTATATCATGCCCGTTAGCGATATGCTCAAGGTCGTTTTTAGATAAATATATTTCAAATTTACTCATTCTCCCACCCCCTCAAAATAACTATGAAATTTACTTAGGTTCACAATAGCGACTTCTTCAACGGAATGTTTTTCGATATCAAAGTCTGGATCATTTTTCCCAAACTCTTTCTTTATGGCTTTTTCCGCTAGAAAAGGTAAGGCGAATATACTTGCTCCGTTTTTTAAGGCAAGCGCTTGACCGTGTTTATTTACTATTCGATACCCTATATCAAACGGTCTGATTTCCAAATATCCAAGTTTTCAAGCTGAACCATCAGTCCATGATAACCTAATGTATCTGCAGCACGCCCTATCACATAGCCCTTTAAATAAACTTTATCTTTATTCATTTGGCAAATCCTCCTCTTTTACAAACGTTCCATTAATCCAGCGACCTTTACGATCTTTAATTTCGTTATAGGCGATTTCAAAGCAGTCCGCAAAGTCGTAGTCGAGTGCCTTACTAATAGATTTTAAGTAAGCCACAGCACGTACTAGATTATGACGACACATCTCCTTACTTGCTAAATCTTGAGATAGTTGAAACTCACTGATGTTGGCATTTAACAATTTAAAACATTCCATAACATCCTTTCGTCTGATGTTATCTGATTCTTCAAAGATACTATGCACATCTCTTCTGATTATCATTGCAAGCCCGACAATAACAACTGCACAATCACCAATACTATCCTTAGTCAGCTTTTCATTTTGCTTGAGATATCCAGCACATAGCTCGCCAAATTCCTCACTTAATTTAAGAGCCTGTTTATCTAATCGTCCACCGTGTTCCAAGTCACGGTCAATAAACCATTTTTTAGTTAGTGTTACTAATTCCTGTTCTAGTTCCATAAATTTTTTATTTATCCTTTCTTTTATCGCCCGTGATCTTCCAACCACTGCCGTTTTGCCGATGTTTTTTTGTATGAGTAAGTCACTACTCGTATCTTGCAAACGCTGTCGATCCAGTCTGATTGACCGTTTAATTAAATAAATATCCATAATAATCTCTATCCATCTTTTTAAAATAGGGGAGTTGCTCTGCTCCCCTTTTTCAGAAAAACTAGAATAGAGGGCCTTTCTAATTTTATAGTGAGCAATGACTAGCGAGTGGAGTTGCACCACTCAAGGAGTCTACAGCTAGCCAGCTATCGGGACGGGTCAATAGCAGTGAAATAAAGAATGTATCATAAGGAGTCCTAAACCCGTCCTAATCCTATAGAGGGAATCGAACCCTCTGAGGTTTCCAAGCCTCGCCCAGCATAGGACGCAATGGATCAACGGCATCGCTCTGAATTATCATTAGTTTGTTGATCGTTTGGAAACGTATATCAGATTTCCGTGTATGTAAATTCTTAAAGAAAGGACTCTCCTTTTTTATTTATATAGTTGATATACATTGTTTGAATCGTGTGTTAAGGCATAAAACCAGTAGTTTTATCACGATTCGGTTGAAGCGCCCCACTCGCTTCGGCATCAGTGTATAATATTTTAGTTTGTGAGGTTATGACTGACAGACCTGTCAGAGTCTGCCAGCCTTAATCAAGCGCCCAGCGCCCACGCACGTTCTAAATGCAGTTGCGAGGATAGCTTACGTTCTTTCCTGCGACCACGTTGTCGATATTTAAAAATAAATTCATCTAGTGCCATTTCCATTTTAGTCGTCATGCGATCTGGATAATAATCGCTATAGAACTGCATACATTCAAGTAGAAATTGATTATCAAGATATCCTTCCAACTTTTTGAGTTGAGTTGGTGGTGGCATTTTCTTCACACGTTTGGCGTTGCGGATATATCCGGCCGTTTTATCGCTGCCTATCTTATCCCAAAATGCACTGACAGACCCTTGCTCTTCCATGAGCCTGTCGTACTGCCTAAAAAACTCCGTTACGATCTTAGCCATTACTCTTCACGCTTTAATGCGATTCGTGCGATACCGCCCAAGATAAACATACCAGCAAACGATAATACGAGACTGCTCTCTGTACCCGTATTAGGGAGCGTATGAACGTTTATTTCTGTCGGTTGATAAATAACATTGACTTGCTCTTTCTGAGGCTCTACGGGCGTGATAGACGGCTTAGAATTGATTTCAGCAGGTTTATCTTGTTTAGTTTCTGGTTTTGGTTCATCGTGCTTAGGTTCTGGAATATCCTCGATATTGATTTCAGGTTTATCCAAGATAGGTGCATCAAATGGTACGGTTCCACCTTGCCATTCTGGCTTGTCTAGTTGTGGTGCGTCTGGAGGTGTCACCCCGCCTTTCCATTCTGGGATTTCCACAATCGGAGCAGGAGGCATAAGAGGGATATCGTTTAAGTCGATAGATGGTTTATCATAAATAGGCGCTTCATTTGGAATTTCCCAAACAGGTTTAGTTTCTCCGACCGCATCACCTTTACCGCCTACAAGCTGGATTTTCATAGTTGAAGTTGCACCAGAATCTTCTGCTTTAAGCTCGATCTTGTTTGTAGGGTTAGTTGAATCTTTAACAGCATTTACTAGTTTAGTTTTGTAGTACAAGTAAACCATGTGATCCAATCGATCCATTTTAATTTCAAAGCCATGTTCTGTTTTGCTAATTGATTTAACAAGATCCATAGCACTTCCTTTATCAATCCAAGGATCTAGGCTTTCAATGTTTTTGATTTCAAAATAGTTATCAACTAGCTTTTGATTTTCTGACATTTCGTCAATGATCTTCACGTAGTTTAACACACGTTTTGCATAGTTAACTCGTGCGGTCCAATTGATTACAGTAGGATCTTCTTTGTCTTGTGACCCCCACTTAGAAATCAATTCATCCTTACCGATTACTCCTGAATCACCAACGTTAGTGATCACTAAAGTACCATTAAAGTTTGCTGTTACTGGTTTATTTGGGACAACTTTGTCTGTCCAACTTGCATCTAACTCTAAACTCATGCTTTTATTTAGAGGGTGATTTTTGAAGTAGTCATTGAATACAGTAGTTACCTTGTTCGTAGTGGCATCTGCTGTAGCTTTTCCGACAACCGCTTTTTCTGGATTATGTACGTCAAACTCATAAGAGGTCTGGAATTTCACTTCTTCAGGTAAATCAAAAGTAACCTTGTCACCTTCATTGACTGCAATTTCATCTGGGATTTTAATATCCTCATACTTAACCTTAAATGGAGTATATCGACCATTGCCTTCTGGTTGTTCCACTGTCACTTTTGGATTCGTTACTTGAATGATATTGTCATGCTTGCTAAACTCCGTAGCAACTCCCGATTGTTTTGAATCGTTGCTTTCGCTTCCTGTTTCTGCATTTGAAGTTTCAGTAACTGGTTGTTCACTAGTTGCCGTTGTTTCATTTTTTTCTTCTCCAAGTCTTCCGCTATTTGAAGCCGTAATTCCGCTTGCTTCAGTTCCTGCTGTAGTTGTTCCTTGTACTTCATCTGCTTTCACTCCTTGTGCTGTTCCGACTGCTGCGATTGTTGCGACTGTTGCTAAGATAATTTTTTTATTCATGATTTGTCTCCTTGATATTTAATTCGATTTTGTAATTTTTGTTTCCAGATAAGCCACCATGTTCAAAACTTACCCGCTTAATGATGTTGAAATTGTCATCTGTCCAGATTTCTGCATCTGTCAGACCGTCCAGTAGAGCCTTGGTCGTTGGCGACCAGTTCGGAGGATCGTACTTGCGCTTAGTTGGCGCATATACGATCACTCTGACCTCGCACGGCTTATCTTCCGTGTATGGTAATCCGAAATAGTCCCTCAATACGTTCATTCCCTCGTAATGGGCCAGCTCCCGCAGGAATCGAGTGATCTTGCCTTTCTGCTGGTAGTGCAAGCGGTCATTCGCAGATATCATCTGCTTACGGTTTAGTTCAAATTTTAAAATGATTGGTTCATTCATATTTTCACAACCCTAGAAGCTCTGATAAGATTTTCTCAATTTTTACATTTTTCTTTTCTTCTTCAGTCGGTTCTTCCAACTCCGTCCCGTCTTCCTCCGTGATCTCGTATTCCGCTTTCACTTTAACAAGACGTCCATTTACCGCTTTAGCAATATTCTTGATTGATTCTGTTGTTTCATCATCCGATTTTTCAAAAATCAAGGCAAAACGAACATCATCGTGAAAGCTCGCATGAAACGTAAGGGCTCGTTCGTTGTTTTGATACTTACATAAAAATCTGTTTGTTCCTTTTTTTGCGATAGCGTAAAATTCATTTTGTTGTTTCATTGTTTTTTCTCCTTTTTTACATTTTTAAAATGGTAAATCATCATCTGAGATGTCCATAGGCTCTGCCTGCCGTGCAAAGTCTTGCTGGCTGTGGCTTTGTGACTGCCCTCGGTCATTCTGCTTGTTAAATTCCAATAGCTGGAAACTATCTGCGACAACCTCGGTCACATAGACACGCTTACCATCTGTCCCTTCATAATTTCTTGTCTGGATGCGACCGGTGATGCCGACAAGATTGCCTTTCTTGGCCCAGTTAGCCAAGTTTTCTGCTTGCTGTCGCCAGATCACGCAGTTAATAAAATCCGCTTCACGCTCGCCATTTTGGCTCTTGAAATTGCGGTTAACAGCTAGGCTAAAAGTAGCTACTGCTTGATTGTTTGGGGTGTATCGTAGTTCTGGATCTTTGGTAAGCCTTCCAACTAAACATACTGAATTTAGCATTTCTTCATTCCTTCCACGGTTTCAAATTTGATGTCATGAGTGTCTAACCACTCTTTAAATTCTTTCGCTTGTTCAAGATTGAGCCAAAATTTGATCGTAGTAACGTACTTGTCACTTGCTGGTTCTGGCTTTGGTTCGTCTTCGATAACCTCGCCAGTTTCCGCATCGTAGGCCTTGATACTTGCTTCTGCTTGCTCTTTAGCCATACGCTCGATTTCTGCCTTGCGTTCTTCTTCTGCTCGCTTCTGTGCTTCTTGGCGTTCTTTAAATAGCTTGGCGCTCTCAATGTCTGCAGTTATGCTGTCAAGCACTTCTGCGAGCGTCTGACCGCTTTCATAAGCTCGGATATAAGTAGCTGGCCCGATATTGTGAGTCGCACACTGACTGCTGATAATTGAAATATCTTGGTCTTTCTGATTTTGCTTTTGCAATTCAGCAAGTACAATAGCTTCTAACTCTGTTTCTGTTTTCTTCAAAAGTTGGAAGCTGTCCTTTTTAAATTGTCCAGCTTTGGTATAACCGTCCAGATATTGCTCAAAGATTTCTGGGTTTAGATTGCCCTCAAGGGCTTTCCCCTTAAACCAGTTACGCACTACATCTTTTCGCAAGGCTTTCTGGTTTTCTTCGTAGCCGTCAATCTGTTGTTTCAAGATATCAATCAAGCCTTTCAATTTGCTGTAAGGCGCTTTGTACGCTTTTTCAAACTCTGCGTAAGGTTCATTGATTTTGCCCTTGATTTCTTTCCTACGCTTCTCAAGACTCTCGCTCAACTTGTTCAAATCTGTGCGGGCTTGTTTGACTTCTTCAATCGTGTTGACTTCAAGGTCAAACGTTCCGTATTTTGCGATTGCTTGTTCAATTCCAGCTTCGAACGCTCCAAAGTCGCTAAATGCGACCTTGGCAGGTTCAAAATTAATCTGGATATTATCAAGCTGATTAATTGTTTCTGCTTCTTTCATTCTTATGCGTCTCCTTTTTAAGTAAATGGTAGGTCAATCTCTTCTGGTAGCTCTTCTGCTGCAAAAGGCATTTCTTCTACTGGGTATTCCGTGCTTGCGATTGGCTCAACCACTTTCTTTGGTTGCTCTTGCTTCATTTGTTCAATCTGCACTTGTTTGCGCTTCATGACTTCCTCACGGGTTTCTTTAGGTGTCACATCAATAGGTTGTGCTTGTTCCATTTCGTCCGCTGTGTATAACCCTCCTACGTTTTCGCTAAAGGCTTCACGCATTGCAGAAACAAGGGCCACTTTACGGATCATTAACTCTGGCATTTTAGCCCACATAGTTTTTCCTGTGTTGTAGGCTTTAAAATCTGCGTCTACCTCTATAGGAAAACTGCGATCTTTCCGATGGACCTTGGCCCAGCCTCCTAGCAATTCGTCATGTTTGCTGTGGATTGTACCTGTGATCTGCTTGATCTCGCCTTCTGGTGTTTCTACCACGATACCCGCTTCAAACCCGTCAAAGTTTGGATTTTGTTCAGCACGCTTCATAAAGGCATCTTTTGACACGACCACTTGCGCTGGGTTCGTTCCGTACTTGATAAAGTAAACCTCTTTAGTAAATGGATTGAGATTGCGTTCTTTACAAGTTGCGATAAAGTAAGCTAGTTCTTCATCGCTGGCTTTGCCAGACGGATCAAGATACTGTTTAACAATCTTTGCATTCAGTAATTGCGGGTTTGTGAGAAAGTCTCCTGTTGTCTTAACTGCCACTTGGTTATTTGTCATTTTCGTTTCTCCTTATACTGTATATAATTCTTCGCCTGTTTCGTCGTCACAAATTCCTAGGCCACCTAACGCTCTATAATTTTGTGCGACTTGATTCCAATAGCTCATATTTTGATAGTATGTTGATTCTGATATTTGTTCGTAACTCATTTTCATTTCTCCTTTAATTTTTTGTAACTGTCCCAGCTCGTAGATTTCAAGCTGTTTAATAACTTCTGCTCTGTCTTGATCTGCTTTTTGTACTGCAAGACCCAAGCTGTGTACTCATCGTCATTCTCTGCGAAATAATATCCGCGAGGAAGTGAACGGCTTGCCACGATAGGCACTGAGTAATTAAGCCGTAGTTCTGCGATGCCACCTCGTACCTTTCGCACTGACAGGTTTGTCATTCTGGCAATGTCGCGCGTGGTCAGTACATTCGCCCGTCCTACTCTGATACAGGCTAGTATTAGCTGTAAGCGTTCGTTCATAGCTTACTCTCCTTTTTCAATCGTTTAATTTCTTCCCTCAACCGTTGATTGGTATTGAGATGTACTCTAATCAAATTCGTCTGAATCTTGTTTCTTTCGTAAAAGATCGAAAGTAAAGACTTTAATTCTTTGATTTCTTTCGCTTTTCTAAAAAACATTTATTTTGTCCTTCTCGCCTCGTACCATCGGCCCTCAATCACACATACAGACTTGTTGAGCAGCCATGCACACATCTGAAACGGGTTAAGATAGAATTTTTTATTCTCGCATAGATCTACAAAATCCAAAAACTGTCTTTTTGTAATCTGCGTATTAAAATATCCTTTCATGTACCGTTCAAATTCACGAAATAGGTTGCCGTCAGTCTTAACTTTCTTAAAATCAATCTTATTCACTGGCTAAAAACTCCTTCAACCGTCTTTCATATTCTTCGTCAGACATTTCAGGCTCTGGCTCTTTCTGATTCTCTGGTCTTAAATTGGACCAAGAAGGAATATTTCCATAAGGATCAACTTGAGTCTTGTTGGATTTCTTCCGTTCGTACTCTTCGTCAGCTACCCTAATCTGTTCAGCCGTTCTCAAGCCTTGACCGTCCCATCGTTGAAGGATTGACATAGTATATCTGAGAGACTTACCTGCATTTAGGATTGTTTTATCTAAAGCCAAAACTACAAGTTCTTTCCCGTACTGTCGAAGTAGTCTTTCAACCTCTTCAACCATAGTGCCATTGACATGCATTTCACCGAAGGCTTCTTTTAATTTTTTAAAAATTAGATTTTCATCATCCTCCTTGATGATGATATTAGTCTGGTTATTATTAGTCTTGATATTATTAGTCTTGATTGGCTGTAAATTTTCCAGTTCTTGACCTGTAATTTTTACAGTTCCGTACTGTAAATTTTCCAGTTCTTGACCTGTAATTTTTACAGTTCCGTTGATGTACAAGCGATTAGGTCTATTTACACCCTGTCTTACCTCTTTTATCAAGCCATATTTTTCCAATTCCTTCTTGGAAGAAATGATAGTTTTTTCAGAACAGTTCAGCTTTTCCATCATTTGCTGATTTGTGAAGTACATATACACATCGCCATTTTTGTCGTACCAGTTATTTTCTAACGATAAAGACCGTCTATCGAAGATTAACGCATACACCACTTTGGCCCGTAGGCTCATGTCTTTGTATTCTGGATCAAATAGCCACTGTGGCAGTTGATAGAATGTATTGTTTTTCACTTCATTTATTTTCACCCGCTACCCCTTTCACTTCTTTATAAAACTTTTCATCTGTTAATAGTCTTATATCCCCTTCTGATGCTCCGATTGCTCTGGCCAAGGCTTTAATATTCAAAACCTTTTCTTCATCAAACATTCCATTAAGCACAATATGTAGGAATAGCGCTTGTGTGCTTAGTGGCAGACTTACCACTTTATCGGATAAAGCATACTCACTAGCTTCTTCGATACTGTCAAACCTCAATTGAAACATTTTTCTTCCTTTCTAGGCTTCCGCCATGCTCCAATCGTTGTCTGAGTGCGAGTGTTTGCGAGCTTCTGCAAGATCGATAAATGATGCTCGATAGCCTTCGTTATATTTCTCTTGCAGATCTTCCTCATACTGTTGCATGATCGCATCTTGTTTAGCTTTGCGGGCTTTCTTACGTTGCGCACGTTTAAAGTCCAAAATTGCCCCAGCGAATCCTGCTGCAAAAAATGTTCCTGCGATTGTCATGCAAGCCAAAATATCGTTATACATGTTGTGTCTCCTTCTCTAACTCCAAAATTTCATGTACATCGTTTAAATCGTACATTGTATATTTCCCTTGTTTGCGAAATTTCAATCCCTTGCGTTTCAAGCGTTTTAAGTATTCGTTACTAAAACCAAACATGTCCTGTAGTTCTGCTTGGCTGACTGGTAACAATTCCTTTTTGGCTTGCTCTTTCGCTTCAAGATAGATTTCTCTGATTTGTTCTTTGATTAGTTCTTCA
>ERZ773272.718-NODE-718-length-13024-cov-6.358624_pt1 | contig 13024 bp, 11 predicted proteins | sample MGYA00511891_ERZ773272 | MGnify/ENA primary metagenome ERZ773272 (study PRJEB29015, sample SAMEA2738150) | human oral metagenome | biome: human oral; feature: human-associated habitat; material: saliva | place: China | collected 2198 ...
AAGTCTATATGAGGCCCTACCGTGCGAACCTGGAACAGGGCTATAAACTCTGCCTCTGCTCAATGCTGGCGCTGGAATCCCTAAAGCAGAGCGCACCCGATCACAATGCTGAAGAGAGCAAGAAGACGGCGAAACGGGGAACGCATATCAATGCCACGTTCGTGCCCCTGCGCGCCCAGGCTGAAAACCGTGAGCCTGCCGAGATTAACACCGCAGATTTTCAGACTAAGAATATTCACTGGCTCGCCGAGCGTTTTGAGCACGCCGGGTACGACCCCGAGCACGCGCAGACAGAGGCGGAGTCCTTATTTTGCACGGTGCAGGGCGCGCAGCTGATAGCACGCTCCGCACAGAGTCTTGACCTCTTCGACTCCGTCACCAAGCGGCACCTCGATAACCTCACCGGCGCGTAAGCGCGTATCACGTAGAGTCGACAGGCTTATTTTGCGAGTTATTGTGCATTTTGCGGTTATTTAAGTCGCCCGATGCACAATAACTCGCGAACTAGAAATCGGACGAAGACGGCCTTGCGTCTAATGCATCAAGCTGTGTGGAGTATATGCGCATGGTGAGACAACCCCCGGAAATGAATACTCATACATAGCTGAAACATAGCTTCTTCATGTTTTAAAACGAGAAATGCCACGCATTCTAGAATCATGAAGAACGAAAATACTACTGCAACACTGTCGGTCGAACAGGTCGAAGAGACTTCTGAAATATCCCAGAAACCCAAGAAAAAGAAAGTAACTAGGCGCGTTCTCTTAGGAGGCAGCCTCGGCACCCTTGCCGTCGCAGGTGTTGGTGCTGGCTGGGCATATAATCGTTATCTTGCCGAGCATACGCAGATTGACGACACCGTAGCCTATGAAAAATCACAACAAGCAAAGAATAATAATTCATCATCTGACGGTGCCTCAAGTCCCAGCGAACTCACCAACGTTAAGGTTACCTCTGATGGTCTGAGTGCCAGCGAAGGCTCTATTACCATTACCAAATCCACCGAAGGAAGCGGCAACAACGCGGTCGTTTCCTTTGCCGCCGAGATCAAACTCAACGCCATGACCCTGCTGCGCGGAGCCTTCGCCAACAACAAATTCGGGCAAAACATTATCGACACGCCCTCCAATATCGCCGCGCAACATAACGGTATCTGGGCGATTAACGGCGACTACTACGGGTTCCGTGACACCGGCATCGTCATTCGCAACGGTGTGGCATACCGCGATTCCGGCGCCCGTGAAGGGCTCGCGTTCTATCAAGACGGCTCCGTCAAACTCTACGACGAAACCGGCACGAACGCGCAGCAGCTCCTCAACGAAGGCGTCTGGAATACGCTTTCCTTCGGGCCGGCACTCGTGCGGGACTCAGAGGTTGTCAGCGGCATTGATCAGGTTGAGGTCGATACGAACTTCGGCAACCACTCCATTCAAGGCAACCAGCCGCGTACCGGCGTGGGCGTGCTCGGTCAGAACCACCTCGTATTTATCGTGGTCGATGGGCGTTCCGACGGGTATTCGCGCGGAGTCACCATGCCCGAATTTGCCTATATGTTCAAGGAACTCGGATGCGTGAGCGCCTATAACCTAGACGGCGGCGGATCCTCGGTGATGGTCTTCAACAACCAGCTAGTCAATAAGCCAATGGGCGGCACCAAGGAACGCGGAACCAGCGATATTCTGTACATCGCCGGGAGCGCATCATGATAATCCTGATACCCGCCTATAAACCGGATGAATCTCTCGTGCAGCTAGCGCAACAGATTACAGAATTGGATGCGCACGCCGAAATCCTGGTGGTCGATGACGGCTCGGGAAGCACCTACGTGCCGATCTTTACCGAGTTGGCGATTCGGGGCGTCACGATTATTGCCCACCCTGCGCACCGGGCTGGCGTGGGCACGGACGCATCGGCCTGATCACATTGTGGTGACGGCGGATGCTGACGGGCAGCATTTACCCCGCGATATTCTGCGAGTGGGTGCTAAAACCGAGCGAATGGCGAGCATCGGTACGCGTGCCCTCGTGCTGGGGGTACGCACCCTGCCGGATACTCGCGCCGAGTTCACCGAACCCACCGTTCCTCTGCGTTCCCGGTTGGGTAATGCACTTACTGTTGGGTTCTTTACGCTGGCGACGGGCACTCGCATTGCCGACACCCAGACGGGGCTTCGCGGGTTTACCACACAGATGATTGATTGGGCTCTCAGCCTGCGCGGCGATAAATATGAATACGAGTTTTCAATGCTGCTTCGTGCCAGCCGGGCCGGGGTGGAGCTTATCGAGCTGCCCATCGTGAAAGTATATGAGCCGGGGAACCCGAGTAGTCATTTTCGCCCGATCTGCGATTCCGCACGAATCTATGCGCCGCTGTTGGGATTCTTAGTATCTTCCTGCACCGGGTTTATCGTGGATGCGCTCGCCCTCTTTGCCCTCGTAGGCGTGGGTTTTGCTCTGCTCCCGGCGATTGTGCTGGCGCGCATTATCTCGGCGCTGACGAATTTTAGTATTAACCGTATGCTCATGAACGACGGTGCCGATCGCCCCTCGCGGGCGGTGTCCCTGGGACGCTATGCGATTTTAGCGGTGGGGATTTTGCTTGCAAATGCTGCGCTGATGGAGGTTCTCACCGCTCTCGGGGTCATGCTCATCGTGGCGAAGATCCTGACCGAGCTGACCTTGATTCCCCTCAGTTTCGCGGTACAGCGTCGGTGGGTTTTCCTGCCGGCACCGCCTCCGCAGACTACGGAGCAAAACGAGCGCTCACGCGAGCTTGCCACGCATTCTTCGTAGAACATCCTGCGGCGTAGGTCTCTCCCTATAAAAGGCTCATTATTCAAATAATGAGGCTTTTATAGGGAGGGGGAACATAGATTACTTAGTCAGAAGCCGGGGCCATTTCCGAAAGTTTAGGCAGTGTGCGAAGACTTCTTTGTGAGAGCATCAGGATCAAAGCCAAAACCATAAACGATCCGTAAAAGAGAACCGTTCTGGAAATCCCCCACTGCACATACATGATGCCGGCAAGTAATGCCGCCACAGGGGCTAGAAGCATATTAGGGATGCCCTGCGCCGAATGTACACGTCCTATCATATCTACCGGAGTCGAAGCATTGATATACGCGACGATACTGGAATTGAAGGCAGGAAGCGGCACTCCCGAAATAAGCATCAGCGCACAGGTTATCCAAAAATAGTCGTGGGTGAACGCCGCTGTCATGTAGCATATGACCATCATCCCGACCGCCAGCACACCCAATGTTCCTAAGGCGAAACGCTCCGTCATCCACCCGACTGTTAGGGACCCTAAGAGCACTCCGGCACCAAAAACACAGGCAAAAATACCGATACTGTAGGCCGCAATACCCTGTTCCGCGTAATAATAGATGAAGACGAGTGGCAGTCCTGTTGCGGCAAAGTTCGCGCAGCAGGCTACAGATGCGATCGCTACAAGAACACGGTTCTTCACAACATACATGAGCCCTTGGGCGAGGTCGGCAAAAAATCCGGTAGATTGTGTATCGATGACAGTATCGGACACCGTAGTTTCACTGCCTGCCTGCCGGTGCTTACGCTCGGCATGCACAACAGTAGATGAACTAGGTGCCGCCAGAAAAGCTGTGAAATTGACAAACGCGTGCACGCAAGCGGTCAGAATCAAAGAAGTGGAGGCGAGTAGACCCGCTAACGGGCTGCCAATTAGGTTCGCGGCAGATTCTCGTGTTTCTCCTAATCCAGAGGCGTACCCGAGCTGTTTGGTAGGCACCACCCGTGCGATAATAGCCTGCTCGCTGGGGTAATCGAACGATGATGCCAGTGCCATCACGCACAGGATGCCTATCAGAATTGGAACAGAACCGACGTTTGCGAGAACACACAGGGTTAGGACTATCCAGGTGATGCACTGCCCCATGCATGAAAGCGTAAGAGTGTATGTGGGCTTATATCTGTCGACAATAACTCCAGTCAGGAAGCTCGCCAGTATGCGTGTTACACCTGTAGCAAAGAGGGCAAGACTCGCGTTTTCGGGGGAGCCGGTGAGGAACAGCATGATTAGGGGAACACTTATATAAGACATAGCGTCTGACAGCTGGTTCGCACCTATCGCGAATACTGTGCGTCTCAAAGGGATATTTGACCGCAAAAGGCTATGTGTACTCATGGGGTTTCTCCAGATATTCAAGGTTGTGAGGCTACGATGCCTCATAGCAGCGCAGCACCGCATCATGCCTCATAGCCGCTACATATTGTGCAGAGCAGACAGGCGCAATGCGGTTATTGCCCTCATCAATTACTCAAATAAAAACCCCGTGTGTTGAGCATGGATGAGATTTGTATGATGTCCTATATCATAGACATGCATCACATATAAAGTAAAATTTTATGTAGATTTAAGATTACGCATATTTTCTCTATTTCACTTCTTACTAAAAAGGCTCTTGACGTATATCAAGAGCCTTTTTATGCGTTATCCGTCAGGGGATTTTAGTAGCGGTAGCCTACGTTATAGTAGCCGTAGCCGCGGTAGCTGTTACCCCAGCCGTAGGAGTACGATGCCCACCACGGATGCCCTGAACGGTGCATCCACGAGGTGTTGTGCCAGCTTCCACGGTGTCCGCGGTGGTATCCCCAACCGCCCCAAGAACCGTATCCGTAATCCCAGCGGTTCCATGCACCGTATCCCGACCAGGGATCGTACCAGGGGCTGGGGGAGTAGTAGCCTTGACCCGGGTAGTCGTACCAGTACCACCATGAAGGAGGCGCTGGCTTATAAGACTCCGAAGGCGCGGGCGTGGGTTTCTTGGTTTCCACAGGAGCCGGGCTCGGCTTAGGAGTCTCAACCGGTGCGGGCTTGGTAGGCTTCGGTGAAGGTTTGGGCTTGATCGGCAGAACCGGCAGCTGTTCCTCATATGGAGGCAGCGTGGGCAGCGGCTTCGACGGCGGGGGTCCAATCGGGCGTGCAGGCTTGCTCGGCGCAGGCGTTGGGGTAGGTGTGGGCGCAGGCTCAGGCTTTGAGGTTTCAGCCGGTGCCGGAGTAGAGCTGTCGGACGGAGCAGGCTCAGGCTTAGAAGGTTCGGACGGAGCAGGCTGAGTCGGTGCAGGGCTCGGCCGTTTCTCCGATTCTACGAGCTCATCGACCTTATCCATCGCCTTAGCCGCATCTATAATGCCGGCGCCGCAATAGTCACGATCGCAGGTGATCGGGTTAGCGGTGGATTTCAGAATATCCAGAGCCTTCTCGTAGCTCAGGTTCGGGTATTTTGACCGCATGATGGCAATCGTGCCCGCAACGTGAGGAGCCGCCATCGAGGTACCCTCATATTCGGCGTAATCTTCCTTCTCGGGAACAGTCTTGCCTTTATTCACCAGCGAAAGAACGCCCACACCCGACTGCCTAAAATCGCCGCCGGGGGCGCTGACGGCAACGGTCGAGCCGTAGTTAGAGTAGAGTGCACGTGAATTTCCAGGGTTGCTTGCACCCACGTTAATCACGCCGTCACAGCTGCCGGGAATTTGAGCCGAAGCATTCTGATTTGAGTTTCCGGCGGAGGTTACGATGATGCTGCCGCGCTTATTCACGGACTCGATGGCGCGGTTGTAGGTGCGCGAGCATTTCCCGGCACCGCCCAAAGACATGTTGATAACCTGCGCGGGGTGCTGGTTCGCGGGTACACCCCTCACGGACCCACCGGATGCCCAGATCATCCCATCGATAATGTCTGAATCGTAGCCGCCGCAGGCACCCAGGACGCGCACCGGCACGATCTTGGCCTTCGGGGCTACCCCGGCAATACCGATGTTGTTGTTGCCGACGGCCGCTATAGTCCCCGCAACATGGGTGCCGTGCCAGGTTGAATTGGTGGCTTTTGCCCCAGAACCGCACTGCCCTTCAGTGGTCCAGTCGCCTTCATCCTGGGGGTTGTTATCGCGTCCGTTGCCATCGCGCGCAGCGGAGGCATCCGAAACGAAATCGTAGCCGGGCAGCACATTCTCATCCAGGTCTGAATGCTTGGTAACGCCGGTATCGATCACGGCAACGGTCACCTGGTGATCCCCTGCGTGCTTCAGTGCATAGTCGGCTTTGATAGTGGTGAAACCCCACAGGCGTGACATCTTAGGATCGTTGAAATCGACCTTGTCCGAGCCGGGGAGGCTACCGGTGGGCTGGCGTTTGAGATCGGGCTCGACCGAGTCCACCTGCGGGTTCTCGGCGAGCGTCTGCATATACTGCTTTGCCTGCTGCGCATTCAGAGGCTTTGACAGAGAGACCACCGAGTCATTCTGTGCGGTATCACGCACATAGGTGGTTTTAACGCCGAGGAGCTCGTCAAGCGAGTTTACGCTCTTCTCGATGCCCTGGTAGAGTTCGGGAACAAACTCGGAGTATTCGCCAGATTCCAGTCCCGCGATATCAAGGTTGTTCTTGGCCTGGTCGGCATAGTTGATGATAAAGCGGTCATAGCCCTGTTCCTGCTGCTGCACCGAGGTTGCAGTCAGAATATCCTCAGTCTGTGAGGATGCAGGAATTCCGGTCTTCGTTGATACCGGTGATGCGGGTGCGGCGTGAGCGGACGGTGCGCAGAGCCCTACCATCAGGGATGCGATACCCGCTACGCTCAGCGCCGCTATGCGGGTCCGCTTCACCGTAGGGTGTTCGATGAGTGACATGAAATGTCCTATGTTCAGTTATGTGTGAGTGAATATATGTGATGGCGAATTTGTGATTGAACTCGTCATCAAAAAATAGAATATAGGGCGTTTTGAAAAAGTGCATCTTGAAAGTATTTCAACTCAAAATATTTTTATATATTTCGCACTAAAATATATTTACACATAAAGTTTTACTATTAAAATATTGGTGAAATCCTTGATTTTGCGCGGTAAAATTAGGGTCTAATTTATTCTTCCGGAGAAAATAATAGTGTATTTAATATACATCACACTATCTGGTATACGAGATTTAGGGTCTTGAAATACTTTAAAGTTTTCCGAAAGTGCAAGATGATAGGTAGCCAAGTATTGAGTGAAGATTTAAAGTCTGCACAAAATTAGCTCGTCGTCTTTCAAACTCGCTGAAGCCCTACACAAAACGCGAGCAGATGATTCGTTAAAAATCATCCGCTCGCGTTTTATAGATATAGGGCAGGGGAGCTACAGCGTAAAACCCTGTCAGAGCGCAGGCTAGACCGCGTAACTGCCGTAAAGCCGCACTGCGCCTCCATCAACGCCCTTGGCACCCTGCACATAGTCAGGGTTATTCAGCTCGGGGGTGCCAGCCTTCACCACATCCCCCATAATCCAGGCTGAAATACCGCGCTCATTCAGACGACTCATCGCCGCATCCGCCACCGCAGGATCAACAATCGCAATCATGCCCACGCCCAGGTTCAGGGTGCGCTCCAGATCGGCGAGCGGAACTTGACCGAGCGAACCGATAAGCGAGAAAATCGCCGGAATCTGCCAGGTTGAACGATCCACACGGCCCTCCAAACCCTGAGGCAAAACACGCGCCAGATTAGCGGCGAGACCGCCTCCGGTCACATGCGAGAACCCGCGAATACCGTGACCGGTCTGCCCATCAGTACCATTGACCGGGAACGCTGCCGCCAAATCCAGACAATCCGCCGCATACACGCGAGTAGGCTCTAAAAGCTCCTCGCCCAAAGTACGGCCGAGCTCGTCCACCTGACGATCCAAGCCCCAGCCCGCCACATCGATCACCTTGCGCACCAGCGAGTACCCGTTCGAGTGAATACCCGAAGAGGCCATGCCGATCAGCACATCGCCCTCGCGCACGCGATCGGGGCCGAGCAGTTCATCGGCCTCCACCAGACCGGTTGCGGCACCGGCAACGTCGTACTCATGTTCAGCCAAAAGCCCCGGATGCTCCGCCGTTTCGCCGCCCACTAGCGCGGTACCGGCAACCTTGCAAGCCCCGGCAATACCCCGCACAATATCGGCAATACGCTCGGGAACAACCTTGCCCGTAGCAATATAGTCGGTCATGAAAAGGGGCTTCGCGCCGCACACCACAATATCGTCCACGACCATACCCACCAGGTCGTAGCCAATCGTGTCATGAACATCGAGCGCCTGCGCGATAGCGACCTTCGTGCCCACACCATCCGTAGAAGTCGCCAAATAGGGCTTGCGATATGAGGACAAGGCCGAGAGGTCATACAGCCCGGCAAAACCGCCCACACCGCCGACCACCGAAGCATTGTGAGTCGCCTTCACCGCATCCTTCATCAGCTCGACGGCGCGGTCGCCCGCCTCAACATCAACGCCAGCGCTTGCATAGGTTACAGAGGTGCTGTTTTCGCTCATGGGTTTATTAGTCCTTCGGGGTTATAGGGCGTGAATTAACGTGTGCGGGAACCAAGTCTTCCTCGGTCAAAAGCGCTTCAAGATCGGCGTCGGGACCGGGGTTGCACATGCCCGGTGCCGGTTGTTGAGCTTCCTGAGCAGACTCAACGGGTGCGGATGCCCCAGAGCCAGCCTGCGCCTGAACCACTGGAAGCGCTGCGGTATCGAACTTGTTCTCCAAGGTATCGGTACCCGTGCGGATTTCAATGGAGACAGCCTCCGCATGCTCGGGCTTGTTTGGTACCGGGCGCTCAACGGTCACCTCCGCTGCCTTGCCGGCGAGCGGACCGCCCTTGCCTTCTTCGGCATCGAAGAGCGATTTGCCGCGGCGCTCCTCGGCGGGAAGCTCAATCGGGTATTTGCCGGTGAAGCAGGCCGTGCACATGTTTTTCGCGGGCTGCTCGGTTGCCGCCATCATGCCGTCTTCTGAAATAAAACCGAGCGAATCGGCACCGAGAGAAGCGCAAATTTCGTCCACCGAAAGACCGTTTGCAATCAGCTCTGCGCGTGAGGCGAAGTCGATACCGTAGAAACAGGGCCATTTCACGGGTGGGGAAGAAATACGGACGTGAACCTCTTTCGCCCCGGCCTCACGAAGCATGCGTACTAGGGCTCGTTGAGTGTTGCCGCGCACGATCGAATCGTCAATGACAATCAGGCGCTTGCCTGCAACCACGGATTTGAGCGGGTTCAGCTTGAGTCGAATACCCAACTGGCGAATGGTCTGCGAAGGCTGAATGAAGGTACGCCCCACATAGGCGTTCTTGACCAGGCCGTTACCGTAAGGAATGCCGGACTGCTCGGCGTAGCCAATGGCCGCAGGGACGCCGGATTCTGGCGTGGGCATCACCAAATCTGCTTCGACCTGGTGTTCACGGGCGAGTTGGCGACCCATTTCCACGCGGGATTCGTAGACAGAGCGCCCCGCAATCGTGGTATCCGGGCGAGCCAGGTAGACGTATTCGAAGACGCATCCGGCGGGTTTTGCCTCAGCAAAACGGTGTGAACGCAAGCCATTTTCGTCGATCGTAATAAGTTCGCCGGGTTCAACCTCGCGCACAAAAGATGCACCCACAATATCGAGTGCCGCAGTCTCGGAGGCAACCACCCAGCCCCGCTCCAAACGCCCCAGCACCAGCGGGCGAACGCCCTGCGGGTCACGCGCCGCATAGAGAGTCTGTTCATCCATGAACGTGAGGCAGAAAGCGCCTCGCAGGGTGGGCAGCAGATCGAGAACGGCTTCTTCTAGAGAATCAAAATCGTGCTCGGCTAAAAGCGCGGTTACCAGTGCGGTATCGGTCGTATTGCCCTGTGCTAGCTCACCAAACGCCGGGGGCTTGCCGCCGTTCTTTTGCAGCAGCTTATCGTAAAGATCTGCCGAGTTCGTCAGGTTGCCGTTATGCGCCAGGCAGAGCGTGCCGTGCGGGGTGGTGCCCAGAGTCGGCTGAGCGTTCGCCCAATGGGATGCGCCGGTTGTGGAGTAGCGCGCATGCCCGATAGCGTGTTCGCCCGGCATAGAGCTGAGCGTGGCCTCATCAAAAACCTGAGACACCAGCCCCATGTCTTTATATACGTGGATGCGCTTGCCGTTGCTCGTTGCGATACCGGCGGATTCCTGCCCGCGATGCTGCAGTGCATACAGGCCGTAGTAGGTTAGTTTTGCCACGTCCTCACCGGGAGCCCAGACACCAAATACGCCGCAGGCGTCCTTGGGTCCGTGGTCTATCGGATCGAGATCGTGAGTGAGTTTTCCGTCAGGACGAATCAATTCACATCTTTTCGACGTTGGGACTGCGGGAAAGTCTTGTCTGCGCGCGGGTGTGTGAGCCGCTGAGCAGCCGTACCCTCGGGGGAGTACACAGACATGTCTAGTCTACCCTCTTTCACTCCACCCTGTGGTGCACGCTACGAAATTTAACGCCCGCAGGGGTGATGAATATGTCACGTGTGGCTGCGCCAAGCGTTTTAGGATGGGCCGCTCGCTCCTACTCATCCTCTTCTTTGGACTCTGGCTCAACCTGCGCCGTTACGGACTTTTTGAGGGAGCGGCGGTCAAGCCACAGGGCCACGAGGGCGCCCAACGCTACACCGACGGCACCGTAAATGACCGCGATAACACCGAACACTGATGTCTCAGAATATGACGGATCGCCTGGACCCACGATCACCGAAATAAACGCCGCAATAAGTCCGATGATGAGCCCCAGCATCATGAAAGCTACCACCGACGGGGCACGGCGAACCCGCACCTGTGAGTACTCAACCTCGGCTTCAGGGGATGCTTCAGCTTCGGGCGTGGGAGAATCTGGCTCCGAAGAATCAGAGTGGGAATTAGAAGGTGTGTGTGCGCTACTCATGTCTTCAAGTCTATCTTTTGGGGTGAATCCTGCCTAATGATTCTTGGCGACGGCGGGGTACAGAAAACGCAGCTAAAGGAGTGTTACCTGCTCTAGAGCGTGCGCGATAAGACTTGAGGTGCCGTTGTCAGGTAGCTCGGCGCCTAGAACAACGGGAAGTAGCGGGATAGGTTGCTGCGTTCGCCGCTAGCGGTCAGCAGTCCGGATGCGCTCGCATCGTCCCAGATCAGGGCACCGGCAGCCAGCGCACACCAGATGAACCCGCTCGTTTCGACTACGCTCGGCGGGGTGCCGCGGGTATGGCGAGGCCCGGCAATACATTGGGTAACTCCGTAGGGCGGAACCCGAACCTCCACACTGTTGCCGGGGGTGAGTGTGGCGAGCTCTTCAAGGGCGTACCGCACTGCGGTAGCACGCGCACCGCGCGGCAGGCGGGCGAACGCTTGTTCTATGTCGGTTCGATTTTCCTGATCGGCAAGCGGTTTTTCGCCGGAAAGTGCAGAGGCAAAAACCTGTCTGACCTGTGCAAAGGCGGCCGCGCCGTCAGCCTCCGAAACTCGACGGCGCACACTCACGCGTTCTCACCCACCAGCGGTTCCAAATCCGCGCCAGGAACCCACCCTCCAACCTCGCGGGGCGCATTATCCTGCATACCGCCAATCACGGGGCGAGCCACCTGCGGAAGAAGCTGCTGCATCTGCTCGGAAGGCAGATGCCCTGTAGCTTCCAGCGCCCACAGCGCTACCGGGTAGGCAGCACGGGTTGCACCGTCGGAAATCTTCACAACCACGGACGCGCCAGAACGCAGACCCACACACAGTACCCCGGCGGCGCCGCTCTTGACGACCGCATCCAGCTGCTCACTCAGTACCGTATCGGGCATGCCGGGAGCCTGGATCAGCTCGGGGTAATCCACCATCGCAGTCGCTACGGTCGAGGCGCGCGCATCCGCATCCATATTACGAATCGCCGTGCCGAGCGTCGAATAGGCACGCGCCAGACCCAGAGCTGAGACCGCTGCGACGGGGGCACCGCATCCGTCAATGCCCGATGTGCCCACAGGCTCGCCCGTAAAACTCGCGATCTCCTCAGCAATCATGCGCTGCAGCGGATGCTCGGGGTCGCAGTAATCCTTCATCGTCCACTGGCGCGAATCCGGGTCTACGACCGAGCGGTCCAGCTGCGCGGCACACGCCCACAGAAACCCGGCATGCTTACCCGAACACGGATGCGCAAGCGGAGTCTTCGCCAAATCCGCGCGTACCATCTGTTCGTGCGCGTGCGCATCAGCTGGGTAGGCGGTAGGGCAGAGCAGGGCGGTAGCATCAACACCGGCACCCTGAAGCACATCTTGAACCGCGCGCATCTGCTCGAACGTTCCCTGATGCGACCCGCACGCGATCGCTACCTGCGCGCCACGCAGCGGCGCCCCCGACTTGAGCGTGCCGATAGCCTGCAGAGGTTTGAGCGCCGAGCGGGCAAAGAATGGCTGGCTCATGTCTCCGAGGGCAAGATCGGTGGTGCCTTCGGGGGAGAGCACCACCACAATACCGTGGTGGGTCGTCTCGATCAGATCGTTACGAGTCTGAAATACGAGTTCGGCGTCTGTGAGGGAAAGCTGAGGAGAAGTCATATACCCACAATAATAGTGCTAAAAATAGAAATTCTAGCGGATAAAATCACATGAGCGCGGTGATGGCTGCCGTACCGCCAAAAATAATGCCGGGCGCATTCGCAATCACAATGGGCCAGTCTTTCTTCTCGCGCCACAAACCGTATGCCACCCACAGCGTGCAGTTAATGCCTGCAACGAGTGGCTGGATCCAGTCGCCCTTATGGCCGTTGATATTGCCGATAATTTGCGGGAAGTAGAAGACGTACATGAGTACCGCGGTTACGGATGCTACGGGCGCCAGGATCGGGAAAAATCTGGCGTGAATATCCGATTCTTTATGCTTATCTTGGGCAGGAGCCTGAACGCTGGAATTTTGCGCGCTCATGAGGGTCCTTTCGTCTGTGTAGTATGCCCTGCGATGCGCCCGACCAGTAGAACAGACCGTATTCACAAGACAATTTAGCCTACTCCCGCCCCTGGAATGACGCAAATGCAGGCCATGGCGGCAGCCCTAAACTATCCTGCTAAAAAGAGCCTTTATGCGAAAAAAGCGTTAAAAACACCGCTTTATTCACATAAAGGCTCTTTTTTACGGCCTGAGGGTGGGAACCCCACGATACGGAAGAGCGCCGAAACCCCCGCCCGAGCCGCACCCGACACGGTACCCTTATGTACATGAAGGTTTT
>ERZ773272.721-NODE-721-length-13005-cov-25.854595_pt1 | contig 13005 bp, 10 predicted proteins | sample MGYA00511891_ERZ773272 | MGnify/ENA primary metagenome ERZ773272 (study PRJEB29015, sample SAMEA2738150) | human oral metagenome | biome: human oral; feature: human-associated habitat; material: saliva | place: China | collected 2198 ...
GCGTCTGTATAATTGTAAAAAATTAGGCTTTGATATAGTTTGAAACTATATCTCTATTTTAAACAAAAGAAAAAGACCTGAGACAAATGCCTCAAATCCTTTGTGTAGCTTGTTTTTTAACTATATTTCAGTTAGACTGGTCAAACACGTTATTAGTAATTCTTATAAGTGACTATGAATTGTTATTAGAAAAGACTATAGGTTGATTTTTCTTTTGTAATTCTGATATTTCCCTGAAAAAGTGCGGACGGGAGGTAAAATTATCCAGTGAATTATTTTAGCCAACCAAGTAATTTCATCCCTATCAACCTTTTTTCTGTTCGAGGGGGACGACTGCTAGTGTCTTTCCTAGACTGGCTAGGACTTTTAAGACAGTATCCAACTGAGGACTAGTCTTGCCTGTTTCCATCCTAGCTATAACAGGCTGGCTTACTCCACTAAGTTCTTCCAGCTTTTTCTGACTGATTCCTTGTTCATGCCTAGCCTCAATCAGCTCACTCATAATAGCCACTCGCATATCACTTTCAAGGATTTCCTCCTTGGTAAAGAGTTCTGACCGGACATCCTTCCAGTTACTTCCAATAGCACTATTCTTCATTACTTACCCCTCTTTCTTTTATGCCCTTCAGTTCACGCTGTGTTTCTCAGAAATTATAACTCAAAAGTTATTAAAAGTAAATCCTAACATTTATAAAAAGAAGACCTTAGAAAAATTCCAAAGGTCTCATCTTTATTATTCAAAAAAATTACGGGAAGAGTTATAAATCGAAGACAATTCTTACTATTATTCCAGCTCTATCCCCTTCTCACGGAGATTAACCAGACACTCCTCATAGTAGGCATCGGCATGTTCACTGTATATAGGACTAATCAACTTCTCCTCTACTAAATCTTCATAAGGAGGGCAGGTCTTGCCACGGTAGTTCTTGTCCAGCCACTCTGGACTGACATTGTAGCCACGGTCAACCATCTCCTCCATAATCAAACGATGATAGGCATAGAGACGATAAGGGGAGTGAGTAAAAACATATTCAACCGTCGCATGCTTTCTGCCCCAACCATTGCCACGCAGGGCGCAACACTCTCGATGTTGCCCCAAGAGTTGAGGACGGGGAAGTTGTGAAATCAAAGCCTCATGCCAAAGTCTCATGGGAGTCTCCTTTCAGTAAAGTCGAATGTTGCAAGTAGGTATTTGGATAGCATTTAAGCAAGTCTCGAGTCTTAGCGATTACATCTTCCTTGGAAGCCTGACCAAAGCGGTAACGATCCAGCAAGAGCATATAGTCTTTGCGCTCAACATCTGTCGCTTTCTTTTTGAAATAGCCCCAAATATGCTGAAAAGCATTGCAAACCTGACCCCTATGCTCTGGAATCTGGCAAGCACGTTCCATCATCTCTTGAACCTTACTCACCTCCACCTGTTCATTCTTCAAGTATTGGCGAATCTCATTGTAAATATTGCTAGAATGGCTCAAGACGAGATATTTGTTCCTAGCCCAGAGTTGTTGGCACTGGGATTTTTGGTTAGTTTGTTCCATGTTTCTCCTTGTTTTCTATCAGTTTCCAGGAAATATGGAAACAAAGTTTTAACTTAAAAATGAGCGAATTAATTAAGCCCATCACCCTTTAAAATCCTTCAAAAACTCTTTGAGTTCAGCATCGGCTTCTGGTGTGGTTCCATGTAGTTGACCGAGCATTTCAAGTAAAGAAGCGGTTTGGTTTTGGATTGCTTCATTTGTCGTATTGATCTTGCTGACGATATCTGTCAGTGGCTCGACTTCTTCTTCCTCAAAGGTATCTACGTAGCGAGGGATATTGAGATTGTAGTCATTTTCGACAATTTCTTCATAGCTTGCTAGATGGGCAAACTTATCAATCTCCTCACGAGACTTGTAGGCTTCCAGAATCTTTTCGATATGAACATCCGTCATGATATTCTGGTTTTTCCCCTTATCAAACTCCTTAGAAGCATCGATAAAGTAGACATCACGATTGATACGATTCTTTTTGAGAATGATAACCGTGGTCGGAATGCTGGTATTAAAGAAGATATTGGCTGGAAGACCGATAACCGTATCAATGGCACCTTCTTCTAACAAGGCCTTGCGAATGGTTCCTTCCGCATTTCCTCGGAAAAGAACACCGTGTGGAAGGACAATAGCCATAACGCCATTATCCTGCTTGAGATGGTAGTAACCATGCAAGAGAAAGGCAAAATCAGCCTTGGACTGGGGTGCCAGTTTCCCAAAAGGAGAGAAACGAGGATCCGCCATAAAGCCAGAGCTTGCTGACCACTTGGCAGAGTATGGAGGGTTCATCAGAACACCGTCAAAGTTGGTTGGCTCTTGAGTCGGCCAGTCTTCATCTAGTGTATCGGCATTGTGGAGAAATTGATTCTCAACTGGAACACCGTGTAGAATCATGTTCATCCGAGCCAAGTTATAGGTCGAAGTATTGAGTTCCTGACCAAAGTAGACCACTGTCTGCGGTTTATGAGAGTATTTCTTGGCATTGAGCAAGAGGGAGCCAGAACCCATGGTCGCATCATAGATGGTAAAGCCTAGCTGGTCCTCACGACCCAAGAAAGCAATCTGAGTCATGAGCTTAGCAACAGGCTGAGGTGTATAGAACTCACCAGCCTTCTTACCCGAGTCAGTCGCAAACTGACCAATCAGATACTCATAAGCATCCCCCAGCATATCACCAGCATGACCAGCAACATCTAGCACAGCCAACTCCTTCATGACCGCCGCCACCGTTTGGTTTTGCTTTTGCGGAGTCGCCCCTAGCTTTTTGGAATAGAGGTCAATATCTTCAAAGAGATTTTCATAGAGTTCGTCACTCTGCTCGATATCACGAAAACCCTGAGCCAAATCTTCCAACTGGAAAGTTCCCTCATTGACACGTGCTACAAGAGCCGTAAAAGTCAACTCAGGCTTGATACTGTAGTTGAGTTCGTCCCTCATGACTGCAAGAAGATCCTCGTGGGTATCCGCATCCTCATAGTAGGAGCGATAGACCTCAAGAGCAGCCTCTAGACTCTCACTCCCCTCCTCCATAGTCTCCGCCACGAAAAAGAGCATCTTGTCTGACAGGTACTTATAAAAGACCATACCCAAAAGATAGGACTTGTAGTCATTGGCATCCATCTTAGAGCGGAGAACATCCGCTGAGTTCCACAGGGCTTGGTAGAGCGACTGGGACGTTTGTGTTGTTTCCATAATGTTTCTTTCTAAATCATTTTCTTACTTTAATTTAATTTTTTTGCATGGTTAGCTTCCATTTTATGACGAGTTATTGGATTTGTATATAACCGTCCAAGTGCTAACTTTAGAAAACATGTTAATTTTCTATTACTATCAATTATAAAATTTTGATTATTGTCCAACTCAAACTCTTGACTAGGATACTGACTGTATGTTCTCAACAAAGTACTTTTAACAGCAATATCATCTAAATTTATCTCATAATCTTTTAAAACTGCCAACATCTTTAAGTTATTAGTCTTAATTTTAAAATCTGAAACAAAACTCACCAGATTAAATTCTTTAAACTCATCAACTTCTGCCTGACTTGCTATACGATAGTAATCATCAATCCCCTTAAATAAACTACGAATCGTTCTAAAATTTTTGAAATACAATTTATCATTCCCATCAAAGTAAGCATCGTTCTCAGATTTTAATTCTATACCATTTTCAATAATTGTTCTCTCAGCTCTTCTTGAATTACCCCACCATTTTAGGATAGATTTATCAACCATTCTCTTTGATTTAGTTATTTTTTGAAAAACTAAACCGTCATTTTCAACTTTTCGAAAAATCAAATCAATTTTCGAGAACTCTTCTTCAGTCACATCATTTAAACTTACAGTACTTGAAAACTTATCCCCATATTCTTTGACCATAGACATATGTTCATCATCAATTTCAATATAGAACCAATCCTCATGTTCTAATTTTATTTCTGGATCAAATTCTCTACTATTTTCAAGATTAATCTCCGGAGCAACGAGTTCAGAAATGTCATCTGTGTTATCCAATTTTCTATATATTCTACCTACTTTTACTAAAAACATACTATTCCTTCTCCAAAAAAGTAAAATTATTTATTCTAACTAGTTCTTTTATAGTCCCAGTTTCTTTAACATCTTTTTTCTTGCTGTAAATAATAAAGACATTGCCGTTTTTATCAGTGACTCTGTAATAACGATATGAGAGTAACCATATCAAATTAAAATAGTATGACCTCTCCATAAGAATCCACCATATTAGAAAAATGAGGACTATTACTACAATCTTATATAAGAATGTTAATTCACCTAAACCCAGCATAATTACAAAAAGGCCTAAATAAGTCGGAATGATTTCATTTTCTACCGGTTGTATACTTTCAACTTGAGCAGTATCATTTGCTTCTTTAAATCTTATCAAATACTGTAAGACTCCAAGAGAAAAAGAAAGCATCAGGAAAATCAACACTCCTATTTTTAGAAAGCTACATGCATAAGAATCATGTGAGGGAAAAATGTCTATAGTAAATAGATACAAGACTAAACCTGGCGAAAAAGAACAAATTGATAAACAAAACGACAAACATAATCTTTTAAATTTTTTCATAACAAAATTCTATATAAACATATCCTGCAAGAGTTTCTTTTTCAGAGTCTCAAGCTGAGAAATTTTTTCTTGGTGAGAGTTGATGAGGTTATCGAGGTTTGAGAAATAGGCACCAATAGCCTGTTGTTCTTTCTTATCAGGATAGTAAAATTCATACTTCATTAAGTTTGATGGGCTTATTCCAAAAACTTTCATACCTGTACCAACTTTATAACCATATTTTCTAAATGTTTGAGTTTTAAACATGTAATATAAGAAAATTGAATCAAAAATTGACTGAGGTCTAACAGCTATGGTATGAAGACCTGCAACTATTTTTTCTGATAGAGCAGTAACAACTACTGCAACTTCTGCAATTCCTTTGTAATCTTCTGAAGCATCCGCGAAAATTAAATCCCCCTGCTGTAGAAATTCACTTAATTTTGTATCAGTTTTAATATATGGAATTGAATTTCCATCATCTATCATAGAAACTTTTCCTAGATGAATATCACCATAATGTATGTACTTTAGACCTGTATTTTGATTCGTCTCAACATCTCTTGACAAAGAATAAGATTTTACACGATCTGTAGATTTTTCTAAAGTAGTTTTCTCCCACTCACCGTCAAATCCATTCAAACGAATCTCAGGAACTGTCTGTCCAGCTTTGGGAAACATCTTAGAGAGCATGGTTGCTTTAAGAGATTGGTAGTTGGTAAGATTATCTTTGTAGCTAGACAGAAGGTCGTCGAGGGTACGGAAAAGGGTACCGATGGCGGATTGTTCTTCAATTTTAGGATGATACACTTTGTAGTTCCCAAGTTGTGGAGCTGTCAATTGAGGAACACCCGTAGATTCATTTAAAATTCTCATAGAATTAATCTGATTTTCAAGATAATCAACATCAATTTTTTCCGATTGAAGAGTCAGGAGTCTAACAATTGGAGTAAAATTTTCATGTCTTGCTACTGCATATCCAACATCTCCACGACCCGTAACAGTCACTGCAGGAGCTTTCACTTTATAATCTTCATAAAATCCAACGATTCCTTTGTTTGTCAAAGCATTTGCAATAACAGGATATTTTCCACTTTCCTTCAATTTTACTTTATCTACATCACCACCAGCAGATATTTTGACTATATCTGCAATTTTATTTTCTGTCCAAGCACCTTGATAGGAATAGAATCTTATTTTAGGAATATCTTGCTTTATCATATTTTTATCTAACCTTCATCAAGCTTTTTTTAATAAAATTAATCTTCAAAATGAATTTCTCCCTCAGCAACATTATAAATATCAATCATTTCCTGAATATCAATTCTATTCACAAGCCAACCACGCATAGAACATTGACTAATGAAATCAGAAATCCTATTTATCCCTTTCATTTCTTTAAGTGTTACAACTATTCCAAACCTAAGTTCTCTACCATCACCGTTGTTAAGTCGTTCCTTAGTTTTAAGACTAAACCCCCACAAACCATCACCATATGCCTTCTTAGCTCGCCCATTTGGCTTAACGTACTCTATAATTGATTTGATATTATCCCATTTTCTAAACAATCCTCGAGCATCTGTTTCAGAAAGAGACACATTATCATTTTGTTTATTATCATTCACAGTAATTATTTTCTGTCCATTAACTCTACCAAAATAAATATCTAATTCTGTATTTGTATAATCAACTCCTTGATTCCTAGAACACTTGGGAAAATAACACAACGTTGCTTTAGCAATGTAAGGGTGCTTATCATCAACGACAGGCACTGGAAGATTATAATTATATGTATCAAACATGATTGATTCTCCAGATATAACAAACTTAATCTCATCATCTTGGGCGTTAAGCACATCTTTGATTTTTTGAGGCACTACACCATACCCGATTAAATTCATAGAACTATTTGGTTTTGACCATGATATTGCAGAATCAATAATTAAAGCTTTCGCTACCTCCCTACTTAACCCTATCTTATGGATTAAATATGCCATTTTTCTAGTAATCCAAGGTGCCGCAAAAGATGTTCCTGCTACAAAATATTCTCCTGTAGGCATACAAACTCTTATTTTGTTTTTCCCATCCCCTCCAAAATAAGAAATATCAGGTTTATTAAAGAAGGACAACACTTTACCTTCTCTAGAGTATGTCGCTGGTTTATTATCCTTATCAACGGCATTCACAACTAGAGAATTTATTGAATCTGCTGGTGCCCCTATTTTCATTCTAGCTTTATCGCTCACTCTTTTATTTGTTCCTGCTATCACAAATATAACATCAAATTCATATTGTATTTTATCTAACAAAGCAGCTTCTGGAGAAATGAAATTTTTTTGAATTTCTAATGCTGAACCTAATGATAAATTCCATACCTTAATATCTCTATTCTCTGCTACTATTTCTTTAATTGACTTAAGTATAGAAAATGAACTAAACTTACTACCCCTTGCAACTCCAAAATGTTTAACTCTAAAACGGCCACAACCATCATCTAATTCCGGATTAATTGAAGCACCGTCAACAATTAACGAAGATACAGCTGTACCGTGTTCATAATCAGTTGGATTAATTGGAATATCGGTATTTACCTTATCTTGAAATGTCACCCATTCAGAAAAATAAACACTACTATCAAACATAGTATCAATAACTCCGACTACCGGTTCATCAGCAGGTGAAGGAATTGTCATTCTATGCCCGCTATCAAAAATCTCAAAATTCTGAGCATCCAATTTCGATAAATCTGTAGTAGCCATAGAAATCAGATAAGGAGCCTTTTCATTTAAGATTTCTAACTGATCCGGAGTCAATAATATCGTTGTCTCATCAATCACTCTGTAATCAGGAACATTTAAACCAACTCTCTTTAATAATTCACTTGTAGGCACTTTGGTATCAAAGATACTAATAATTGATGTTCTTAGTTCATCAAGTTCATTTTTGGGTATTGCAAAATTTTCAATCGAACTAATGTCTACAATAGCTTGTAAAAATTTTGTTCTAGCAATTATTCCTGGTTCATAATTATCTGTCCTGTCACTAATCGAATTTAATTTTTCTGTAGAAATCTCTCCATTGAAATCTTTAATAAGTAATGATGCAACTATATTCAAAGTATTAATCGATTCATCCAAAACATCTAAATCTACGTAATAAGTAATAACATGTTGCTTCTCTGTAGAAGTTTTATCAATAAATTTGGCTCCAACAACGCAATCATTTGGTTGAATTCTACTATTTTTTTTAAATAGTTCTCTCATTCTTCTACTTTTTGCAACAACATCTACATAAGTTACTGAAATTAAAGCTCCTTCAAAATATGAGATATTTAACCAATATTCTTTAAGTTCTTCGAGCTCTTTTTTTAATTTTAATATTTTTTTTTCACTTACAATTTGATTAGCCAACAACTTTGGAGAACCTGGTCGACCACTACTTGATTTTTGCTCAAAACGCCCCTTTAATTGCAATAATTCATTCATTCTTTAACATCCTTTTAACTCTCTTGAAACCTGACTTTTTGAAATACCTTTCAAAATTTCTATTTCACGTACTGTGAAACCAAGCTCTTTTAATTCTTCAATTGAAACTTCATCTATCGATTTATATGCATTTGTAAAGATCCGCCTCAAATAATCGTATTTATCAGTTAAACTGCTAAAAGCCACTGCACTTTTTAAGATATTCTTCAGTTCACCTGGATAAGGAATTGGTTTCATCAGAGAGATAATCTTTCTCAATAATTTACTATTTTTCCCAGATTGTTTAAAATCTCTTAAAATATCACTCATTAAAACATTCGAAATATCCAATAAATCATCTTGACTATAATTATTAAAATTAATTACTGCATCAAAACGTCTTATTAAAGCCTTATCAAAAACATCAAACAGATTAGTCGTGGCAATTAAAACAACCTCATCGTTTAGTGAGTCGATTCCCTTCAATATCGCAGAAGTTGCTCTCCCCATTTCTCTCAAGTCATTGGTATCTAATCTATTTAAAGCGATAGCATCTATTTCATCAAACAATATAACTACTCTGTTTGGTTTAGAAAAACTATTTATTTCCTTAAAGAGTGAAGCAATATTCTTTGACGTTTGTCCTAATTTACTATCAACTATTGTTTCAAAATCTACAATATAAAGTTCTCGTTCCAATAAGCGAGTTATTTGTTTTGTTGTCTCTGTCTTCCCAGTCCCTGGTGCCCCTTCAAATAGAAACTTATTTACTCCAATATTCCTCCGAACAGCATTCACGATTCCAATCACATCTTTAGAGATAGGTTCTGGCAAAGGTAATGATTCTAAATTCAGCAGCGATATCTTCCTTAATGATTCAATATCTTCTTCATTCATTTGTGGAACAAAAGTATTAGCATCTGAAAGTAATGCCATTATATATTCAGCTAACTGATAGTCTCCATTTTTATCAAAAGATTTTGCTATCTCATATGCTTCGGTCCTAAATCCAGACTCATTCTTCTCTGTAAAATACTTAATTAAGTTAATCACTTGCTTTTTTTTCATTGCTAGACCTCCATTTAAAATACTAAACCAATTATAACACCATGGGACAAAAATGTCAATCTAGGGACAAAAAAATAAAAATAAGAGGTGTTGTACCTTTCTATACAACACCTCTTATTTTATAGCTGAGAAAACTTAAATTAGTGCTCCACCTCTAATTTTGCTTTCACCCATTCCGCTTTCATATAACAAGAAAATTCATCAGAAACCATATTCAGCATAGCTTTATATTGTTCAGGCACATCATATCTTTGCAATTCCTGAAAACTTGGTACAAACTTCGAAAAAGTGATATCTCTATAAGAATACTCCAACTTTTCTTCCAAAAAATTAACTAATTCATTAAATATACTTACAATCTCGCAGTTTCTTCCATCACTGTCGTTCTTGGGAAAATAAGAAATCAATTGATAATAACTTGACCACAAATTTCCTCTCAACATATTAAAATTTTTATCAAAATTTTCTTCATTATCACATACTCTTAAAAACAATAACTCATTATGAAACTCTGTACTTAATTTAATAAAATTCGAGTAGATTTCTCTAACTTCCTTAATCCACTGAACACGAGAACTTGAGATAATCTGGGCTTGTATTTGAGCCTTATTATTTCTAATAGTTACAAAAACATTCACAATTGAAACAAATGCAGCAATTCCTGCAAAAATCGTAGTCCAATTCATACTTTTTCTCCAAAACTACCTATCTTCCAACCCTCAACGGCTCAATGACTTCCTCTACCAGCTGGGTATAGGCTTCCTTAATTTGTTTTTTATAGAGGAGAGGATTGAGGGCATCCGCCACCTCTAGCTTATAGTCCTGATAGCGCTGGCTCTTAGTCAGCTGGCTTTCTCCTAGTTGTTTTTTAGCTCCCTTACGGTAGTGTTCGACATAGTAACGGAGTTCATCTTCGCCGACATACCAGCGCTTGCTAAAGACTTGGATGTGTTGCTGGATAACAGCCTCTATCATCTGATCCAAAATATTTGCGATAGACTGACCACGATAGCTTTCTGAATGTTCTTGAACTTCTCTCCAAAGTTCAGTGATGATCTGGGCAAGATTTGGATTGGTCTTCTCAAGACTCTGAATATAGTTATCCACCGCTTCCTTATCTTGAACGCTTAGGTTCTTTTCTTGACTTTGACCTTGTTCAATCAGGCTTTGGATCAAGGTCAAGATATAGGCATAGTTAATCTCGTCCACTTGGATAGACTCCAGTTCATAGTGGATATCAAGTGGTTCACCATCGTCATCATCCTCTACTCGGCTTTTTAATTCTGCAAGGACATTTCGATAAAGTCCCAGATACCTTTCCAACTTTTCTCCATCAAGTCCTGTCTGACTGTAAACTTCTTCCTCATCATACTCTTTATACACTCGGATAGAGGCTAGGTATTTATCAAAGGCTTGATAGGTTTTAGCTAGTTTCCTCAACTCAGGCGTAGAGACTTGCTCGATTTGGAGTCCTTCCTCAGGATCATCTGTGATGAGATTTTGGAAATCACTACAACTCCGTAAAAAGTTCCTCTTTTCCTCTTCCCAGCTTGGAGCTAGAACCTCGTTTTCACCACCATTTGAGTAGAGCTTGAGGGCATTATCTACTGCTTCCTTAAAGGCTAGAGGCTTTTGGAAGGTGATGATATGACCATAGGTCTTACTGCTATCAAAAATACGGTTGGTTCGGCTAAAAGCCTGAATCAAGTCCTGCGGTTGCATGGGTTTGCGGTCAATAAAGAGAGTCGATAGACAAGGCGCATCAAATCCCGTTAAGAGACGATTGACAACGATGACTAAGTCCAACTGCTCCTTGCGATAGAGGTATTTGTCCTGCTTTCGAGCTAGGCGGTTATTGACATCCGTATTAAAGCCACGAAGATCCGCCATGGTAAAGTGGGTATCAAACTCTTGGTTATAATCTTCTAAAACCTGCTTCATGTGGTCTTGGTTGGCTCTTGAGTCTTCTTCATTTTCCGTGACCGAGTAGGTGATGGTCGCCTTTGGAAAGTCAGGAAGGACCTGCTTGACCCTTTCCGATACCTTGACCCTCGTCTCCCCAGCCTTGACTCGTTTGAGGAGGTCGTAGTAGGCTTGGGCTTGGGGTATTGACTTGACGGTCAGGATAGCATTGTAGGTCTTACCCACTCCTTTTTGGAATCCTAGCTGTTGACGGGATTTATTGATAATGGCATCCAAGACTTCCAACATATGCTCCTCATCCTCGTAAACGGTATCTGGTATGTCATTTTCAGATTTATCCGTGATGAGGGTATTGCGATAATCTACCTTAAAGCCTAAAACTGCTCCATCATGGATGGCTTCCTTGACTGTATACTCATGGAGACAGTCTCCGTACTGTTGCTGGGTGGTTTGGGCTAGGTCTCCAACCTGCTGGCGTTTATTTTCCTTAAAGATAGGTGTGCCTGTAAAACCGTACCAGAGAGACTGTGGGAAAAAGGCCTTAATATCTTTTTGTGTTTGAGGTGTTATGGCACGGTGGCATTCATCCACGACAAAGGCCACTCGAAGACCCTTGATTTTGTCCGCATCTCTTTGGTAAAGACCTTGTTCAAACTTGCGCATCATGGTGATGATTTTCTGGATGGTCGTTACCACCACACGCTTATCATTACTTCCTAAGCGCTTGACTAAATCATGGGTATTATCCGTCTCATCAATATCAATGACATCATTGGTCGCATAGGAGAGAAATGACGAAGTGGTCTGTTGGTCCAAGTCTCTACGGTCAACGACAAAAATCGTCTTTTGGATGGATGGAATCTGGAGGAGATTCCGAGCCACCTTATAAGAAGTCAGGGTCTTACCTGAACCTGTCGTGTGCCAGACATATCCTGATGCTTGCTGGCGAGAGGCTTCTTGCACTGCTTCGATTGCATGGATCTGGTAGGGGCGCAAGAGGATAAGAGCTTTCTTACTATCATCAAGGACAGAATACTGCATGACCATCTGATGAGCACGAGGGATGGAAAGGACTTCGTGGGCAAAGCTGGTCAAGCTCGTTATGGGTTGGTTGTCCTTATCCACCCACTTAGTTAGAAATTGCTTGTTGAGTTTATTTTCCCTAGCTGCAGCAATATAGCGTGTGTCTACTTTATTGGTCACAACAAACATCTGTAAGCTAGAGTAGAGTCCACGGAACTTTCCTTCTCTATCATACTTCTTGATTTGATGAAAGGCATCTAAAAAAGCAACTCGGGGACTTTTAAGCTCAATCTGAATCATTGGAAGGCCATTGATCAAGAGGGTCACATCTAGCCTGCGATCTTGATCCTGAGGATTTACTCTGTCTCTCTCGATTTGGTTGACAACCTCATAACTAGACTTACCAGCTGCGATATTGTCTCGCCAGATGACGGATAAACGGATAGTACCCAAACTAGCATCTTCTCTTTGAACCTCAACCTTGGCAATGCCATTTTCGCCGACTAACCACTTGGCTGCATCATAGTAGCTAACAAAGTTCAGTTGATTCTTTATCTGGCGTTTTTCCTGTTCTGTTAGAGGATAATCTGCCAATAGAGTCACGTTGTTCTGGGCTAGCTTTTCAAAGAAGTTTTCCCATAATTGTTCTTCAGTTTTAAGGTCATCTCTGTAAGTCCATTGACTTTCCCCAGTTACCAGTTGGTTGATCAGTTGTTTTTCTATCTCCAGTTCTGGTTTTACCTGCATCATACTCTCTCCTTTGCTACTTGTCTGCTTCCTTTATTATAGCATGTTTAGACTCAAAATCCATCACTCTTCCCATTGCAAAAACACTCATTCCCCCTTTCTCCTCCAAAATATGGTATAGTAGAACTATACTATCTATGAGGAGTTTACATGTCACAGGATAAACAAATGAAAGCTGTTTC
>ERZ773272.726-NODE-726-length-12949-cov-6.506825_pt1 | contig 12949 bp, 12 predicted proteins | sample MGYA00511891_ERZ773272 | MGnify/ENA primary metagenome ERZ773272 (study PRJEB29015, sample SAMEA2738150) | human oral metagenome | biome: human oral; feature: human-associated habitat; material: saliva | place: China | collected 2198 ...
ATCACGAAGCTCTGGTGGGATTGATTACCCACACTTTTCACCCAACTCTTCAGCACTTGTTCTGTGATCTTATTTTTCCTGACTCAGAACCTGTCTCTAGGCTACTAAGAGAATCTTCTTCCATATCTTATACACGAATTTCTTCGCTTCACGACAGAGTGGATTATTGGCTATTCTTAGGTTTGTATATAACGCCAATATATACCTAACTAAGATTCAGGTGCTTTATTCAAGCAACCCTCTATTCTTCCACCGATATGTATTCTGGACTATATTGCACAATGATGTGTGCCATCTGTTACTTTCAGGAATTGCACCCTTCATCTAGTATTACTACTTCGATGCGGCCAGCTGTAAGAAAGTATCCTTTCTCTTAGCCCCGAGCTTCATTCCAGATACCCCAGCAGGTTGAGCAAACCATCTTCACTGGGATATTACAGTATCTTCACTTTTGACACCATCTTTCTTGGTACAGTTATTATTCTACCTACCGCAACCATCATCCACAATGAACCTGTAGTTTAATTTTTATTACAAGCAAGATACTTGCAAGTTTGAGTTAGTTAGCGTAAACTAATCATAGATAGGAGATGTAGATTATGAGAAAAACAATATATAAACGCATCTTATTCTTAGAAAAGCTATTTAACAAAATAGAAAACAAAAGTAATTAAAAAGATTCTACTAAAGAATTAAGTATATATACAAGAACAAGATGAACAAAGGAAGATACTAGACTAGTTTTAGTCAGGTATCTTCCTTTTATGTTCATCATAGAACACTATTGTTCACTATTTTTAATCTTTTTACTTACAATTCTAATTACCATCAATATATTTGAACAAGCCAGAACATATAGTGTTAATCTTGGTTCTACTAAGATTGAAAGATATGCTAAGAAAAAACTCCAAAAATAATCAGGCGCGGAATCGGAAACATCACTTCACCTCTCGTCGCAGTAGGATTATTTTTTAAGATGGATGTATCTAGGAACTGGAAACACAATGTCCAAAGAAATACGATACTCACATATATCAAAGCTGCTAGTTTAGACTCCGGAAATCTTCCGACTAGTCCAGTAGTAAATGGAACCAATGTAATCAAAATAATCATATACCATTGATAAGATATATATCTGTTGTCAGTTTATCTGCTTTCTGAAAGGTATTATGATGCGATCTCCACGCAAGATAAACCATCGAAATACTAATGGCGTATGCAATAAATACAGGTAATTCTATTAGAAGTGTAGCTAAGGACAAAGACTGTTCAGGTACCTTCATTTCTAAAACCATAATTGTAGCAGCAATTGCCACAATACCATCTGTTAAGGCTAATACTCTATTCTTATCCATTGGCACTCCTATTTCTATCTATCATTTAGATTTTTTCGATATTCTGTAATTGTTTTTCCAGTCCAAGAAGTAAATGCACGTAGAAATGAATTTAATTCTGCATACCCCAATAGATATGCCATATCATTTGTAGTCATATCCGTATTGCGAAGATAATGAATTGCCAAGATTTCCCTTGTACGATTGAGTTGTTTTTGGAAGGTTGTATTTTCTTCAGATAGTTTTCTTTGTAAAGTACGTTTTGTCATATTCAGTTTTTCCGCAATATCCTCAATTATTCCATTACCTTGTGGTAAAAGTTCAACTAGTGAATTTTTGACCCTTGCAGAGATTGAATCATCCACCTCTAGTTCAGCTATGCGTCTTTTCATTTCTGGCTCAAAATAACTCCACATTGCGTCATTGTAGGACGAAAATGGCTGTTTTAAATCTTGTATAGCAAATGTGATTGCATTTGTATGAGACTTCTCTATTTCACAACTTGCGTATGCCGCAAATATTTCATTGCTTGGTAAATCCTTCATCTGAATTCTAATAGGATTTATTTCTTTCTGTGTTGCTTTTCGAAGTAAGCCAATTAGGAATGCAAATTCAGATTGAACCAGAAAGGAAGGCAGTGATAATAATTCACTACCAGGTACAACTTCAATCGTTTCAAACTCTTCGCTCATTGTAATCATAAATCACATTGGGCCAATCAATTTCTTATATCTTTGAATACGTTCAATGAACACTTCGCCATTTTCACTACACCAAGCAGCGTAGATTGGTAGAGAAAAAGATTCAATTTGATGTGCAGTTGCTATTTTGATAGGAAGCTCTGGATCATTAGATGCAAGTGATATTTCAGTTAGAACTCTTTCATTAATGTTGTACTTCTTTGGAAGGCATTTTCCGCTAAGCCAACTTTCTTTAGGATAGTAGCGGGATCAATTCCTTGGAACTTTAGAAGATCTTCATATCTTCCATCTACGACAAAATGATTCACAATCCCACCTCTTTTTTGATTACACTTGTTATAAACATAAGCCTATGGTAGTTGTTCAAGACCAAGCTCTTTCAAGAATACATTATGCGTATCTTTTGCCTTTTTGATGTCGTACTCTATTGTCCTCAATTCTTTTGCCACTTCTTCAATATCAATTATTTTTTCTTCAGGAGCTGTACTTACATATCGAGAAATATTTAAGTTGTATCCATTCTTCTCAATTTCTTCCATAGATACACGACGTGAATACCTCTTGTCATCTTCCCTACGGAATTGGTATACATCAACAATTTTATCTATGTGCTCCGGTAAAAGAACATTTTGTCGTTTGCCTTTTTCATAATACTCACTTGCATTGATAAATAATATATCATCAGGTTTCTTGCATTTTTTCAATACAAGAATGCAAACCGGTATTCCTGTCGAAAAGAATAAATTAGCCGGCAGTCCGATTACCGCGTCAATATTTCCATCTTTCAGAAGTTTAGTTCTAATTTTCTCTTCTGCACCCCCTCGGAACAATACTCCATGAGGTAGGATAATCGCCATTGTTCCATTTTTACTCAAAAAATGAAACCCATGTAACAAGAATGCAAAATCAGCTGCCGACTTTGGTGCAAGTCCATAACTTTTAAAACGAAAATCTTCGGCTAACGTATCATCCGGTTCCCATCTATAGCTAAAAGGCGGGTTTGCTACTACAGCATCACACTCCAACTTTTTAGCCGGATTCATTTCATTCAGCAACGACCAATCATTTAACAAAGAATCTCCGTGAAAAATTTGAAACTCTGAATCCTTAAACCCATGTAATAGCATATTCATTCGTGCAAGGTTATATGTCGTTATATTCTTCTCTTGTCCATATATTTGACTAATACTATTCGGTTCAAGATGTTTTTTTACATTGATAAGTAAAGACCCCGAACCACAAGCGAAATCCAAAAGATTATTTATAAAATTCCTTTTTCCTAACTCCGGTTTATGGCTATCCAATATAACAATTCTGGAAAGAATATTAGAAATCTGCTGTGGGGTATAAAATTCTCCGGCTTTTTTACCGGAACCAGCTGCGAATTGCCCTATCAAATACTCATAAGCATTGCCTAACAAATCTACTTCATTGGTAAACTCGGCAAGTTTTTCAGCAATTTCCGTTATTATAGAGGAAAGCATTTCATTACGTAATTGATAATTTTTTCCCAATTTATCCGAATCAAGATTCACCTCTGAAAATAGTCCATGAAATGTACTATCAAACGATTCATTTTCAATAAATTTAAAACCGGCTTGCAAAGTCTTCAAAAGTTGATTATTTTGTGTTCGAGATAACTCATAAATATTACTCCATAAATACTGTGGCTTAATAACAAAATGAACCTTTTTGCGCATCTGCTTTTCAAAAAAGGATACTTGGTCCAAATTATTGATATACCATAAACTCAAAGGGGTTAGCTTCTGACTTTCAAGTAAACTGGCATATTCATCGACAAGAGTTTGTCTTGCTCTTTTAATGACCTCGTTATTTGTCTCATTTTCCTTTACGGGAAGCTTATTTACAGGCAATGTATTAAAATAATCCGTTATCTTTAATTTTAACTCGGCTATAACCTTATCTATGTTTTCACTATTTTTTATATTTTCAATTTCTTTCTCACAATCCGTATACTCTTTGCCAAGCTCCTTATTTGCCGCAGTTTCATAATTGTCTGAAAGATATCTTAAGAAAAGAAAAGATAACATATAATCACGAAAGTCATCCGCATTCATAGTTCCTCGGAGCTTATCAGCGATTCCCCAAAGTGCTGATCCTAATTGTTTTTGTTGTGTATCATTCATTGTTCTTCCTCCTGATTTTGAGTTCCCTCAAATATTCTCTGATTAAAATTATAGTCTTCCAGAAAGTTATTTAGGATGTTTCTAAAATATTCTTTATTTTCCTCTACCATTTCTTTAGGATTAAATAAAGAATAGTTTCCATGACTCAAAAGGTTGACTATCCTTGTATATACTAGCTCATTTTCTGCATCATCTTTTCTAATGCATGAAGAAAAATGAGCATAACCATGAAATGACGCTGTTTTTTCTAATATGTTTCTCAATATATTGAAATGATAAGTGTATAATATTCCAGTATCAGACGCTTTTTTTAATTCTTTCAATAATGCAACATGATGAAAAAACGGCGTCTTGGTAGTATCTTTTAAAATATACGTAGCGTTGTCTTTGCTTTTTTGCAAAAATAACTGCTCAGCTCTACCAATTTCATTACATAAAACATTAAAAAACAATGTGTGATGTGATGATACAATAACTTTTACACCTTCTCCTTTCATAAGTGCAGCCAAATGGCTAGCTACGGCAATTGCATTATTATCATCCAAAGAAGAGATAGGATCATCTATGTAAATATACTTTACCCACTCATATGCCTCCGCTTTGTCTATTACCAATTGGACAATAGCCAAGAAAAAGCACCAAATAAAGATGTTCTCTTCGCCTCTAGATACCTTAATATTGTCTATTCTTTGCGTAGATTCTTCTCTATAAAAATTTATAGATGCATCATCATAATTTATACTAAAATCAAAGTCAGCATATCGCTGAAGAAGAGGGCGAATCCTGTTATCCATATCAAGATCTATTAATCCATTGAAAAAACGAGAACTCTTATTGAACTTTAACACACGCTCTGTATCATTATCCAAATCATTATCCCAATAAAACAAATCTTCTGTAAAAGCATTGTAATAGAGTGTATCTGCTGTTTTTTCTCCAGTTTCTTCATTCAATTGCTGTCCTAAAGACTTGAATTCACCAGAAAGTCGTGTTTTACCTGTCCCATTATAAGCAAATAAAATAATGTATTTTTTCTCATTCAATAACCTTTTAAAATATTCAGCAATTTCTCTAATTGAATTAAATTCTTTATATCCAATTCTTTTAAAAATAAAATCTATATTTGCAAGTGCTTCATTAGATATTCCTTCTTTCAAAATATAATTTTCAGAACCTCTGTCTTTTTTATAATTATCCGTAATTACTTTTTTATATTGTTGAAATGGATTATTATCCTGAGGTTTATTTCCTAAGGTTTTATTTGTTAGTTTTTGAAACTCTTCTTTTGTAAGGCTTTTTGGGATATTCAAACTCATTTTCAAACCTCCTCAGTGACAGGAAATAATCCTTGCATCAATGCTTTTTTATATTGTTTTAATGCTTCTATTTTTTCTTTTTGATTGTTTATCAACTCATCTATAACGGATAAGAAAGCTGCAATTCTATTTTGTTCGTCAGGTTCTTGTGGAGAACAAAGTTCAATTGACTTTACAATTTCTCCAGATAAATTTCCCTGCCCCCCTTGTATATATGTTTTGACTATCCAATTTTTCTTAAATGCAAGATAATGATATAAAAAAGCATTATTATTTTTATGCCTCAAACACAGAATTGCTTGGTTAATTGCTCCTTTAATTGGCGATATTGCAACATCACCACTATTCGCTCCATAGAGCGCCATTAAAACATCTCCTTTTTCAATCATTTTAGCAGAAGAATTATACAATCCCTCTGAGGTTAAAAACAGCTCTGTTTTTTCCTTACCTATTTCACCTGATCTAATAAATGGAATATCACCATTATAATATTCTTTTTTAGAAGTAACTGGAGTTCCTCCGCTATATGAGGGATAACAAGCCTTCTCTATATTCAACTTTTCCCATCCCTCACTATCTTTAAATTCTGGAAATCTCCATTCAGGAACTGTTTTTCCTTCAGCTGGAAAGAGCTTTTGCATCCAGCCTTTTTTATAGTCATTCAGCAATGATAATTTCTTTTCTTCGGCAGAAATAAGGTCATCAATAGAAGATAAACAGTCTGCAATTTTTTGCTGTTCTTCCTTTTTTATAGGTGTTGGTAAAATAATATTAAAAAAATCTGACGGATTTATATTAAGCAATCCATCCATTCTGGCTCCACTTGTAATATATTTTACTAACTGTCTTCCATGAAAATTGTTTTCAAAGTACCCTTTATAAAATCCTGAAACATAAGAATCTTTAAATCGAAAACTTATAAAAGCATTTGGAACAGCAGCTTCTGCATATTCTAAAAGCTCATAAATACACCCTTGTGGAAACTTTTTAGAGTTCCCTTTGTTGTAGGAAAAATCTCCCTTTTTGATGTGAATATAATTCTTATATTGTTTTCCTGAAATATCGCGACTAAATTTTTGTTCTTGTGAAACAAAGCCTATTCCTGCAGAAATACTTAATGTGGGTAATTCCTTATCCCCAACTCTCTCGGTTATTCTATCAGAAATTTCTTCAAGTCTATAATTATGCCATTCATCCATCGATATAAACTCCGGAAATCTTAATTTCGGTTCTAAATTTTGTTTCTCGTTTTTACTCATATGCTTTTAACCCCACAATCTCTCGTCCATCTGCCATTTTCTTTAATAACGGAACTAATTCATCCATAAGCTCCAATTCTTTTTGTGTTCGTTCTCTCCAACTAAGATTCAGAGGTTCAAGTAAATCAATCAACTTTTCTCCATCAAAAATCATTCTTTCCATAATTCCATTAACAAAAGCCTCTAAAGAGCCAGACTCAATCCCATACTTTTCAGATATGGAAATCAGCTTCTTAGAAGATTTTTCAGCTTTAAATTTCTGATATCCCCCCATTACTTCCTTTTCGCTTAATCCTTTATTCTCTTCAGAAGACTTAATAAATTGATCAAGCTCTTCTATATACTCTTCAATATCTCTCCGCTCATCCATAAGGTTAGAAGTAGAAGCAATCAAGTCAATCAGTTCTTTCTTTGTCATTTTTTCTTTCTTCGGCACATTTGATTGAGTATATTGAGAAATAAGTGCCATAATATAATCATAATCAATAACTGCAGATGCAAATAACACAAATTCAAAGTCCAATTGCTCTACTTCAGGAGATACATTACGACTATCTTTTTCCTGTTCATCTTTTAATCTTCCTGCAATATCTAAATATGCCCCCCTAAATGCTCGAACTGTATCTTCTGGTAATAAAGCCTCAATAGTAGCTACTTGCTCCTCTTTTATATCTGTGTATTGATCAAGTTGAGTTTTAAGCCTCTGTATTTGTTTAAATTTATCAATAAACATAGCACGAGCCGTATCACCTTTAAGATTACTTACTGCTTCAGGCTTGCACTCAAGTCCTTGCGCATTCATAAACTGCTCAAGTTCATCTACTGCTTTTCCCAACTTTTTAATCATAGTAGGAGCTGGATCTACAAGCCAAATTTCTTTAACTTTCTCGCTGTTTTCTTTTCCTGAAAACAATCTAATCGCCGCATCAACTTCATCTTCATGTCCTCTAAAATCAATAATATTACCATAAGGTTTAGTGGTATTAAGCACACGATTCGTTCTTGAAAAGGCTTGAATCAATCCATGTTGCTTCAAGTTTTTATCTACATATAAAGTATTTAAATATTTAGAATCAAAGCCTGTCAAAAGCATATCTACAACAATAACAATATCTATTTTGTTTTCATGTGGATAATCCGAATTTGGATATTGTTGGTCTTTTATCCGTTTTTGTACATCTTGATAATACAAATCAAAGTCATTGATAGTATGATTTGTTTTGTATTTTGAATTATAGTCGTCAATAATTCTCCTTAAGGCTTCTTTTTTCTTGTCCGGCTCTTGTTTATTATCTTCTTTTTCTTGCACAAGATCCTCCTGCAGTTGTTTCACATCTTTATTGCCTTCAGCCGGAGGCGAAAAAACGCAAGAAATATTCAATGGAATAAACCCTTCATCTAAATCTAAGTATTCTTTCTGTACCTCATTAAATAAACCATAGTACACTATCGCTTCATTGATACTTGCTGTTGCAAAAATAGCATTATACCGTCTACTATATGTTGCCGCATCATGCTTGGATAAAATAGCTTCTACAATTTTCCTTTTGCTTATCTTTGTATTTGCTTTTGCTGCAATATGAGTATCGTCAGGCTTAAAATAATCAACGTGAAAACGTAAAACATTGCCATCATCAATCGCATTGGTGATGGTGTAAGAATGGAGTTCTTTTTCAAAGATGTCTTTTGTTGTTTTATAAGAACCAATTGTCCCATCAACTTGTTTATAATTTGAATTCTCTTCAAAAATTGGTGTGCCGGTAAAACCAAACAATTGTGCTTTGGGGAAGAAAGTCTTTATTGCTTCATGATTATCTCCAAATTGTGAACGATGGCATTCATCAAAAATAATCGCCATACGCTTATCTCGAAGCTTTAGTAGCCTTTCTTTAAAAGTCAATTCACCTCTTTTTCTTTTTTCTTGATTACGCTTACTATCATCATCAAGTGCAAGTCCAAGTTTTTGAATGGTAGTAACTATCACTTTATCTCTATAATCATCAGATATGAGACGTTTAACTAAACTTTCTGTATTTGTATTTTCTTCCACACATCCTTCTTGAAACTTATTAAATTCTATACGAGTCTGTCTATCCAAATCTTTTCTATCCACAACAAACAAGCACTTTTCAATAACTGGATTATCTTTTAAAAGTGTTGATGTCTTAAATGATGTAAGAGTTTTGCCACTACCTGTAGTATGCCAAATATATCCATTGCCTCGATTCTGCTCAATACAATCCACAATGGCTTTCACAGCATAAATCTGATATGGCCGCATTATCAATAATTTTTGCTCACTTACTACCAAAACCATATATTTACTGATAAGTTCAGCAATAGTACACTTAGGCATAAAACAATTCGCAAATTCATATAGATTGGTTATTTTATTATTGTTCTTATCTGCAAATTCATAAATAGGCAAGAATCTCTCATTTGCATTAAATGAAAAATGCTCCTTGCGATTATTGGCAAAATAATAGGTATTAGTTTCATTACTAACAATAAAAAGCTGAATAAAACAAAGTAGAGAATTTGTATATCCATTTCCTGGATCATTTTTATAATTCACTATTTGTTCCATCGCTTTTTTAGGTGTAATTTGTAAAGTCTTTAATTCAATTTGAACTATCGGGATACCATTAATAAGCAAAATTACATCATAACGATGGTTACTATTTTCTGTATTAATACGCAACTGGTTGACTACCTCAAATTCATTTTTGCACCAGTTTTTGAGATTCACAAGAGTATATTGCAAAGGAGTATCATCATCTCTTTTAAAAGTATTTATTTCTCTGAGTTTTTTTGCATTCTCAAAAACATCTGGATTTATTATACTGTCACGTAATCTTATAAATTCAGAATCACTTAATTTTACACGATTCAACCTTTCAAAATGCTTTCTGAAATTTTCTTCTAATAAAAATTTATCTCTAATGTCCTCACGGTAAACATATTTTAAATCTATCAATTTTTTGATAAATTCATTCTCTATTTGCTGTTCGTTCTTCATACTCATCATCCTTTATCTAACTTAATTCATCGCTTCTAATAACGAAATCAAATCCTGCCCTGAATCTTTCTTTTTCCAAAGCTCTATCAAGGCATATCTTGCTATCTGATTAGGTTTTGATTTATTATTCTCCCACCGATTCACTGAACTGAAGCCGATATGTAGTTCTCTGGCTAATCCTTCTTGAGATAAATTTAATTCTGAACGAATGGTCTTAATGATTTCAGAAAGTTCCATATCAATCTTCTCCTTAAAAATTTTTATAATACATTTATATATCATATATTTTATTATACGCTATAGTGTTTGGAAATATGATTCCACTTTATAAATCAATTTCTTTTGGATTTTATCTATTATTTCTTGCAGTCTCTTTTGTTGTATCATTAGAACTAAACTTTTCTCTATTTAGGGTTTTAATAATTGATTCTTTTTCATTTTCAATTTTATCTCTACCAAGATAATCATTCATATTAACTTTCAGATGTTCCAACTCCTCATACTGTGCTACTAATGAATTGTGCTTCTTGATTATTTCCTCTTGTATAACCTGCAAATTCTTAAAATGTTCGTTCAATTTTTTGAAAAGATTTTTACTTGATTTTGTCTTAAATCCTTCTAATGCAATATCTTTCAAATGCGGAAACTGTTTCAAAAAAATATCTATTTCCTCATAGGATTTCTGATAGGCTTCTACATCTTTTTTGTTCATCATCATGTAAATCTTATCATTAGGATTTTACGATAACCTTCGTAATGTTCTCTTTTGCTTATACAGATTTGAATATGCTTTACTACTTCTTTTATCTTTTTTTGCTCCCATGACAGCTTATCAAACTCTCACTTCAACTCACTTTTTCGATTGATATTCGGCTGATACCACGATCCAATTCTTCCATTGGATTAAATCCTTTATTCCTGATTTCAACAAGCGAAGAAGCTGCCGTTTAAAGATTGTGTCTTGTTGCCCACTGCTCGTAGCCTTTGCTTGATCTTGCTTTTTCGCTTTTCTTAATATCAATGATATTTCCAATTTCTTTGTCTTTATTTCGAACTCTATCTTTGTTTTTTTCTTCAGTATAATTCGCTCCAATTGTCTTTGCTCTGGTAAATCTCTGCTGATTTTTATTTCTGAAAGCTATTTGTTTTCCTTGTTTGATTTCATAACCGCAGCTTTTCATTTTGGATAAGAAATCCTGCCAATTGATTGACTGCTTTATAGTCCTATCAATATCAAATTGAAGCCTTGATTTATAGCTACTTCCTTTTTTATCTTCATTCCAGTCGTACCAATTCACATATTTTCTTCATGTAATCTCGTTGATTTCCTTTTGTGTTTCTTGGTCAATAATAGATAAATTATGCTCTTTGCAAAGTCTGTCGCTTTGATTTCTGATGTTCATATAGGAGCCGCAATAGGAGTGGTACACCTTCCCATCATCAACATCTATGGAATTAAAAATTATGTGATTGTGTATATGGTCTTTGTCGATATGTGTCGCTAAAACATACTCATATTCCCCGCCTAAAATCTTTTCACAAAGTTCAATTCCTACCTGATGTGCTTCTTCAAAACTCACTTCTTCCGGTACGAACGATTGAATTAAATGATGAACTAAAGTTTTGGTTCTTGAGTTAAACTGCTTTTTGGTAAGCTCAAATTCCTTATAAGCGTTTTCTCTGCTGCATAGATGCGTTGTAACATAGATTTCATTGTCGGTTTTATCTCCGTTACAGATATAGTCTATTGCCTTTTTCAGTGTTGTTTTTATCGGATGTATTTTAGTAACAGCCATTATCCGATTACCTCATTGATGATATAATCGGAAACTTTTTCTCTAAATTCTGATAGAAAAGGATATCTTAGTCACCAGCTATGATGACATAGATATCCTTATTTGTGTATGATTGACCCACAACTAATTTCGTTGCGCATTTTAGTCAAACCCATAAGCGATTTCGCTTAAGCGTATTTTATTACATATTTTTTGAAAACCAACAATGCATCTTAAGTTTTAATAAGTTTAGCTAGCATGTAACATCCGCTAGCATCTAAGATGAATTTTTTATAATTATCCTAAATAGAAAACTTTTATTTGTCTTATAATATCAATTTTTTATCAAATTTTTTAATTTAAAGAACTTAGGCTTATAATCCACTATACATTTTTTTATGTCATTGTTTGTTTCACTTATTTGCTTCCGTAAATCATCTATTAATTTCTGACTATCTGGTAATTTTCGGTTTTCTATCTTAATTTTACAAATGTAATACACTTTTTTGTATAATTCATGAACGCTAGGTATTTCAATACCAATAAGATTATTAGTTAGTTCATTTGCCATGCAAGCTGCATCATACAACCTGAATATTAGTTCTTTAAGTAGTGTATAATGAATTACTTCTTCATTTGATAATATTTCACCATTTGAATCATAATATACAGGTGATTCAGGATTGGTTTTTAGTTCCGTTTTATGTAGTGGAGGATATTCTAAGGAATCAGCTAAATTAAACGTAGTTGCCTTTATTTTTAGTAATAAATCGATATTAGTTTCAAATACCTTTTGATCTTTCTTGAATTTAAAGTTACGATTGCATACTACTAGTGTAACTACAGCGGATATTATCATTCCAATTAATGTTACAAATGTTGTATTTGATAAATCCATAGTTCCCCTTTCATGTGGGTGCATCCCACTGTATTATTAGAAATAAATCTTTATAGGTTTAGCTAATATAATTGGTTCTAAACTAAACCCTACTATAATTTAAGTTAGTTGTAGAAACCAAAATTTTTAAAATCAATGACTAGTTAAAAATTGTTAATATCAATAGTTAGATGAATATTACTTTTATTCCCACTCAATTGTTCCCGGTGGCTTGGATGTGATATCCATGGCTACACGGTTAACATGTTTTACTTCGTTTACGATACGTGTGGAGATCTTATCGAGTACATCGTATGGGATTCTTGCCCAGTCTGCTGTCATACCATCGATAGATGTAACTGCACGGATAACGACTGTGTAGTCGTATGTACGTTGGTCTCCCATAACACCTACAGAGCGGATATTTGGTAAGCATGTAAAGTATTGCCAGATATCTCTTTCTAGTCCTGCATTACGGATTTCTTCACGTAGGATTAAGTCTGAATCACGAACGATTTCTA
>ERZ773272.727-NODE-727-length-12946-cov-2.518734_pt1 | contig 12946 bp, 12 predicted proteins | sample MGYA00511891_ERZ773272 | MGnify/ENA primary metagenome ERZ773272 (study PRJEB29015, sample SAMEA2738150) | human oral metagenome | biome: human oral; feature: human-associated habitat; material: saliva | place: China | collected 2198 ...
TCTTATTTCCTGAGTTAGATATGTTTTGCTGGAAGAGGAGCATGAAATACATTTGAAGAAAAAATCTTTGGACAGAGATAAATCCTTTTTATAAAACTCCAAAATATATCCTACTTTTTGGTAAAGCTGCTTTTTACTATAGCTTTCTAAAACATCCAGTAATTTTTCCTCATTCAAAGAGGGAATCAGTTCCAGGCATCGTAAAATTTCCTCAAGCCCTGCGATTTTGTCCATGTCAAAAATACTATCAATGACAGTACGTTCAAGGGACGTCACTCTAACTCCGTTATTCATATCCGGTATCTCTATAGCACTTGTCTTTGGAAGTGGTATATACTCTATTCCGTCATAAGTAAAAGGACGAACATTTTTGCACGTGGAAAAATAAACTTCGTAGAATACTTGATTGGCATAGCCGTAGTATTCAAATGCGCTGTGATGAGAGATACAAGCATCTTGTGTAACTTGTGATGCTATTTGAAATCTATTGGCTATTGGCTGTTCGGTTTCCATACTGATTACGACGTATAGATTACGCCTTACACGTTCGATATATCCCCTATTTAGATAAGTTTTGATTTGCCAATCAGCGGCTTTTTCGGATTTGCAAAGCTGAACCATGTCTGCATAACTGAAACATTGTAAGCGTGTTAACTCTTTATATAAGTCCATTTTTCACCTCCGACTTTTGTTTCTATTTTACATCAAAATCCTAGGAAAAACAGGGTTTTTGATGAAAAACAGAAATTAATTATAGAAGCTGTTGATGACATAAGTCTCGCATTAGAGATTTGGAGTATTACGGAATTTAAGTTGCGCTAAGTTGCAGTAAGTTGCAAAAACGATAAAATTTCTCAATTTAAAAAACCGAGAACAGCATAAAATAAGGGTTTTTGAAGAGTACAAAGCAAAAATTTAAGTTGCGCTAAGTTGCAGTAAGTTGCAGTAAGTTGCAAATAGGCATTTTGCTTATAGTGAAAAAGAATAAATTACGATGAATTCTGCTTTTATTTAATATTTTACCCGAAATAAATCATAATATTTTCTGAATTTCCTTTTAAACTAAAAAAGTAAGTCGAAAAAAATACATGTAACTTTTTTTGGAGAAGAAAGGAAGAAGAATGAAATTCAGAAAACAACTTACGTTACTCTTGACCATGACCGGCCTGGGGCTTCTTTCCCGTGGAACCGCATTTGCGGAAACTAGGACAGAGCTTTGGGCTAAGGAAAGCCAGGGCTACGGCGCCAAGCTTCCCTACCTTCGCTACGAGGCGGAAGAAGGAGTTGGAAGAGATGCGGTGCTGAAGCACTCCACTGCTTACGATGAAGTGGAGATGGAGGCTTCCAACCAAAGCTATGTACAGTTGACCAAGGAGGATTCTTCATTACGCTTTACGGTTAAGAAGGCGGCCAATGCCATGACTCTTCGTTTTACCATGCCGGAGGATGCATCCGGAGAGCTGGAGATTTCTGTAGAGAGAAATGGAGAGCTTCTTGGAAAGAAAACGGTGGAGCTGGACAACAGCTCTGCTTGGCAGTATGTGAAGGAAAATGATGTTTTTGATGAAAATATAGCCGACTCTCATTCTCGTTTTCGTTTTGATGAGAGACATTTTCTCTTGGAAAATGACAATAAGGAACTAATGGAACTGGAAGCGGGTGACGTGCTCACCATCCGCAGAACCGATAAAAAAGCGGATGAACTGGGAATCGACTTTATCGAGCTGGAGCAGGCCCCGGAAGCAAAGGGCGCCCCAAGCAACAGCATTTCCATCACGGACGCTCCTTACAGCGCGGTGCCAAACGATGGACAGGACGATTCCAAAGCATTTCTGGATGCCCTGAAAGACGCGGATGCGGAGAACAAGACCTTATATATTCCGGAGGGAACCTTCGATTTTGACCAAAAGCTGGTGATAAGTGCTACGGACATGCGAATAACCGGTGCAGGAATCTGGCACACACAGCTTCATTTTACCTCTGAGGAGCAGGCCGGAGGCGGTATCGAGTTTCTGGACAGCAGCTCAAATGTTGAGATGGATAACCTATACATGGATTCCGAATTAAAGTCCCGTTTTCATCAGGAGGCAAATTACAAGGGAATCGCCGGCGTTTTGGGAGAGAATTCCAAGCTCCATGACCTCTGGATTGAGCATTTTGAGTGCGGAATATGGGTAGGAGACTATGTGGAAGCGGATAAAATGAAATATACCGATAAGCTGACCGTTTCCAACAGCCGTATTCGAAACAACTTTGCGGACGGCGTGAACTTTGCTCAGGGAACCAGAAATTCCAAGGTGCAGAACTCTGATATCCGTGGAAATGGCGATGATGGTCTGGCGACCTTTGCCAGCAAGGCGATTCTGGAAATCAAGGAAAAGGTCAATGGGGTAGAGCAGGTTCGTTATATCCACACAGAATCCAAGCCTGCGGAGAACAACGCCTTTTTAAACAACACGGTAGAGCTGACCTGGCGAGCTTCCGGCATTGCCCTCCACGGCGGTGCGAACCATCGTATTGAAGGAAATCTGGTGAAGGACATCACATCCGGCCCCGGATTACGTGTCAGCACCGTTTTCCCCGGATACAACTTTGATGACAACCAAAACATTTCTATTAAGAGAAATCTCTTGATCCAGACCGGAACCGACAACGATTTCTACGGCAATGCCCTGGCTTCCATTCATTTTGAAAAGCTTTACGGTGATATGAAGAAGATTACCGTAGCAGACAACCGCCTGATTAACTCTCCCCATGGAAAATATTCCGGAAACTTCTATATTCCGGAAGAGGGTACAACAGAAATTACTTTAAGAAATAACGAAGAGAAAAGTATTGATGTAGAGCCAATGCTGGCAGAGGAAGAGAAGAACTTCGCGCCTTTATCCGAGGAAGAAAAGCTTGCGGAAGAGCAGAAGAAGGCAGAGGAACTGAAGAAAGCGGAGGAACTGAAGAAGGCTGCTGAGCAGGCGGAGCAGGCAAAGCATAATGGCGAACAGCCCGGCTATGACGGCGCCCTGAATATCGAGCTCCACGATCAGGAAGAGATTCCGGAAACTGCAAACTTCAGACTCTACTGGTTCTCCGGCGAGACTGAGGAAAACGGCAGAACCGTCCGTTACTGGGTGAAGAAGCTGGAAGGCATTCATCTGGACGAGTCCATGGAGTATTCCCTTGAGGACGGCACCAAGGTCTTCAACTTTACCCCGGATGACATTCCGGAGTATATCCCCGTTTCCGGAACAGCCTTTGTAGAGGATTACTACTATGAAGGAGAGGACTGGATCCGCTGGGAAAGCCCGGAAGGGGTACAGTATGTGAAGATTCGGTACTGGAGCAAAAAATAAGTCAAAAGCAATCAAATAATAGGATAAAGCTCGACAGAATTCACCGTTATGATATACTTTAAAGTGCTGTGAGGGATGGTGTGACCTTGAACTTACAGTTGTGACAATGTATGAAGTGTGACTTCTTGTTGTTACATTTGTCTAAGGAAGGTTCGGGTAAGTAGTGTGACTACAAATCCGACAAAGAATGATTCCCCGGCTGTCTGCAAAGGCAGTCGGGGATTTTGGTTCTGTCGCTCTATTTTTATATTTGTAATTAAACTCTCTGCGATTTGTAATTAAACTCTCTGCGATTTTTCTTGACATTATCTCGGAAAGATGCTAGTATCTGCAAGGTATTAACCGAAGACAGCAGGTATCTAAGCTTTCGAACTGGTTTTGCAGTTTTTCTGCGACAGTAAGAAGGACAGGATGTAAAGAGAAATCGCCCGCCGAGGAAAGAGCTAGGATTTATCCTATTATGTGCGTTCATCCCTTGTCTTTGGCAAGGGATTTTTTATTCTTCTAAAGTGAAGTAACGGCTTTATGCGGGTTTGTGTCTTGCATTTTCCGGATACTTTGAAGAAGAAAGCCTCTCGTTTCCGTTAATACTTTCTAGAAAAATTACAGAAGGAGGAAAGCAAGGAATGGCAAAGGTTGAATTAAAGCAGCCGATTATCGACGAGATTAAGGCCCTTTTGGACGGTGCTGTTGCCGCTACTGTTGTAGACTATCGTGGTCTTACCGTAGCAGAGGACACAGAGCTTCGTAAAGCATTAAGAGAAGCCGGTGTACAGTACAAGGTTTTCAAGAACACCTTAATCAAGAGAGCCGCAGAGGGTACAGATTTTGCTCAGTTAGACGTAGTATTAGATGGACCTACTGCTTTGGCAGTATCTAAGGACGATGCTACAGCGGCAGCAAGAATTTTTGCAAAGTTTGCAAAAACAGCACCAAAGTTAGAGTTTAAGGGTGCAGTAGTGGAAGGAAAGTTCTACGATGCAAAGGCAGTTCAGGCATTGGCAGAGATTCCATCCAGAGAAGAGCTTCTTGGAAGACTTCTCGGATCCATCAAGTCCCCTGTCAGCAATTTCGCACGTGTGCTTAATCAGATTGCACAGAAGGACGGCGGAGAAGCAGCGTAAAGCAGCTTAATACGGAATTTATTCCGTGACATTTTCAAAAAATAAAAATAATGGAGGATAATACAATGGCAAAGTTAACTGTTGAAGAGTTTATTGCAGCAATTAAGGAACTTTCCGTAATGGAATTAAATGATTTGGTAAAGGCTTGCGAAGAGGAATTCGGAGTTTCCGCAGCAGCAGGTGTAGTAGTTGCAGCAGCAGGCGCTGGTGCAGGTGCAGGCGCAGCTGAGGAAGAGAAGACTGAGTTCGACGTTGAGCTTACTGATGTAGGTCCGAACAAGATTAAGGTTATCAAGGTTGTTCGTGAGGCTACCGGTCTTGGACTTAAGGAAGCAAAGGACCTCGTTGAGGCAGCTCCGAAGGTTCTTAAGGAAGGTGCTTCCAAGGCTGAGGCTGATGATATCAAGGCTAAGCTTGAGGCTGAAGGCGCTAAGATCACTCTTAAGTAATTTTTCTAGAGAAGATAAGAAGGTCGGGGAGAAATCCCCGATCTTTTTTAATTCTTAACGAGTATCGCTCGCGAAGTATGCGAAATCACGTTTTTCATGGAGAAAAAAGGATGGAACGAGAGAAACAACAAGATATAAACCATGATACGCAAGAAACCGTTAAACCATCACAATATAAAAACCCCAAAGTAACGAAGATTCAGGAACTATTTGCCGGATGGGAAGATGACGGCCTTCGACATCAAGAATTGGATTGGGGAAAAGCAGAAGGTAATGAGCTGAAAAAATAATATCCTTAAGCGACAGATGCAGTATAGGCATGAAAGAGAGCAATCTGAGCCCGTCAGTACTTACTGAAAGCGAGCAAAGCGAAGCTTGAATTTAGTACTGCTACGAAGGCGAGGTTAGCGAGAGCGTGCTCGATTTCATGCCTATACTGCATCTGAGCGTGTCTTACCAATGAATACAGCCCTTTTAGCTATCGCTCTACCCTGCCTGCTATGGAAAGTATATGCACTTCCTCCGCTCCGGCTTCTAGGAGCTTTCTGCTACAGGCTTCCATGGTGGCTCCCGTGGTAAAGATATCGTCCACCAAAAGCACCCGTTTTAGGTCGAAGGGTAATGCTTCACAGTGAATAGCCTCCAAGAGATTTAATAAACGTTCCTCCGGGCTACAGTCCTTTAAGGCTTTGGTTTTCTTGACTCTCTGTAAGTACTCTGAAACCAGGGGGATGCCGCAGACCTTTGCCAGACCTTCTCCAATGACCTCTGCCTGATTATAACCCCTTTCCCTTCTTCTGTTGGGATGAACTGGAACAGGAATAATGGCTTGAATCCCCAGTTCTTCTATCTTTTCCCGAAAAACTTCTCCGGCTTTCTTTCCGAAAAAGACACCTTTATCTTTTCTGCCTTTATACTTCAGAAGCACTAAAGCATCCTCTACTTCCTCTGTTAATTCATACAGCATCATACCGGTAGAAAAGGAAAAGCCGTGTCTTTTACAGTTTCCGCAGTATTCCTCCGTATCTAAAAGGATTCCTCTGCCACATTTTTTACAGACCGGCTCCTCCATGATTTTCTCGTACGTTTTGCAGGCAGGACAGATTTCTTCTTTTCCGCTTTCCGTCAACTCATCACAGAGGATGCAGCGAGGAGGAAAGAGGGCATTGATGATGGCTACTTTCCAGTCTTCCTTTTTTCCCATATTCCCTCCTATCCTCTATCTTCCGATTTCATGATAATCCTCTGCCGAAGTATTCCAATACTTCCGAGCTAAAAACATTCCTCCCGGACTAATACTCTTATTTCCGGGTCAATACCAATACTTTCTGCTTCGCTGTATGCAAATCCCTTATTTTTTGCAAAACTCATAAGAGAAAAGATAGATATACTCATTCTCAGAGAAGGCATCGGTTTTTCCTAAGAGCAAGTCATGAAGATTCGGAATCTTGAACTCATCCTTATCATATACCCATGCCAGAAATACCTCTTCCATATCATAAAGGATTTCCGGTTCTCCCTCTATTCGAATTTGTGATCTGCCATAATATTCTCTTCCCTCTACCCCTTCCATAAGAGGCAAGTTTATAGAAGCCTTAGATCCCGCATCTGTCCAAACCACCAGCTTTACTACTGCATGGTTATAATCCGGAACAATGATAATGCCTCCATTTTTCGGGGAATCCATATCATCAAAGCCAATCTCTATCGGTTCTTTGTTTAGCAGTTTTCCCTGATGATATTCTGAATAACAAATCTTGAGTCGAGCAAACTTATCAGTGGTCGTAAATTGATAAGCATTTGCTCCATCCGGCCCGGCAATCAGATTCACCGTCTGCATTTCTACACTATTCTCGTCCATCGGTGTAATAAAGTTCATCGGCTTGTTGGCACGATATAGGGAAGTAGCAATTACCGCAGTTGTAAGTATGGAAAGAATCAGCAATGCACAAATGATGTACTTCAAGCTTTTTTGTTTGCGCTTACTGTCTGTAACAACACTGATGATATTTTCTTCCGACTTCTTTTCGATATTCTCATGGACAATATCTTCGCCGGCTAAAAACTCGTTAATACTAATGCCCAAAAGGGAACAAAGGTCAAAATAAAGCGATACATCCGGAAGGCAAATGCCTCGCTCCCACTTGGAGACAGACTTATCACTCATACCTATTTTCTCGGCAAGCTGCTTTTGGGTCAGCCCCAAATTCTTTCTTTTTCCCGCAATATACTTTCCGATTTTAACAAGATCCATACAGTCCCCCTTTCCTATGATGTGATAGTATCCCATAGGTAAGAGAAATCACAGCTCTCAAAAGTAGAATTTCCTCCTATTCCTCTGAAAATGGATTTCCTCCCTCCATAGAAAAAGCGGCGGAAAAGCTTTCTCCGATATCCTGTAATTGTTTCGCCAAACCGGAGTAGCGTTTCAGTTCCTGCTCGTTATGAAGCATTTCCAGAAAAACCTTGGGATGCCCCAAAAGGCAGACACAGGACTTGGCCCTGGTAATGGCGGTGTACAGAATATTTCTGCTCATCAGCATTTTCGGGCCGGGATACATGGGAAGCAGTACCGCCGGATACTCCGAGCCCTGAGATTTATGAATGGTAATGGCATAGGCCAGCTCCAGATTTTCCAAATCCTGGAAGCTATAGACCACCTTTCTTTCCTCAAAAAAAACCGTTACCGTCTTTTGGTAGGCATTGATTTCCGTTATCTTTCCGATATCCCCGTTAAAAACACCCTCTCCGCTTTCTATAGGCAGGTTAAAGTTTCCGGGAATTTCCCAGGCCAGCTGGTAGTCATTTTTGATTTGCATGACCTTGTCTCCCAGTCGGAAAATGTTGCCGCTTCCCTCATATTCCGGCTTGTTCTTTCCGGGAGGGTTCAAGCGTTCCTGTAAAAAACGATTCAGATTTTCCACTCCCAAAAGTCCCTTTTTCTGAGGGGACATTACCTGAATGGAAAGAGGCTCGGTAGAAAGATATTTGGGCAACTTCTCCTTCATCAAAATGGCGATATTTTCCAGAATCTGCTTCGGCTCCTGTCCCCGAATAAAGAAAAAGTCCCTGGATTTCTTTCCCAGATCCGGTTCAATGCCCTGGTTGATTTTATGAGCATTGACCACAATATCCGACTCCATAGCTTGCCGGAAAATCTTCTTCAGGGAAATGGTTTTCATGCATTGAGAGGCAATAATATCCTTCAACACATTTCCCGCGCCCACGGAGGGAAGCTGTTCACTGTCCCCCACCAAAATCAAACGACAGCCCACGGGAACAGCACGAAGCAGGGCATCCATTAAGTACAGATCCACCATACTCATTTCATCCACAATCAGCACATCGTATTCCAGAGGGTTTTCTTCGTTTCTTTGGAACAGGGAAAAATCCCTGTCCTCCTGCTCCTGATCCTCCCGGCCCATGTATTCCAAAAGCCGGTGCAGGGTTTTTGCCGGATAGTCCGTGGCTTCTCCCATTCGTTTCGCCGCTCTTCCGGTGGGAGCCGCCAAAGCAATGCTCTTGCCCTGTCCGGTAAAGAGCTGCAAAATCGTTTTAATGGTGGTGGTCTTTCCCGTTCCTGGCCCTCCGGTAATCACCAAAACACCGGAGGAGGTCGCAAGACTTACCGCCTTTCTTTGAAGAGGATCCAGAGTGATTTTTTCTCTCTCCAAAAGCTTGTCTATGGCCTTTTCCCAGGAATCCACATGGGCCTCTTCCTCTTCCACATTTAACTGTAATAGCCGGGAAGCCACCCGCATTTCCCGATAATAGGTACTGGCCCGGTAGACATTTTCCCCCTTGACTTTCACCTTTCCTTGCAGTTGCAGCTCCAGAAGCTGCTCTTCCAAATCTTCCAGAGGCATCTCCAAAATCCGCTCCGCCTCTCTTTTTAAAATCGAAAAAGGAAGGTAGCAGTGTCCATGCCACTCTCCCTGTAAGAGGGTATAGTTGATTCCGGCCCGCATACGGAAGGGGGATTCTTTCTCCACTCCCACCCTTTTGGCCAGCTCATCACATTTCTTAAAGCCTACTCCCTCCAATTCCTCTGCAATGCGGTAGGGATTTTCCTGTAAAACCTGCAGGGTTTCCCCTTGAAAATGCTGGTAAATCTTATAGGAGAGATTCAGGCTGATGCCATAGCCCTGTAGGAGGAGGAAAATGTCTTGCTGCTCCCGCTGGCCGGAAAGGTTCGTAGCAATATCCATGGCCTTTTGCATGGAAATGCCGTGAATTTCCGCAAGGCGCTCCGGCTCCTCCTCCATAATCCGTAGGCTGTCTTCCTTAAATTTTTTTACAATTCGGGCGGCAATGGCCTTCCCGATTCCCTTAATGGCTCCCGAAGCCAAATATTGTTCAATGCCAAAAAGACTGTCCGGAACTTCCAGCTGATACTCCTCCACGCTAAACTGCTTTCCGTAGACCGGATGTTCCTTCCAGCGTCCCTTTGCCTTAATCTTTTCGGACACAGAAATATGGGAGAAGCTTCCCACCAAAGTGAACTCTTCTCCCTTATCCGTAATGCTGCACACGGTGTATCCCGTTTCCTCGCTGCGAAAAACGATATGGGATACATTTCCTTCTATTTCTTCCAGACTAGAAGTCATCATCATCGTTGCTTAAATCAATGGACTTTCCTGTTCCGATAGCCACCGCTGTAAGAGGATCCTCCGCCAGCATGGTGGTGATTCCGGTCTTTTCCTGCATCAGCTTGTCTAAACCGTAAAGAAGGGCTCCCCCTCCGGTCATCACGATTCCACGCTCATAGATATCCGCCGCAAGCTCCGGCGGTGTTCTTTCCAGTACATGATGTACCGCATTGACAATCATGGTAGCCGGCTCCAGAAGAGCATCCAAAAGCTCATCAGAGCTTACTACTACCGTCTTTGGCAGAGCCGTAACCAGATTTCGTCCACGAACCTCCATGGTCACATTTTCCGGTCTCTTGCTGGCACAGCCGATATTCACCTTCATTTCCTCTGCAGTTCTTTCTCCGATAAGCAGGTTATGTTTCTTTCTCATATAGCGGAGAATAGCTTCATCAAAATCATCTCCGGCCACCTTGATGGACTCGGAAACCACAGGGCCGCCTAGCGCAATCACTGCAATGTCAGAGGTTCCTCCGCCGATATCGATAATCATATTTCCCTGAGGCTTGTAAATGTCGATGCCTGCACCGATTGCTGCTGCCACAGGCTCCTCGATAATACTTACCTCTCTGGCTCCTGCATGGCTGGCTGCATCCTGTACTGCCTTCTTCTCCACCTCCGTTGCTCCGCTGGGAATGCAAACGCAGATTCTGGGCTTTCTTAAAGTTCTTCTGCCCACCGCCTTATTGATAAAGTACTTCAGCATCTGCTCGGTTCTGGTGTAATTGGAAATCACGCCCTGACGAAGAGGACGGACAGCGGAAATATTGTCCGGAGTTCTTCCCAGCATAAGACGGGCATCCTCACCAAAGGCTACCACTTCATCATTTTCTTTATTCACAGCAATGACAGAGGGCTCTTTCAGTACAACCCCTCTACCCTTTATATAAATCAGAATACTGGATGTTCCCAAGTCGATTCCGATATCATTTGAAATCAAGGAAAACATAAATTCCTCCATAAATAGCCACAATATATCTTTTATAGTATAACGGATTGAAAAAGAAAGGGAAAGTAGTCTAAGGGAGATATTTTTTTTAATATTTTTGAATATTTTCTATTTGGCAAATGTTTTATAATTTTAAAAAGTCTAATTCATTAAAAGCATCTTCTTGACCTCTTCCAAAACCGGAACTTCCCTTTGGGCAATCAGCCTCCCCAACTTTGTATTACTGCATTTTTCATATTCCTTTATGGCTTCTTCATAGGACAGCTTCAAGGTTTCCATATGAAAATCTCGGATTTCGTAGGGCATCAAATTCTTTTCCCCAAAGGAACGGACTTTGCACAAAAAATAATGGTTAATGTTGTGCCGATGTACATGGTTGTAATAATCACTGACGATTCCTATCTCTCGAAGGATTTCCACCTCAGCTCCCAGCTCTTCCTTTAGCTCTCTTTTGATAGCTTCCTCTAGATTTTCACCCTTTTCTACTCCGCCGCCGGAAGTTTCAATCAAAGTGGCCTTTCCGAAAGAATCATCCCTATGGATTCTCACAAAATAGAAATTCTTCTCTTCATCAAAGACGATGCCCCGGGCAATCTCTCTGTCATGGTCAATATATGCAAAGGGAAATTCCCTATCCTGTAGCTTTAGGCTCAATTTATTTTCCTTAGATATCATTTTGATAAATATCCCTTCTATGCCCTATTCCCAATACCAGAACAATTACTTTATCCTCCTGGATTTCCGCAATGATTCTATAATCCCCTACTCTATATCTCCATTGTCCGCTTCTATTGGCTGTTAATCCCTTTCCATGCTTCCTGGGATCTTCACAGCCTTCTAAGTTCTTTCTCAGCCAGGCAACAATAAGAGAAGCTTTGTACTTGTCCAGCTTTTTCATCTGCTTTAGTGCTTTATCGGAAAATACAACTCTAAAACTCATCCTAAGCCCAGCTCTTTCTCCACCTCATCAAGAGTATAGGTAATAGGATTTTCCTTATATTCCGCTAAAGCCTTTTCATAGGCCTGCAAATCATATTCCTCTTCAATATGTTCAAGAACTGAGCGTCTAAGCAATTCCGATACGCTAATCCCATGCAATTCCGCATATTTTTTAAAAAGCATAGAGTCCGCTTCATTTAACCTTAAAGAGATCGTCATTCTATCCCTCCTTTCATTTGTAATACATTGTATTATATATACTATTCTTCGTCAATTTCTCTCCGGAAAAAAGGAATGGTCTCTCTTCTTGCTTTCCAAGAGAAAATATGGCAAGATTTTACACAGAAAAATTAGGGGGTATAAAGATGGCTAAGCTTGTGGATTCCAAAGAGACCATTGCCGTATTGCAAAGGACAAACTTCCAGTTTAAGAAGCAATTCGGTCAAAATTTTTTAATTGATGCATCTGTCTTGGATCATATCATTTCTCACGCCAAGATTCAGAAAGAGGATCTGGTGATTGAGATTGGTCCCGGAATCGGAACCTTAACAGAAGCCCTTTGCGAGCATGCAGGGCAGGTGATTGCCATTGAAATTGATGATAAGCTGATTCCTATTTTAGAGGAGAACCTTGCCGGTAAAGAAAATTTTCGCCTCCTACATCAGGATGTTTTGAAGGTGGACTTTACGGAGCTCCTAAAGGAGTACCCAAGCTTTTCCTCTGTCAAGGTTGTGGCAAATCTTCCCTACTATATTACCACCCCCATTTTACTCTCCTTACTGGAAAAGAAGCTTCCCCTCAGCTCCATTACCGTCATGGTACAAAAGGAGGTTGCGGAGAGAATGCAGGCCGGCCCCGGTACCAAGGACTACGGCGCTTTATCCCTTGCGGTGCAATACTACAGTAAACCGGATATTGTACAGGAGGTTCCTCCCCACTGCTTTATTCCCCGTCCAAAGGTAAGCTCCATGGTGATTCACCTCTCCATTTACAAGGAATCCCCTGTGGAATGTGAGAATCCGGAGTATCTCTTTAAGACTATTAAGGCTTCCTTTATGCAAAGAAGAAAGACCTTAGTGAACGCCCTGTCCGCCGGTCTTTCCTTAGATAAGGAAGTGATTAAAAGCGTCCTTTCCGCCCTTTCCTATCCGGAAAATGTAAGAGGAGAGACCCTTAGCTTGGATGAGTTTGCAGAAATCAGTGATAACCTGGATCCGGAGTGGAGGGAAAAACAAAAGTCCGTGTTTTGCAGGTTTTGCGAGTAAATAAAAGGGTTATAAGTTAACTAAATAAGCTGTATATGCATTAATAGGTCTAAAACCGGGCACGCTCTCGCTAACTTCGCCTTCGCAGGGGTACTAAGCGAAAAACAGCATTACATTTGTTTTTCGCAAGTACCCGCGGGCTCAGATTACCCCGGTTTTAGACCTATTATGCATATACGCTGTTCTTTTGTTTTACAATCCCTTTTATATCTCTTAGCGCAAAA
>ERZ773272.731-NODE-731-length-12924-cov-4.706038_pt1 | contig 12924 bp, 9 predicted proteins | sample MGYA00511891_ERZ773272 | MGnify/ENA primary metagenome ERZ773272 (study PRJEB29015, sample SAMEA2738150) | human oral metagenome | biome: human oral; feature: human-associated habitat; material: saliva | place: China | collected 2198 ...
CAGGTTGGAAATTTTATAGCAGGCATCTTATTAATTTTGAGTGATAGCCTTGCTGATTTTGTAAACTCCATTGGGTTTTGTGTCCTTTTATATATGATATCAAGTTACGGCTTTATCAGCAAAAAAGAGAGTTTAAGTGTTCAGTTACTGAATGCCGGCCTAGTTTTACTTGTATTCCTACTTATGTGGGTTTCGATTCCAAAATTTGGTAATACTTTTTTGATGATTCCAAGTATAGCCAAGTATGTATGGGTGCCCATATTATGTCTACTTGTCATAACTAACGCAAGAAAAATTGTTATAGCTAGCCAAGCTGATGGACAAATGGTGGGTATTTGTAGAATGTTATTTATGATTATTTTTTCATTTCTGGCAGGTTGGTCACAGGAAAATCTTGCCATTGGTATAATTTTTATCTTCTTATACTATGTATTTAGGTCATTCGAGGGTGAAAGAAAAAACATGCTGGTATTAATTTTATCCATGCTAAGTATGCTGACGGGATTTGTCGTTATGATGTCATCACCATCTAGAAGGGAGGCTGGAGGACAAAGTCATGTTATGGGAGACCTTTATGCGGGAGCTTCTAAACTATCAGCCTTCAATAATGACTTCTTAAACCTAGTACTTTTATTTATGATAGCGGCCATAATACTCCTTGTGGTTTCAAGACTGATTAATGTGGAAAAAAATTGGGAGTCGGAAATATACCTTCTTTCAGGCATAATATCCTTCATATTTGTATCACTCTTGCCTATAGGAGATAAAAATCCTGTATTTATGCCAGTCATATTTTTTATAATCTCTGGCCTAATTAGCTTTACAGAGATAAGAGAGAACAATCTTATCTTCTCTTCGGCTTGTTTAGGTTTCATTTTACTTATATATGTTGTTTTATTTATACCTAGCCTTCCGGGTGCTCTTACAGCGAATAAGGATTACTTGTCTAGGTATAGTGCTAGAGAGATTATAATAATAGACAACAGGACAAATGGACACTTTGAAAATATTGAAATTCCATCTATAGGGGCTAAGAACACCTATATGGCGGCCTATGGTAGTCCAGATGGAAGTAATGATCCCAAGTACTGGGTTAACCAGTATATATCCAAGTACTATGGCGTTGGTAGTGTCTTAGTAAGATAGTGGGAAAGTTGCATAGATTTTATAATAAGAGTATTAGGAGGAGTGGTTTAATGTCTAAAAAAAATGTTAAGACAAACGCAATGAGAATACTTGATTTGGAAAAAATTAATCATAATGAACTGTCTTATCCAGTTACTGAGGACCATGTGGATGGCATTACTGTGGCCAAGTCCCTGGGTAAGGATCTTAAGACAGTTTATAAGACCCTAGTAACTCAGGCGAGGTCAGGGGTCTACTATGTATTTGTTATACCAGTAGCAGAAAATCTTAGCCTAAAAAAGGCTGCGAGGGCCTGTGGTGAAAAAAATCTTGAAATGATACATGTTAGGGATATAAACAAGGTTACAGGCTATATTAGAGGAGGTTGCTCACCAATTGGTATGAAAAAGACTTATCCAACCTATATAGACCAGTCAGCCAAGGACATTGAAACGATAACAGTAAGTGCAGGTAAGGTTGGATATCAGGTAGAGCTAAGCCCTGATGACTTAATAAACTTAATTAAAGGCCAGTATGCTGATCTTATAGCAGACTAGCCTGTATATATGAAATTAATGAGGTGTAGAATTGATAAAAATAGGCGAAGTAAATAAGTTGAAGGTTTTGAGGAAAAAGGACTACGGTTACTTTTTAGACGGACAAACCAAGGATACTAGTGATGATATACTCTTACCAAAACAGAATATTATTGATGAAAATAGGATTAGCTTAAACCAAGATGTAGAGGTATTTGTATATAAGGATTCACAGAATAGATTAGTGGCAACTCAAAAAGAACCCAAGGCCATGGCGGGTCAGGTAGCAATACTTGAGGTATGTGATAACTCTGAAATAGGTAGCTTTATAGATATTGGACTTGAAAGGGATGTATTAGTTCCATTTAGAGAGAGAAAGTACAAGCTATTTGAAGAAGAAAAATATCCATTCTATATATATGTAGATAAGTCTGGTAGGCTTGCGGCAACAACAGATATTGGACCATACCTAAGCTTAGAGGCGAACCTGAAGAAGGGGGATGTATGTAGCGGATATGTATTTGGCTTCCAGTCAAATGGTACAGCTCTTGTATGTATAGAGCCCAACTATTATGGTCTCATTTTAAAGGATGAATATTACACAAGCCTTAGAGAGGGCGATCGACTAGAGGGTCTAAGGGTAGTAAAGACCTATGAAGATGGGAAACTAGGCCTATCAACAAGAGCCGAAAAAGGGGAAGAACTAGACAAGCTGGCTAAAAATATCATTAGCTATATGGAGGGGAATGATGGCTTTATGAGGTTTAACGATAAGTCAGATCCCGAAGAGCTTAGACTTGTATTCTCAACTAGCAAAAAGAATTTTAAGAGAAGTTTAGGTACACTGATGAAGGCTGGCCTAGTTAGACAGGATGAAAAGGGAACTTGGTTGCTATGAAACCATGCTTGGAGTCCTGCATAAGTAATATATGTGTATATTCACAGGAAATCCATATAAAATTATATACAGATGAAGAAGCCTTCCCCTAAATATTAGGGGAAGGCTTCCAATATTACTTTATAACTTTTATAACTCATAACTTGATATAGTCAAATTTATCTAGAACCATAGCCTAAATATCTAGGCTAAAGCTAAGTGGTAAGAGGTGGATGATATCTGTAACAAGGACCTCTCTACCATTTGTAAGTATTATAGGGCATGTTGGTTCTAAGAGTTCAGATAAGACCTGTCTACAGGCACCACACGGAGTGGTTAATTTATCGTCTTCTGACACGATGGCAATAGCCCTTATATCCTTTTTTCTAAAACCATGTGAGAAGGCAGAAAAAATGGCATTTCTTTCTGCACAATTAGTCAGTCCCAATGATGAGTTCTCAATATTTGTGCCGATAAAGTATTGGTCTGTCTTTGTCTCTACACAGGCACCTACCCTGAAATTAGAGTAGGGTGAGTATGAGTTTTTTAAGGCCTTGAAGGCCATATCTACCAAGGATTGGTCCCTCTTATCTATCTTGTCTAGCCATTCTGAGTTAAAGTACTTTTTGTTTGGGTTATATCTACCATTAGTATTCATAATTATTTCACCACCTATATATTAATAATTTTTTTATATACTTCCGTCATTTTCTATATCTCTACATTGTACATTTTTGATTGAATCTGTAATTTGATAATTGACAGCCTCTACCATAAATTGTATTACATCCAGGGTATGAAGAACATAGTCATAGTCGATTGATCGTATATCATGACTATTTGGCTGGAAGTCAAGCTCATGGGCTATTATATTTCTTCTATCTGCAAGGTCATCAACAAATTTTTTTAGTGCGGTAATGCTAGTTAGGTCCTTGAACCTCATCATCACCCTAGGATGGACAGCCTTCCATATATTGAAGTTAATTACGTAGCCTAGGTTTCTATCTATTGCGTATGACTTTTGCATGGTAAAGCTTGATGTTACTTCGTATATGGTGTCACTCAAGATTTTCTCCTTTTCTTTTGGGTCGAATTCAATCTTGTCAAACTTGTTCAAAAGAGAAATCGGAACCATAAAGCTATCAAAGGACTTGCCAGCAGGTGCCTTATCTTTAAATATTTGAAGTAGCATAGTTTTTACTATATCATGCATATATTTGTCCATAGAGCCACAAATTAGAATAATACAATATCTAAGTATGTTTTCGTCCTTCTTATTTTCCAACATAAGGTTTCTGATTTTTCTTGTGTTAGAATGGAAAACGTCTATAGGTATATTTATACTGGGATCAAGCAGGTCTAATCCAGTAGCCCTTGGCTTTATAGTAGGTTTTGGTCTTTTGAAAGAGTCTTTGTATTTATTATTCATGTAACTCCCTCCTAAAGTAATTTAATCCTCCATATTTTCCTGCAAGATAGGCATTTCTAAAGTTTTCACTCTTGGAAACATCCATTATATCTGCCAATGAGTAGATAGTAGTCTCATTGAAGTCCATGTCCGTGATATAAACCTGGTCACGCCTTAAGCTCTTCATTTCAAGTAGGTCTGTTGTATGGGTAGTTGTAATCAGCTGACCGGACTTGTTTTCAATAGGATTTTGGAAGAGGCCTATTATATATTGTGAAACCAGAGGGTGTATATAAGATGTCATTTCATCTATAACTAAGGTCTTACCATTATATAGGGCATCATAGATATAGGCATATAGGGCATAAATCTTGATAGTACCTTCTGACTCTTCAAATAGGTTAAAGATTATGTCCTTTGAGTTTCCATCCATATCAAATCCCTTCTTAAAAGTGTTGAGGGTCATAGTGTCAGACTCACAATCCTCTGAACCACCCGAGCTTTGTCTTATATAATTGTAAAGACTGGATTCACGCATTTCATTTTTTACGGTTTCATCTATATCTGTATCCTGAAGGGCCTGTGTAAGAGTCTGAGTCTGTATAGAGCTAATATTTGAGTAACTAATATCTGACAACATTCTCAGAAGTTTGGCATGGAAAATATCACCTTTTTCAAGCAGATATCTTGTAGTTTTCTGTATATTTTCCCTTGAGTCAAAATTGTTCTTAATGATAATTAGGTCATTTTCAACCCAGTTAATGAAGCTTTCAACCCTCTCATCAAATATACTTACACTTCCTATTAGTGGTCTCTTAGATATATGTGGGCCCATAATCTTTCTTAGGATATCCTCATCTATACTTATATCAAGAGTAAAGTCATTATAAGTCCTATCAAATAATAGATTATAATTTTCTTCTGAATCAAAGGAGGATAGTCGCTCATATATTATTGAGTTTTTGTCGTACCTGACCTGGTAGTCGTATATGTAATTGTCGACTACAGCCCTTAGCTGGTAGGATGTAGGCTTATCTCTATAGGCATCTGATAGCTTAAAAGGCTTATACTGGAAGATATCTATACCTAGCTTTTCTGGATTTGATATCTTTGAAAAAACAATCTGATTTTTAGCCATATCGAGAGCCTTTAAAAAGTTTGATTTACCTGAGGCATTGAATCCGTATATGGTGATTGCAGGTAGTAGGTTAAGATAGCCATTAGCCCTATGTATTTTAATTTTACTTCCTTCTTCGTCATCGGATTCTACAAGTGAAAAATTCAACCTATTCTTTATAGAAAGGTAGTTTTCTATACTAAAATCAATTAACATATGCAATCCCTCCTTAGCTTATATATACTATTATACTACATGGAGAGACTAGTTGGTTATTTATAACAAAAAAAGTAGAGGTTGTTTATCAACCTCTACTTTTTTTGTGAGAAATACCTAATCAGAAATGTAATTCTTTTAAGTAACTATATTATACAATAAGTTATGAAAAATGTCTAATAGTTTTTGTGAAAATCTAATTTTAATGGTATAATATAGAAGTCGAAGTAGGTAAATTTGCCAAAAATGGGCATATAAGACCTATACAAGGAGATAATTTAGGGATAAATTGACCCTATTAGATATAAAAATTGTAATAAAAGGAGTAAATAATGTCGGTTTTAGATTCGTTTTTGAGCAAAAAAGATAATGCGGAAATAAAAAAAATAAATAAAATTGTAGATAAGATAGAAGCAATTGAAGAGGAAATATCTTCACTTTCGGATGAAGACCTTAGAAATAAGACTCAGTTATTTAAAGATAGGCTAGACCAGGGAGAGTCAATTGACGATATACTAGTAGAAGCTTTTGCTGTTGCAAGAGAAGCCTGTAAGAGAGTTTTAGGGATGAGGCAGTATAGGGTCCAGCTGATAGGTGGCATAGTTCTACATCAAGGAAAAATAGCAGAAATGAAGACTGGTGAAGGTAAGACCCTAGTTGCAGTAGCTCCTTGCTATCTTAATGCCCTATTAGGCAAGGGTGTTCATGTAATTACTGTAAATGACTACTTGGCTGAGCGTGATGCAGATACTGTAAGGCCAGTATTTGAATTTTTAGGAATGACAGTGGGTACTATTATAACTGGTCAGGACCCGAATACTAGAAGGCTTCAATATAATTGTGATGTATCCTATGGTACAAACTCAGAATTTGGTTTTGACTACTTGAGAGACAATATGGTTAAAAATTACAATGATAAGGTTCAGGGTAAACTTTACTATTGTATAATTGACGAGGTTGACTCTATTCTTATAGATGAGGCAAGAACTCCTCTGATTATATCAGGAGAGGGTGAAGCCATAAGTGACCTATATATACTTGCTGATGACTTTATAAAAACTATAGAAGAGGAAGACTATGATCTTGATGAAAAAGAGCATACTGTTTCCTTAACTGAATCAGGCTTTAGGAAGGCTGAAAACTTCTTTAAAATAAGGACTATTACAAACTTGAACAATATGGCTATATACCACCATATCAACCAGGCCCTTACAGCCCACAAGTTGATGAATATTGATGATGACTACGTAGTAAAGGATGGAGAGGTCTTTATAGTAGATGAGTTTACCGGTAGAATAATGGATGGTAGAAGGTTCTCTGATGGACTTCACCAGGCTATAGAGGCCAAAGAAAGGGTTGAAATAAAGTCTGATAACAAGACTATGGCGACAGTTACCTACCAGAACTTCTTTAGGATGTATGAAAAGCTATCTGGTATGACAGGAACAGCCAAGACTGAAGAAAACGAGTTTGAACAAACCTACAATATGAATGTAGTGCAGATACCTACTAATAAGCCAGTAATAAGAGCTGACTTAAATGATAAGGTATATGCAACAGAAAAAGAGAAATTTAATGCTGTTGTAGAAGAGATAATAAAGGTCCATAGTACAGGTCAGCCGATGCTGATTGGTACTGCGACTGTCGAAAAATCAGAAATATTATCAGACCTTTTGATAAAGAAGGGCTTGAAGCATGAAATACTAAATGCAAAGAATAACAAGATGGAAGCTGAAATAGTTGCCAAGGCTGGTATGATAGGTAATATTACAATAGCTACTAACATGGCTGGTAGGGGTACCGATATAAAGTTAGGTAACGGAGACAAGGAAATAGAAGAACAGGTTAAGAAATTAGGGGGTCTATACGTTTTAGGCACTGAGAGACATGAATCTCGTAGAATAGACAACCAGCTAAGAGGACGTTCGGGTAGACAGGGTGACCCAGGTGTTTCTAGGTTCTATGTGAGTATAGAGGATGAAATTATCAAGCTATACGGAGGGTCTGCCATCAAGAAGCTAAGTAAGAAGCTAAAGCCGGACGAGCATGGTGCCCTATCTAGTAGAGCCCTTACAAGAGCAATAGAAAATGCCCAGAAGGGGATAGAGGGTAAGAATTTTGAGCAGAGAAAAGACGTATTAAAGTACGATAACGTAATAGACAAGCAGAGAAAGGTCATCTATGGAGAAAGAGATAATGTACTTAAGGGTGTAGACCTTAGAGAAACTATCATGCAGATGGCTAAGGATACTGTAATTGAAAGTGTTGAAAAGTATATTGACGTTAAGCCAAGGAATTATTTCAAGTATTTCAATAGTCTTTATTCTGCTTTTATGCCAGATGGAACCTTGTTGATGCCTGACATAGCCAACATGACTAGGGATGAGGTAATCGACAATACTATGGAAATCGTAAAAAGGGTATATGAATTAAAGATGATGATGGTTCCTGACTATGAGCTGGCTCAACAGGAAAAAGACATACTACTAGAGGTAGTAGATACTTACTGGGTTGACCACATAGACCTGATGGACCAGATGAGACAGAGTGTAGGCCTAGTCTCTGTAGCCCAGAAGGACCCCGTTAAGGAGTATACAATCGAAGGCTACAAGATGTTTGAATCCTTGAATAGAAAGATTAGGAGAGAAACACTGAAATTTGTATTTACCTTTGACGAAGAAGATGAATAAATGAAGGTGATAAAATAATGTATGTAAATGATGTGGAAGAATTTGCTTTGAAAACTTATATACGTAAGTACTTAAAAATTATTAAAACTTTATATTTTGATAAAAAAGCAAAGGACCAGGAGTATGCCTATATGAGGATAGGTGCCATAGATGTGCTAAGGGGAATATTTGTAGTAGCAGCCCTATTTATAATTAACCAGGGTATGGAATCTGCAGTCTCAAGTAATCTGGCTATTTCTACTTGGCATGGCATGACCTTTGCAGACCTTGTACTTCCCTATTTTGTGCTGATAATGGGCATGTCCATACCATTTTTTGTAAAGAAAAACTATGCTGATGGGGACTTGATTATAGACATAGTGAAGAGGGTTTTTATCAGGTTTGCAATAATATTTATAGTAGGTCTTCTATATAGTGTGATTTTTATGGAGGGAAGAGATAGTGTAAGGCTGACTGGGGCATACCAGCTATTGGCCATAGATTATTTATTGGTGGCACTGGCCTATATAGGGCTTTTAAATATTAAGATTAAAAACAATGCCCTTACCTATGTTTTCTTGATTATGGCAATCATAGTGTCCTGCATAATGACCCTAATAGCCTTTATAAATGGATATTCTATAGATAAGAGTGCTTTTATTGGAATCGATAGGTCCATTTTAGGTGGTTTTATGAGCAAGTCTACTGCAGACCCAGAGGGCTTGATGGCCATATTAGCTGCCAGTCCTCTAGGTATGATAGGCCTGTCTATAGCCTGTATTTTCAATAAGAAGCCTATAAAGAACAAGAGGTATAAAAAGCACTATAGGCCAGCCATGGTAAGAACATATGGTTTTTCAAGGTCCAATTTATGGATAGATATAAAAAGCTGGTTGAATCCAAAGTCTATAGGGTCAATTCTAAGTAACTACTATAGGATAAATGATGAATTGAAAAAATTGGTCAACTTGGCGCTCTTATCCATATTGATGCTAATACTGTCGCATATAAGTCAGGTATTTATACCTTTGAATAGAAATGTTTTTAGTCTTACATTTGTATTGAGGATGGCTGAGTATGCATACTTCCTTAGTATGTTGGCTTATCTTTTATGTGATGTTATGAAACTAAGTTTTGGGACTAGCTTATTAAAGAGAGTTGGTTTGAATGCAGTGCCTATTATTCTCTTGGATACGGCAATACATGAGTTGATAAAATTTATACACATCAAGTCTATTTATACAGGAACTTGGTTACCATTTAATAATTGGTTTACTACTGACTTCATACTACCAATAACGGGTACTGACTATGCATCTGCATGTTATTCTGTGTTTATTACAGTAATTTGGGTACTACTTTTTAATCTGTTGGAAAAGTATAAGTTAAAGATAAATATATGATAGTGGGGGGCTTATGTTAGAAAAATTTAATACGGAAATTATGAAGGAAAGAGCCAGAAAAGCTTTGATTTTACTAGTTTCCCTAGTATTGATCTTGGCCTTGTTTAGGTTGCTTCACTACCATCAGAGTCAGAGAAGGATTATAAGTGAATATAAGAATACAAATATAAGGGAAAGATTAATAACCAACAATAAGGTTGCACAAATGAAAAAACCATATAAAATAAACAATGGCATAGTTTATGTTCCCTTGATAGAACTGTGTAATAATTTTGGGACGAAGATAGAATATAAGTTCCTTCCCTTTGGAGAAGTAGAGGTTAAATATAAAAAATATACCTACTATATGAAGAGGGGTTCTAATGAAGTTAGGTTTGCGAAAAATAAGGATGTCTTAAAGATGGATGGGGTAATGGAGTATATGGAAGATACTATATATGTTCCCCTAGACTTTATATATAAGGTCTTGGATGTCAATGTAGTCCAATCGAGCGATAGGACTGTATACATGGATAACTATCCTAAGAAGTTTAACTATTCTTGGGTAAGTGAAAATAGGTATATTGCCCACGCCATGGGTGGTGTAGATGGTAATTCATATACAAATTCAAGACAGGCTATGATTTCGAGTTACAACAGGGGCTTAAGGGTTTTTGAGGCTGATATGTCTATGTCATCTGACAATGAACTGATACTATTACATTCCTATGATAGGCAGGGCTTGTCAGAGCTTGCACTACCTCTTTCTTGGGCTAATGCAAAGCCTACTAAAAAGGAGTTCTTGAATGAAAAAATCTTAGGTAAATACGATACCTTAGCCTTGGATAATGTTGTTGAGTACATGAAGGACCATAAGGATATGTACCTTGTGGTTGATCTTAAAACGAATGATATAAAGAGCGTTGAGCAGGCTTATAAGAAACTTGTAGATACCTTTAAAAAGGTAGATGCTACATCTTTAAATAGGGTAATACCACAAATTTACTATGAAGAGATGTATAAGCCGGTAATGAATATATATGACTTTAAGTCAATGATATTTACAACTTATAGGCTAGAGGAGCTAGAGGTAAATAGGATTGTCGACTTCTCATATGAACACGGTATAAAAATAGTTGCGGCTAATAAGTTCAAATTCTCAGATGATCTTACTAAAAAGCTTGTAGACAGGGATATAAGTCTATACATGTACACCTACAATGATCAAAATAAGGTTAACTCCCTAAGAAATAGTTATGTAAGTGGTTTCTATACAGACTTCCTGCCAAAGGATGTAATAAATAGGGACGCAGATGGTAAGGTTGTTGTAAAAAAGTAATTCAAGTAATAGATATCTAGTCCACCTTTTTAGGTGTGATTAATAATTAAAAAATATTGTAAAATATTGTAAAGACCGGATATTTACCTGGTGATAAAGCTTACCAGATAATAATATATTCGGTCTTTTTTATAAAACAGGTTACAAACTGTAACTTTTATGTTATAATGAAGAAGTATTGATTTGCTTATAGACTAAAGTAATATAAATAGTTTTTTTGGGAGGTATTAGATGAAAGTTTTTATGAAAAAATTTATGGCAATGACACTAGCTATGACCTTGCTAGCCGGATTTGCGCCATATAGTTTTGCTGATGAAATAAATGCCAGTGAAACTGGTTCTAAAATAGAAGCTGTCGGTTCTAATGATGGATCAGAAGAAAAGACTGGAGTTATGGAAATTAAGCTCGGTATGGCCAAGTTCGACCAAGATGGCAATGTGAGCCAATATGTCGATGATGAGGAAGGTGAAATGTCCTATGAGACAAGGCTTGACTCAAGTTATGCAAAAACAAACGCTAATATATCATATTTATATGGAAGTGATAGGTATGAAACATCTGTACAGGTCAGTAAGGCCTCTTATCCTAATGGAGCAGATGCAGTAGTTTTGGTAAATTCGTCAAATGCTATATATGGTTTAATTGCAACGCCATTTGCTAGCCTAAATAAGGCACCTATACTATTGACATCAGCTAAGTCAATAAAGCCATCAGTTTTGGATGAAATTATAAGGCTAAATCCTGAAAAGGTATATATGATTGGTGATACTAGTCATATTTCAAAGGGTATATCAAATGCCATAAAGGCCAATACTGGTGCTGAAATGGCGAGAATATTTGGTACATACCCGAGTGACCTTTCCGCTGCAGTAGCTGAAAAGATAAATGCCAGTCGTAGAGTTAATACAGCATATGTAGTGAGTACTGAATATGGTGTAGCAGATGCCCTATCAATATCCTCTAGGGCGGGAAGCACTATGGCTCCTGTTTTAGTAGCTAGTAAGAACTACGTTGGTAATGGGGTTTACAATTACCTAAAGAGCTCTGCTAGCAATGTCTACTATATAGGAGGTCAGAATTCTATATCAAACAGTCTAATTAATAAGATCAGCGCAGTAGTAAGAAACGGCGGTCAGGCAAATAGAATATACGGTAGTGACAGGTACCAGACAAATGTAAATGTAATAAATAGGTTCTATAAAAGTAGTGATATAAATAGCCTAATAGTTACAAAGGCAGAAAATAGCGGCCTGATAGATACTGTAAGTGCAGGTCCATTTGCAACGCTAAAGTCTTGTCCAATCTTGATAACACACAGGAACAAGTTGGTAGCTGCTTCTCAGAAATTCTTAAATAGTGTGCAGGGTGACACAATATACCAGATTGGTGGAGGCATAAGCTCCAGTGTGACTAGTCTTATTAAGTCTAATTTCCAGTCTGCAGCAATAAGCACTCAAACTCAGACCAAGCCACAGACTCAGCCACAGACACCGTCTAAGCCTCAGTCCCAAACTCAGACAAGTACTAGTGACACAAATATAAGTAGTAAGGGTATCAGGGGTAAGACTATTGTAATCGACCCGGGTCATGGTGGTAGTGATTCAGGTGCAGTTGGTTTAAATGGTTACAAAGAAAAGGACTGGACCCTAAAGACTGCCCTAGCATGTGCAGATTACCTTACAAAGGCGGGGGCTAATGTAATTATGACGAGAAAGAACGATACATATCCAACCCTTCAGGACAGGGCTGATATTTCAAATAACAGTAAGGCTGTATTCTTCTGTAGTATCCACTACAACAAGGGTGGGGCTGTTGTAAATGCTGATACAGGTGAATTAAGCGGTACAGGAGTCGAAGTTTACGCAGGAGAGGGTAGCCTGTCCCAGAATACTGCTAGCAAGGTTTTAAATAGTATATTGGCCAAATTTGACATGAGAAACAGGGGGGTAAAAGACGGTACCCACCTATATGTAATAGCAAATACAGAGGCGCCAGCTATTTTGGTTGAGGGAGGCTTTATGTCTAGTTCGTACGATGTAAATAAACTGAAGTCTGACCAGTCCCTAAGAGATATGGGAATCCAGATAGCCAAGGGTATAGTCGCTGGCTTTAATTAGTTATTTTAAGAAGGATATATAGTGAACTAATAAAAGTTCTCTATATATCCTTTTTTTTCTTTACAAGCTTTGCACAAATTTTTAATATATAGTATAATAATGTAGTGAGTGAGAGTATGTTTATTTCAAAGAAATAA
>ERZ773272.735-NODE-735-length-12902-cov-9.518409_pt1 | contig 12902 bp, 18 predicted proteins | sample MGYA00511891_ERZ773272 | MGnify/ENA primary metagenome ERZ773272 (study PRJEB29015, sample SAMEA2738150) | human oral metagenome | biome: human oral; feature: human-associated habitat; material: saliva | place: China | collected 2198 ...
CAATCATATTGCGTGTATGTGGCCATGTTGCTCTGCGTTTCCCACAGCAAGGACATATTTCATAATCATCTGCACGATATCTATTTGAGTACTTATAATCTTTGCCACAGCTTAGACAGTGTGCTTCTTTCTTAAATCTGTTGTAAATAATTGGGTAGTTTATTTCATTATTCAGATACTGTTTGAGTTTTGTTGGCCACTTTACGCTGTATGGAAGTTTCTGTTTTTCTCTAACAAAATTCATAGCAGCACCTCTAAAGCAATTCTGTTATATCTATCACCTTTGATTGTTGTTTTGTGCGCTTGTCCTCTTCAGTGATTTCATAGTAAGCTTCGGCTTTTTCAAAACACTCTTTGTCCGATATATACGCACCGCTTCCTGCTGCGCATTTTGTAGATTTACTTCTTGCCTCTTTCCACATTTCATCACAAAAAGCCTTCAGCGATTTGTTTTCAGCTAAAAGCTTTGTTGCCACTGCATCCGTCTTGCAGATGTCAGTCAAGTATTCCTCAATCATCTGCGAAAATGCGTCCTTTATTGATAGTGCCTCTTCAGTGATCTTTGCAATTGCGCTGTTAATAAGTTCTTTGTTCATTTCTCTTTCCTTTCTTGTCAATGTTGAAATTATATGTATTTAAAACCCTGTTCTCTTAATCTCTCTAATCTATTGAGCTGCGATATGCAGCTTCTCTCTTCGTTTAACAATATGTTGCCTTTTTTCGGTTGATTGTTCTTGTACTGTTTTCGAACTGCTTGCTCAAGATATTTGATTCTGCGATTTAGACGTTTAACCTCTTCATCAATAACTATAGTTCTATTAACTGTATGCCATGTACATCTGAACGTTTCCGTGTCATATGTATCACAGCTTTCGCAGCAGTGTACACAAATCGCTTCCCCTTTTAGTTTTGGACACTGTCTCATTTCTCGCGGATTGGGTTTGCCACAAGCAGGGCAATCAAATTCATTGCATCTTTTATTCATTTCGGCTCTTTATTTTTCTTCCGTCTTGAAGCACCATTTCGAAATTTATCACTCCGTGTTTTAGTCGCAACCTTCTTATCATCATTGCGATTTCTCTTTTATTCATAGAATTCCTAGTGTCACCGCCCGGCACACTTTCTATCATTGCTGTCTTTATCATTGTTCCCCCTTATTTTGCTGCATTTAATATGCGCTCTGCATAAGCTCTACCATCTTTGATATTTCCCGAATTATAAACGCTTAATGCATCCTCATAGTTTCCGTACTTGTTTAGTAGTTCCGACAATATGTCACAGCCTACTGTGATGTTCTGCTCTGAATCATACAAGTCATTTACTCCGAGCCTCTTCATTCTTTCCTTGTGCCAACGCTCCTGAATCTGCATGAGTCCAACACTTTGTCCATTATCACCTTCAGCTGATGCAACCCATCCGCTCTCCTCTTCAATGAGTGCTTTTACAATGTCCGGATTTAATCCATACCTTTTGGCCATCTTGTCTATGTGATTGTTTGTTTCAAGCTGTGCTACTGGTACTGGGTCAGGCAAATCCTTTGTATAGACTTCCGGATTGTCTATTGCGGTTGCTATTGCATTAAGTCCAAGGACCAGCATTATTCCAACTGTAACTGCAGCTATTTGTTTAAACATCTTCACATCGTTCTCCTTCCTGCAAGCAGTTCTGCTACATCGTCAACATAGTACATCTTTGCATTTCCTCTGCGATCATATTGCAAATCCTTTAGCATTTCCCTCGCTCTATCTCGGCCCATCTTGGTTAGTTTTGCTACAGTCGCAATGCTTATTACGATTGAGCCTTTGTTGCCTTGCATAAGGTCCTTTTTTATTTGTGTCTTTGTCATGTGCGACTCCTTTCTGCTCTCTTTTGTGATATAATCAATCTTGAAGTTCTTATAAAACATAGGAGGTATTATGTCTTTATCCGATAAAATTAATATTTTTTTAGCAGTTTCATCATTATTAATTGCGGTGATTTCAATACTTGTTTCAATTTTTACTCTAAGACAAAACTCTAAAATGATTGAGAACGCTAGTAGGCCATATATCGTTGTGTACAGCGGTATAGTTAATTGTCAATCACCTCAGTGTCTTTTAGTTTTGAAGAACTTCGGCAATAGTTCGGCCGTTATTGAAAGCCTTAAAATATCCCCTTCGATTTCAAGTTATCTTGTTTTTCCTAACAAGTTACCTTTTGCCGGTATTGAAGGGCTTAGTTTTGCACCATCTCAAGCGATGAGGTGCTCATTGAAATATCCTGAACCTGGTTCAGACATTAACCCTATTGAAATTTCGATAAAATATACAGCGGGCAAAAAACATTATTTTGAAACATTCACAATAAATCCAGTAGCGGAAAACTCTAACTGTATAACCAGAGGTTCTACTGAAAATAAAGAACTTAGGAATATTTCATATGCTTTGCAAGATATTACCGAAAAACTGCTATAGGCTAACTTTCTTTGATTTTAGCCTTTCGATATATTCATCTAAGATATATCGAATCACTTCATATGTTTGGTTTTCATCTTCCAAGACAGTTTTCAAAGCTGAGCTAATAGCATGCTCAGCTTTATCTATTTGATTTTCATCAATAATTAGTCCACTTGGCAGTTTTGTGTATAATGATGGTTCCCAATCTTTCATTTCTTTCTCCTTTCGTGATATAATTTCATGAGGCTGTAACTTGTTAATCATTGCTATATTCTTTCTTAGGAGGTATTACATGAATATGAATTCGAATACTATTCTTGCCGCTATTGCTATTGCTGCAATTTTTTCTCCTGCAATTGTTTCCATCGTTGACAACATATTTAAATTTTTAATAAGCCGATTAGAATATAAAAGAACTATAGGTCGTGATAACATTCTTCATACAAGGGATGTGTATGTGGAATATATGACTAATTCCATTAATGTGCTTGTTGGGCTTAATTCATTCCGTATGGATTATCGTTTTTCGCTAAACAAAGCACTTGCATTCTTCCCTGATATAGCAATACCTGTATTAAGTGATATTGATGATGCCATTAACTCAGGTGATTCAAAACTTGGAATGTCCTTAGTTGAAAAATTATCAAATATCATGAGGGATTATTTGAATTAATCATTATCGCTACAGTTCCAAGTATTGCTACTCCTACTGCGTAAATGCCGTATATCCACCAATAGTTTTTCATGGTTATCTTTGTTATCGGTATACATATGACTACTGCAAGCCATATAGCGAAGATTTGTTTCATCCTTTCTCCTTTCTTGCTTATCGTTTAATATTACTTAAAGTTATATAACTGGCAAAAAAATATAGTCCTTAGATATATTATAGATTCTACACATCATTTCGAACTGTGCTGGTTTTGGTATTATTTTTCCTTTCTCCCAGTTCACAATGGTTTGCTTACTAATATGCATTTCTCTTGCTACATCTTCTTGTGTCATCCCGGCATTAACCCTTGCGGCAGCTAAGCTGATTTGTAATCTATCTTCCATTTTTTTGAACCTCCTTTCTAGTTTACACCTCGAGTATAATATAACTAAAAGTTATTGTCAATACTTAAAGTTATATTATTTTACTTTTTGCCTTGCTACTTATAACATTTTGTTTTATAATATCGCTACGGAGGGTTAATGAAATGATGAATTCTGATATTAATATGAGAATCGCTACTAATCTTAATCGCTTGATGGAGCATCACGATGTCACTCAATTAGAATTAGCTGAATATATGAATGTCTCTCAGGCAACTATATCTAATTGGTGTAAAGGTTCTAAAATGCCAAGAATGGATAAAATTGATAAGTTATGCCAATTCTTTAATGTAAGCAGAACTGAACTTATGGATAGTCACTCAACAGATTTGAGTAATATCACAAACATTTCTTTCCCGGCAGCTCGCCCTATTCCAATTCTAGGGGACATATGTGCTGGCGAAGGGACCTGGTGTGAAGAAAATTTTGAAGGACACTTCTTTATTGACAGCTCAGTAAAAGCCGATTTCTGCGTGCGGGTCCGTGGTGATAGCATGATTGATGCTGGTATTAGAGACGGCGACCTTGCTTTTATAAAAAAGACTTACGATTATAAAGACGGTAATATCTATGCAGTAAGAATAAACTCTGATTGCGAGGCAGTTCTCAAAAAGGTATTTTGGCAAGATGATACAATCGTACTCAATCCATGCAATGCAGAGTACAAGCCAATCGTTACGGACAGCGAAGGCGTATCGGTCGTTGGAGAGTGCATTGGAGTATACCACTCGACAAGGTAATGGTTATGTTTTTATGAGTAGAAAGGAAATGTTTTGATTAACATATATTGTGACGAAAGTTGCCATATCCAAAGCGATCGCTTTGATGTTATGGTGCTTGGTAGTATATCTTGTCCTAAAGAGAAGGTTGCTTCTGTAAACCGTGATATTTTAGCCATAAAAGAAGAATATGGGATAAAACCATACGCAGAAATCAAATGGACAAAGGTGTCTAATTCAGCCGTAGAGTTTTACGGGAAACTCATTGATTATTTTTTTGGTAATGATGACCTAAAATTCCGAGGTTATATAGCACGTGGCAAATCGGAAATCCAAAAGGACCACTTTGATGACCTCTATTATAAATTATATTATAGAATGCTTGAATATACTTTAGATATGAATCAATTCGAAACTTACAGTCTTTATCTCGACAAAAAAGATACTATTGGCTATAAGAAAATACGCAAATTGAGCGAATATCTAAATAATCACTACAATAAAGAAATTGTAGCGGTTGCTCAAGCTGTCGATTCATCACAAGTCATCTTAGTCCAGCTCGCAGATTTATTGATAGGTGCTTTGTCCTACAAGCATCGCAATTTGTCCACTAATGAAGCAAAACTGGATTTGATTAGACGCATTGAGGCCCATTCTCAGTCCGACCTCTTGCTCACCACACCTATAAGGCGAACTAAAGCAAATTGGTTTGTGTGGGTTCCGGCAGAATGGAGATAGTTATGAATTCAAATATAAACTCAATTTTAAGCTCTCCAATTTTGCACGAAGGAGAAACACAAGAGAATATAATACAAAATGGATTTGATTATTTTTATAATTATTTCCTGAAGAAAGAGGTAAAACCCAATTTAAAAGAATATCGTATTTTTTATGATATGAACCCTAAGTGTTCAATCTGTACATCAAGATTTCCGGAAAGGTTTCTTCATTCTATTTCCTTTTCAAACAAATTAGGGGATATTGACAAAATACATGAGTTCGATATATATCCTTGCACTAACGATGCCTCAATTAAACACTGCACCAACAAATGTAAAATGGCTAGTACAGATTTACTAGAGTTTAGTTATTTAGACCGTTATTTTTGTTACTATCGGCTTTCTCGCATTCACTGGATTAAAGACATTATAGACCTTGCGAACGATGAACATCAAAATGTTTCGGTGTGGATGAAAAAGAAAAAGGATAAAAGCAATAAGACATTTACTCAATACTTTGTAAGATATAATGACATTCTTAATGACTTCATCATTATTTTTATTGTGCTTGGAAACAGTTTAAGATTTCAAACTGCTTACCCTGTTGTTTTTAAAAGCTCTAAAGAATCCTTGCAAAAGGATTTTGATGATTATAATAAAAAAACCAGTGAACCATAGGTTCTCTGGTGGGCTCCTTCATACAACATGGTAGATGAGTTACTTATATTATACCCAAATACAATCCAAAATCAATCAAATCGAGGTTTTTTTAGGTATTTTTTTACCAAAATCAGAAAAAAAGTACCTAAAATCGAAAATACTCAAACTCATATACTACATCTTGTGTTTCTGTTATTTTGTTAACAAAATATAGTAAAAATAAATAACAAAGCCCCCGACCGAAGCCGAGGGCAATGCATAGGCTGTAATATACAACCGATTCGCACTCAAATTGTAGCATTACAGCCCCTTAATGTCAAATATAGGGGTATTTTTATACCCAAAATCAAGGAGGTGCGTATGCCAAAGAAATATAAATATGAAAAGTATTTCAGAATAGATGGCGTGCGATATGTGGTTCGTGCCGATTCTGAATTTGAGTTGATTCAAAAATATACAAATAAAGTTCGCGACATTGAGGAGGGCAAGGTAATTCTTGCTGGATCAACTACCGTGGAAGATTGGACAAAGCAAGCTATTGCTGTATATAAAACAAGGCAATCAGACTTAACTCAAAGAAAATATATAAGCAAAGTGAAATCTTGCATACTTGCGCACATTGGCAAAATGCAGCTTAAAACAGTTAAGCCTCTTCATTGTCAAAATGTCTTAAATTTGCAATCTGGAAAATCTAAAGCACAAATTAACGAAGTTTATCAAGCATTGAATTTTATCTTCTCTAAAGCTGTAGAAAATCGCTTGATTGTCGATAATCCCGCAAAGTACATTGTGAAACCACAAGGCACCAAAACGCATCGTAGAGCGATTACCGAGGTTGAAGAACGATACATCAGAAAAATTGCTAAAACCGATAGGCGATACTATTTATACCTTTTGATGCTTGATTGCGGATGCCGTCCGTCCGAGGCTGCAGAGTGTAAAGGTATGGATATATTGGTTAAAGACGATACCCCTTTGCTGCATATTCGCGGAACGAAATCGGTTAATGCTGATAGAATAGTTCCAATACCGTGCGATTTGTTTGAATTGATAAAGCATACGCCACCTTTTGAACACATCGCATGCTACAGTTCCGGAACTGCTATAAAGTACGAAAATCGTAATCGTGTATGGGAATCATTTAAAAGACAACTGAACATTGCGATGGGATGCAAGATGTACCGCAATCAACTTATACCACCATTCCCTTTGGCTCCTGATTTAGTATCTTATTGCTTAAGGCACACATATTGCACTAATCTCGCACGTAAAGGTATAGATATAAGGATGGCTCAAAAGCTAATGGGTCACTCTGATATATCACTTACAGCAAATATATATACAAATCTTGATGATAACGATATACTTGATGTGGCAAAGATATTAAATCAATCAACGGTGAACAATAAAATCTCTAAACTACCATGATTTATGGTAGTTTTTTATGTGGGTGTGACTATGGGTGTGGCTACAAGTAGGTCAATTTAGGTCAATATAGGTCAATAAACATTTCGAGAATACCTTGATTTTGAATATAAAAAGAGCCCTGTATTGCTTGAAAATCAAGCAATTACAAGGCTTTTTCTTCTGGAGCTCCCGAGCGGGATCGAACCGCTGACCTGCGCGTTACGAATGCGTGAAAGAATGGCTAAAATTCAGTATTTGTACTATGCGGTGTGCCTTTCGGTGTGTATTAGTTAATTTTGTATAAAATCATATCTCACCTTGAATTCGAGCAGTTCTACCACATATATAGGTGGTTTGCGCCTTCCTGCCTCCCAATCTTGAATTGTCCTTAATGGAATATTGTACTTCTTTCCGAAGTTGACCTGTGATAAATTTGCGAGCGCTCTTATTTCCCTTATATTCAAGCTACTTTCTCCTATTTAAAATTCCCGTTACTGTAACTGCTACTACAACTGCGACTATTAGATAAATCTTCATTTTATTTACATTGATGATTTTATATGTTATATTTATGGTAAGGAGCCCCGAGGGGCTTTCCTTACCGGGTGAGTAACCAAGTGATTAGTCCACTTACTACTCCAGAGATGATACCAGAAGCTGTGTTGATTGCAAACTCTTTCAGTTTCTGGTTTTTCTTTTTTTGTTTCATCAATGTTTCCTCCTTCCTTATGTTTATATTATGCACTCATTGAGTGCATTTGTCAAGTCTTTTTATAAACTTTTTTTATTTTTTTTGCAATAAAAAAAGAGGGCCTATGCCCTCTTATCTGTAGTATTTTGCAAGTTCCGCCTGTACCTCGTTGTAGTCTACACCTGCAGCTGCCACTCTCCTTACTCGGTCGCTACCAGTTCCCCAATCTTGGCCGTAACCATGCCAAATTTGATGTGCGATTTCTGCTGCCGTCAGACTTGTGTTTGAGCCTGTCTTTTTGATGTGACTCGCTGGCATTGCAGCTGTGACAACTCCACCTCTGCCGATTACGATACGATTTGCATTTGACACTTCGATTACTTCATACTCTCCACTTACAGCAAGGCTCGTGCCGTTCACGTCAATAGGATTTGTCACTACAACCTTGTCGCCTACTGCAAAACTGTCGCTTGGAGTAACGGTTGGTGCAATCTGTGGAGCTGGCGCAGTATCTGATAGGTTTGTGTGATTAAAGCCGTTCGATTTTATCAAAGCTGGATAGTCAATATTAGCGACATTGACATCCACGCGTCCTGATACGCCAGCAACACTACCATCAGAGCTATACTGCCACATACCACATTCGTAGCTTGGTGCACTTGTTCCCCATTGCGCTAGCCATAAATCATACTGACTAACATCACTGAAGTTGACCCTTGACTGTATATAGTCAGGATTGAGGTAGTTTGACACATAGTATCCGTACTGCTCCATTCTCTTGCAAAATGCGTCAATGATAGCGGTGTTTAGTGCTCTCGTTGGAGTCACTCCACTATCACGCATATAGCGCTCTGAATCATACTCAAAGTCGCAAGCTACTGGCATATCAAATGTGCCTTTGTATCTTTCTAGCAATCCTACAAATACGTCCGCGTTCGCTTTCGCCTGCTCTTCATTAAGTGCATATATGAACCAATACGCACCGATGTGCAACCCTGCTGCCTTTGCTCTTTCTACATTCTGCGAAAATCTCTCGTCCTCATATCCATAGCCGTAGCCAGCTCTTATCATTACAAAGTCTATTCCACTTGCTTTGACTTGATTATAATCAATTCCGCCATTGTGGCTTGATACGTCGATTCCTTTCATTGTTTCCTCCTATTCTAGGTCCTTGAAGTCTTTAACCTCTTCAGTTTTATCTAATTTTAGTAGTTGTTTAAACATTTGATGCAGTCCTGTGCTTGCAAGGCCGCTAATTGCACCTCCCACAATCACCTCTAACGTAATTGACCATGTACTTATACATCCAAGTACCGCGCCCACGATCGCCAGTGTTGTTGGAATGTACTTGTTGTCCGAAGGCAAGTACATTTTCATCAGATATCCGATGATCAAGCATGCCACGAGAACAAGTGGCATAATAAGTTTTGGTATAAATTCAAGATTCATAGTTTACCTCCTTCTTGAATAAAAAAACGGCCTTTAAGCCGCAACGATTAACAAACTATTTAAACATTACAATTATCTTTTAACGGTAATTGCTTTACTTCATTTATGACTTTTTCCGCAGTGCCATTTCCACCAAGCTTTTTATACGGTATATATAAGTAATCAACAAGATTTTCGTATTCATCTCGCGTTATACATCCCCTTTTAATATAGCACTCTCCTAAATAGCATATGCGATCGTGCCCAAGACCGCGCATCATCATTGCATAGTCGCTCTTGCGTTCCATGTATCGCTGCACTAACATACTTATAAAGCTCCATAGTCCCGTGCTTGCGAAAACCGCGATTATAATTGCTCTTTCCATACCTGACTCCTTTACTTATCTCTCTCAATCAATTCCCAATCGCTCTTTTCAGGATTTGAGACATTTTTATCTTTCGATGATTTGTAAAGCTTGTTGTAGTAGATTACATAATCTCCTTTCTTATAAGTTTTATCTGCTGCCCAAAACTCTGCACTTTTATACCACTTGTCATAATCGCTTGCGTTTCCAAGCTCCTCTTCAATCCATAGATTGCGATCATTGAGCGGAATATTTTCATATGTAGAGTTGTGTGCCTTTAGCGAGCGATACAGCTTGTCGCTGTATACAACGTAGTGACCTGGCGGATAGTACGAGCACACCTGCCACCTTTCCACTAAAGACAATATTGCTTTTCTATTTTTTTCAAGTTTGAGCAGTGAGTTAATCAAGAGATTTAAGGACTCCAGTCTCTGCTCGTCCAGGTTCTTCGATGTATCTACTATCTTCGTTATATTTGACAGGTCCTTCTCTGCCAATATTCCGAACACTGTATTCCCATCTTCTCTTGTTGCAGTGAACGAGTATCCTCCATTGGCAGTTTTTATAATGTTCAATGCTTTCATTTATTTGTACCTCCCATAAATTCGTACGAATGGCAGCTCTTCAGGAACTTGGTTCGCTGACACCCCTCTATTTTGCATTAAGTGTATTATCTGGATTCTGTCTGTTTTTGCGACGGCACCGCATGTAAATATTCCTGCGTTGTAATGCCCTGTGACTTGTACATTGTTAACGGATTTAAACAATTCGTTTGGCAATATCAAATCTCCAATCCATCTAAACAAGTAGGGATTTACTTGTGTCATATTTACAGGCGTAATTTGCTTTATTTGACACGATGCCTCACAGGTTCCATCCGAATACTTAACCACTTCAAACTGGCCTAGCTTTTCAATTTTAATCGGTACTCTTAGTCCAAGCGTTTGTAGGACTTTACCAAGTCTTACATCTCCACTTTCTGTATTTGTAAGCAGCTTGATGACTTGTAACTCTGCGGGTTTCAAGTCGTAAGCGACTCCTTTTCCACTAAATTCCTTATTAAATCTTGTCGGTATGTCGATTTCAAATAGGTCCGGCTGCTCTGCAACTTTTCCTATTGCCATACCTCTTCCGCTTTGATTGTAGTCAACTAAAGTAAACGCCGTTCCTATTGGCATGGTATACTCAGTAGTTTCAAAGTCATCTCTAAGCGATACTTTTATTTCCCATGAATAATCTCCATGGCATGGAAGAACCTTGCTGCCCGATGTTTTAAATGTGCTCAAAACTTCAGTTTCCTGCACCCCATCATAACTTCCTTGCCTAGTCAGCTCATACTCGATTATCTTTGTATTTTTGTCATTCACATTCGCAATATCAGCACTATACTTTATGTTGACATAGTTCCCAGCTGCATCCGATTCTCCGTTTGCTTTACATCTTTCTACCTTTACACCCGTTAACACGGGTGCATGCCAATCTATTATTTGCAGTTCTTTTGTGACCGTGATTGTGGAATCTCGACTGTCTGTGATCGTTGCTTCGATTGTTATCTTGTCTTTTTGTGGAGTCAAACTTGACTCGTCCACTGATGGTGATTCTCCATTGATTTTGAGCCGTTCATCTTTTTTTGTTGCCCTATATCTGTACTCTGGCTTTACCGCTATTTTTATTTTAGATTGGTGCTTTACATACCCACCATACTTCTTGTTGCACTCGGTTTCGTCTTTGTCTTCAATCGTTGCGCTAGGCAGCATATCAGATGATGGTTTTACCGTAACCAGTGGCGCGTCAATTCGCCCAAGATTTGTACTGCCGTTAAATGTAAAAACCCTTATAAGCAATTTGATATTTGAATCAGGAAACTTGTCTTTCCACGACTCTGAAAGTGTCCACGATGTGTCGGTTTGGATTTTATCCGCTATTTTTATTAATGAGTTAATATCATTATTAACCCCAACATAGACGTCGTGTGTAAATGCAGTTGATTTTCTATGAGTATAGATGTCAAACGATTCTCCAAATGTCACCGTAGATTTTGATGTTGTCGGAGAAGATGCACGTGGTATAGTTGTTAGCGTTGCCGAATTTGACGCTGTAAGTACACCTACAACCCTCGTATCAAAGCTTGCGGATGCATATAGAGTTTTTGAACCGTCTGGGTTATGCGGAACCCAAACCCCAACACTATGTATTACCTGCGAACTTCCATTTACTCTGTAATGTCCAGAGAATGGATAGTTAACTCCATTTACTGTAAGTACCCCTGTGCCGTTAGTATGCTCTGCATAGTAACCATTTGATGCATGTACAGACAGATAAACTGCCATATAGCTTTGATTATTAACGATGTCCTGTTGCCCAGGGCTGAATTGTATTGATAGCCAATATCCCATTTTAATTCACCACCTTTAAGAAGCTTAGATTTCCGTTTTCTCGCGGGATGAACGCGAACTTACCTAGTCTAAGACTGTTTATAAACTCACCATCCACTGCGTAGAATTGTCTATTTTGCCAGTATGCGATTTCCGCTCCATTTTCTATAAATTTAATCTTGTCGTTCTCGATTTTGAGCGTAAGGGGATTACCTTCCGCTCCAAGGACAATATTTCCATTTTCAAATCTTATGTATTTGCGTATTTTCTCAAACTCTGCCGTACTTCCTGCGATTGCTGCATCAAGATTCTTGCTTAGTCTTTCGAAGTTAAAATAAATGCCCTCGGTTGTTTGCGTGATTGAACTTTTTATCTCGCTTATGATTTGATCCACTAGCATGGATCTCGACTCTACTTGCTTTATAATCGTATCTTGCGTTTGTGATATCTTCGTTGACGTTTCCTCCGAAAGCGACGACACCTTACTATTGATTGATGCATTAGAAGTCAAATCTAATGCTTGGCCAACATCCGCAGAAAGTTTATTCGCGGTAATGGAATTTGCAACAACTGTATCTCCCATAAGTCCATCAGCCGTGGCAGCTGTTTTCCAAACCCACTCACCGTTTTGCTTCTTTTCGTTAGAAATAAGCATCTTACCCGCACCGATATAAATAACCTTTGACGGATTTTGATTTATTTGTCTGTCAAAAGAATATAGCCCTGCAGGCAATCCATATTCGTTGCCGGCTTTTAAGTCGTAGTTATACCCATCTTCGCCAAAATATTGCTTAGTGATTTTTGAAAGAACCTCTTCTCTAACCGAAGTGATTCGGTTGTTGATTGTTTCTTGCGTTTTCTTGAATTCATTTCTGATAGACTCACCAAAGCTTTTTGCCACCGTTCCAAATGTAAATGTTTTGGATTCGTCCTGTACGACTTCTTTTATGATGCGTACCTCTGCAGCAAATCCTATTTCATCATCTATCACCTGAACTTTGTCTCCGA